>Ga0335085_10013833_pt1 | contig 11808 bp, 8 predicted proteins | sample Lox_Sample_45_FD_206712 | JGI IMG/M metagenome (GOLD analysis project Ga0335085, IMG submission 206712) | Soil microbial communities from Loxahatchee National Wildlife Refuge, Florida, United States - Lox_Sample_4.5 | ecosystem: Environmental > Terrestrial > Soil > Wetlands | place: USA: Florida...
TCACCATCTGACGTGCTTCGCAAGTCGGGACATCGACGGCCTGCTTGCGGACTATTCAGACGATGCGCTGTTCTTCTCCGCCGCGGGAGCGCTGCGCGGACCGGGTGCCATCAGGACGGTATTCCAGGCGCTGTTTCGCGAATTCGCCAAGCCAGGCGCGTCCGTGGCGTCGAGCGCCCGCCTGATCGAGGGAGACTACGCATACCTCGCCTGGACCGCGGAGACCGCCGACAATTCCTATGAGCTTGCAAGCGACGCTCTTGTAGTTCGCGACGGGCGCATCCGTATGCAGGCATTCACTGCGAAGACTCAACCGAAGCACGACAACGGTTCCCAACCAACTCATGAGGCAGCCGTGGGCCATATTTCAGTCACCGGCCAGGGTGCGAGCGCCGCGACCATCGACATGAAGCTCGAGGTGGTGGTCATCCCCATCTCGGACTTCGACCGCTCAAGGGAGTTCTACCTGAAGCTCGGGTGGCGGGAAGACCTTACACCTCCCGGCAAGGCCCAGTTCACACCGCCGGGCTCCGCGTGCTCCATCCAATTCGACCCGAAGCTCACATCGGCCGCGCCAGGTTCGGCCAGGAATTACCTGATCGTCTCCGATATCGAGGCCGCTCGGGACAAACTGGTCGGTGCGAGCATCGAAGTAAGTGATGTCTTCCACGCAGGTCCCGGGGGCATGGTCAGCGGTCCGGATCCCGAGCGTCGCAGCTACCGCTCGTTCACGTCGTTCAGCGATCCCGACGGCAATAGTTGGCTGTTGCAGGAAGTGACTACACGGCTTCCCGGGCGCATCGACTCTGCCGCCACCTCGTTCGGCTCCGCCAGCGACCTGGCAAGCGCGCTTCGGCGCGCAGAAGCGGCGCATGGCAGGCACGAAGCACGAACGGGGCAAGCCGATCGAAATTGGCCCGACTGGTACGCCGACTATATGGCTCGCGAGCAGTCCGGCGAGGTACTGCCGCAATGAACAAACATTCGATTGCACCCTGCCGCGGCCGAGCATTGCCGGTGTTGGAGGCGAAGTCGTGAGCGGTGAACCGGAGCTCGCGGGGCAAACGGTGGTCGTTATCGGCGGCAGCTCGGGGATCGGGTTTGAGACAGCCAGGCGGGCGCGGGCCGAGGGCTCACGCGTCATTCTCACCGGCAGAAATCAGGAGCGCCTTGAGCGCGCCGCGCGGGAGGTCGGCGCGATGAGCAGTGCGGCGTTCGATGCCACGGACTTCGAGCGCCTTGAACAGTTCTTCAACGAACTGCCCGCTCCTGTCGACCATGTCATGGTTACTGCCGGCGGCCCGTACTACGCGCATCTGGCCGATATGGACCTGGCACAGGCGCGCCGCAACGTCGATGCGGAATTCTGGCTCAGGCTCCACCTCGCTCGCTGCGCCGCAGGCAGGGTGCGCCCAGGCGGAACGCTGCTTTTCGTTAGCGGAACGGGCGGCCGCCGCCCGGCAGCGGGCATACTGATTGCTACATTCACCGCGGCGATGCCGGCTTTCGTCAAGGCGCTGGCACTCGATCTCGCGCCCGTCCGCGTCAACCTGATAGCGCCTGGCTTCGTTGACACACCGCTCTCGGCGTCGCTGCTGGGGGATCATTTGGACCGGCGTCGCGAACAGCTCCGCGCCACCCTGCCCATCGGGCGTGTAGTCGGACCTCGCGACGTTGCCGCCCTTGCGGTCCACTTGATGACGAACACAGCGGTCACCGGAGCAACGTACGACATTGACGGTGGCCAGCAACTCGTCGAGGGGTGAGCTACTGGCAATGCGACGGCGTCCGGCGGCAATTGTCGCGCGGGCGACACGTTACGGTGCACTTGATGAGCTGCGAGTGTGCGTCCGCGAGTGAGGCGCCAATCCGGAGCCTGCCCGTTGCCTACAGGTTGCACAACTCCTGAACCCGTTCATGCACCACGCGCGTGAAACCCTCAATATCGGCCTCGGCATAGCCTGCCGCGCGGAAAGCGTCGGAGATCTGGCCGGCGGAAAGCCGCGCCAGCAGACGGCCCATCCAACGAGCGTCATCGCGCGGGATGTCATCGCCGATCCAGCGGAGCCTTCGCCGGTAGGAATACTGCTTCGGTTCAACGAAGAACAGCAGAAATGTCGGCTTGCCCGGTGTCGCGAAATCGACAACCTCATCGTTGCCGGCGACAACAAATCTCGAACGCGCGTACCGGTCCAGATTTCCCTTCAGGTTCTTTTCGCCCGCCCATACGATTCGGCCCGTGCCGAAGCTCGCGCCGAGATCGCTCACCGCGTATATCAGTTCGGGTCCGTTGCCGGTGCGGCCCTTCTTCTCCGCGTAGATGGAGTTGTTCACATCCTTGAGATCCCAGTTGTTGATCAGCGCCATGAGGACCCGCAACCCGTTGAGCTCCCGCGTTCCGGAGAACGGATTGTCGCTCCAGGCCCATTGATCCACCTTCTTCTCTTCGGGCGGGAATCGCTTCAGGCGTGCGTTATGCATCAGGCCGCCGGGCAGAATCAGCTTTTGCCCGCGATGAAGACGCGGCGGCATGCCGGCGACGCGTAGTTCTGGAACGAAGTAGTCGTCGTTGGTGAAGTATCCGGCGGCCCACACAAGCCGCGATGCCACCGTTTCCGGGCGCACTTCTGCGCCCAGTTTCACGCGCCATTTGACTCCGTTCTCGTCCTCCACGTCGAACTTCGGGTTCGTCCCGTGGGGGTCTTCTTCGCGAAACGTGAAGACGCCGTGAGGCGCGTTGTCTTTGCCTCCGGAGCCGTAATACAGATTTCTCACAGCGATATCGGCGGGTTCGCGCCACAACACTCGCGGTTCGTCCGCCGTGCTTTCCCGAAGGGCTTCGCGCCTGTTCGCAGCATCGGGCTTCTTCGCGGGTCCCGCCCAGCTCAGGGCCGCGAACAGCACAGCCGCAAGTGTCCATCCGGAATGCGTGAACATAGTCCTCCAGGTCATTTGAAGCGCGATATTTGCACCCCTCCAGACGCATCAGAGCACGCGAAAGTCCACATTGAGAGGTGAACGCTCGGAAGGGCTCTGCCGTGATTCGAGTCGATGGATGGCCTCGGAAAAACGGCCACGGGACGGCAGATCGACACTCCGGCCACTAGCAGGCTGTGGATCGGCGCTGATTCAGTGATTCTGCAATGCGAGCGTCCCGGCACGGCAATTGCGACTGATCCGGCGTGGCCGCCCCAGTTCGGGGAAGGACATCGTCTGACGGAAACTCGTCAGGTGGACGCAGGTTGCCATAACGGCAAATCGTGAACGGCCGCAAAGAGGAATCATGGCAAGTGTAAAGATTGGCCTGAACCCCATGATAGTGGCGCAGGTGTCACAGCCCGGAGCTGACTTCGAGATTGTGGAGCGCGAGATGCCGAAGCCCGGCGTCGGAGAGGTGCGTATCAAAGTGCAAGCCTGCGGCATCTGCCACAGCGACGTTGTGGTCAAGGATGGAAGATGGCCCGGCCTGCGGTATCCGCGCGTTCCGGGACATGAGGTCGTGGGAATCATCGATGAGCTGGGCGCTGGCGTGTCTGTTTGGACCATGGGACAGCGCGTGGGCGTCGGCTGGCACGGAGGCCAGGACGGTACGTGTCTGTATTGCCGGCGTGGCGATTTTCGCAACTGCCGGAACCTGAAGATTTCAGGCATCAGCTACGACGGCGGATACCAGCAGTACATGGTGGCGCCGGTGGAAGCGCTGGCGGCAATTCCCGGGAGTCTGACGTCCGTCGAAGCGGCGCCCCTGCTTTGCGCCGGGCTCACGACCTACAACTCATTGCGGCACAGCGGCGCACTTCCCGGAGATCTTGTCGTCGTCGAAGGCATCGGCGGACTCGGACACCTGGGCGTTCAATACGCCAGCAAGCTCGGCTACAAAGTCGTGGCCATCGGTCGTGGTTCCGGCAATGCAACGTTCGCGGAGAAGCTCGGAGCCGCTGTCTACATCGATAGCACGGCGACGGATGCGGCGAAAGAGTTGCAGAAGATGGGCGGCGCGCAGGTCATACTAGCCACGGCGCCCAGCTCGAAAGCGATGTCCGCGTTGATCGACGGCCTTGCTCCGAATGGCAGGCTGCTGGTGGTTGGTGCCTCTCTTGATGCCATCGAGGTCACACCGTTGCAGCTCATCACCGGAAGCCGGGCCCTCCAGGGCTGGTCGTCGGGCACGCCTGCCGACGCGGAGGACACGCTGCTTTTCTCCGAGTTGACCGGGGTGCGGGCAATGATCGAAACCTACCCGCTCGAAAAGGCGTCCGAGGCATACGCGCGCATGCTGAGCGGCCAGGCCCGCTTCCGCGTAGTTCTGACCATGTAAGTCTCCCTGAGGGATATTCGCCAGGGAACGAACGGCCAGGCCGCTGGAGACGGGAACACCGGCTGGGGCGGCTTCGGCGATGTTCTCAAGACTTCAGCATTATGAAACTGGCGATGGTGAAGTAGATGACCAGTCCGGTCACGTCCACCAGGGTGGCCACGAAGGGAGCCGACGCACTTGCCGGATTCAGGCCGCATCGTCGCAGAATGAACGGTAGCATTGACCCGGCGATTGTCCCGAAAGCAACCACGCCAATCAGAGCACAGAAGATTGTCAATGCCAGAATCGCTGCCTGCGCGCCATAGGTTCCAAACACTCTCTGCCAGACCAGGATGCGCGCTACTCCGATCGCCCCGAGAATCACGCCCAGCGCAAGCCCGGAAACAAGTTCCCGGCGGATCACGCGAAACCAGTCGCGCAACTTCACATCTCCCAGCGCCATGGCCTGAATGATGAGAGAAGTCGCCTGCGATCCGGAATTACCTCCGCTACTGATGATCAGCGGCAGAAACAGGGCAAGCACAACCGCTTTGGCGATCTCCCCTTCAAAGAAGCTCATCGCCGTTGCGGTGAACATCTCTCCCACAAAAAGAATGGCAAGCCACCCCGCGCGCTTCCGCACCATCTCGTAGAGAGAGCTGTGCATGTATGGAGTGTCCAGCGCCTCCATGCCGCCGAGCTTCTGGATGTCGCGGCTCGCCTGTTCTTCCACCACGTCCACGATGTCGTCCACGGTCACGATGCCCACCATGCTTCGATCCGCCTCGAGCACCGGAACGGCCAGCAGGCGGCTGTCGCGCACTACTCTCGAAACTTCCTGCTGGTCCGTTTCCGGAGCCACCGAGACCAGATCCTTCGTGGTCATGACCTCCTGCACCTGTTTGCCCGGATCGGCAGTGAAGAGCTGGCGCAGCGACACCACGCCGAGCAGGTGCTGTTCGCGATCCAGCACGTACCCGTAGTAGAGCTGGACAACATGCGGGGCTTCCCGCCGCAAATAGGAGATGGCGACATCGACGGTTGTATCGGGCCGCAGCCGCGCGAACCGCGGATTCATGAGACCGCCGGCGTCGTCCTCTTCATATGCGAGCAGGGCGAGCACCTCTTTCCGCGTCGGCTCGTCCAGCAGAGCGAGAAGCTCTTCGCGCCGTTCGGGGCCGGCTTCCTGGATCAGGTCCGCCGCATCGTCGGGCGCCAGCAGACGCATCCACACGTGCCGCTGCTGCTCCGGCAGGCCGAGCAGGAGAAACAACTGGTCATGGGCGTCGAGCGCGAGGTAGAAATTCGCCTTCTCGCCGGTATGCAATTCGCGAAACTGCGTCAAACGCTGCTTATGCGACAAATACGGCCAGCGATCCCAGAGTTGATCTGTTGTCGTCGCAGTTGTAAGTTCGGTCGTCATTTCGTTTCCGCCCTGAAACTTGTTTGTGCGGGCGATGGCCCGTCTTTGCCGGCGGGACGGCTCACACTCCGGCCCGTTCCTGCAAACGTTAGCACAGTTCTGTTTCATTAGGGCAACTCCAGGAGGCGCCTTGCGTGGAAGGCGTGCGCCACGATCGGCGCGGCAGCGTCTCTCCTGCTATCTGCCGGTACCGGCGGAGTAGTGTCCAGACCGCGAAGACCTGGAGCGTGAGCGGGTGAGCCTGGAGACCGCCGCTGCCGTGCGGGGCCTCACTTTATGTATCGCTCTGTCACGCCGCGGAATTCCGCGACCTGCTGCGCCGCCCAGTCTGCATCGCGGCCCAGCTCCCGCGCCATCAACTCCGCTACGCGCGGCGCCATTTCCAGTGCGGCGCGAGCGTCCAGGAAGAGCGCTCGAGTCCGCCGCGCCAAAGCGTCTTCCACAGTGCGCGCCATTTCAAAACGCGCGGCCCACACGACCTCCGCCGCCTGATATGGCAGGCGAGGGTGCAGCCGTTCGCTGAGCGCTGGTTCGGCCCGCATCATCTCAAGAATCGCCGGAGCGTCAGCTCCATGAACATCGAGATGTCCAAAGGCCTCTGCGCTCGGGTGGAATCCGTGAATGCGAAGATCCCGGGTCACACACGGCCTCTCCTCCAGCTCGCCGATCATAGCCGCCTGATCGACGCAGTCCTCTGCCATTCTTCGATAGGTTGTCCACTTGCCGCCGCAGATGGTTACCAGCCCCGACTGCTCGATCCGTATCGAATGGTCGCGCGACAGTGCCGACGTGCCGACACCATCTCCCGACTTCACCAGTGGCCGGATGCCGGCAAACACGCTCAGGATGTCCGATCGGGTCGGAGGCTGGCGGAGGTACGCACCGGCGGTGGACAGAATGAAATCGATCTCTTCCTCCAGCGCCACCGGCTCGAGCGTCGCCTCGTGCACCGGCGTGTCGGTGGTCCCAACCAGCGTGTGCCCATGCCATGGGAGAGCGAACAACACGCGGCCATCCTGTGTTCGGGGCACCATGATGGCGCTTTCGCCGCCAAGGAACGATCCATCGAACACAAGGTGCACGCCCTGACTCGGCGCGATCATCGGATCGCCGCTTCCGGCCATGCGCCGCACTGCATCGCAGAACGCGCCGGCGGCATTAATGACGACTCGGGATTCGATGCGGAAAACTTCGCCGCTTTCCTCGTCCTGCGCTTCTACGCCGGCCAGGTAGCCATGAGGCCCGTGAATCATCCCGCGAACGCGCGCATAGTTCAGCAGTACGGCTCCCTGTTCCACCGCCGTCCGGGCAAGGTGCACCAGCAGCCGTGCATCGTCGAACTGGCCATCATAGTAGACGATGCCACCGCGCAGGCCATCGGTGCGCAACGTGGGCAACCGCTCCAGCGTCTCCTCTCGCGAGAGGTTCCGCGACCGGCCAAATCCATATCTCCCTGCCAGCAGGTCGTAGACGCGCAATCCCAGGCCGTAGAATGGCGCTTCCCACCAGTCGTAGCTGGGCACGACAAAAGCCAGATCGTGCACCAGGTGCGGGGCGTTGCGTCGCATCAACCCGCGTTCCCTTAATGCCTCCAGAACCAGCGGGACGTTGCCCTGTTCCAGATAGCGCACTCCCCCATGCGCCAGTTTGGTGCTGCGGCTGGATGTGCCCTTGCCGAAATCGCTTTGCTCCAGCAGCGCAACGCGATAGCCGCGCGACGCGGCGTCGACGGCGACACCAATGCCCGTTGCGCCGCCCCCAATGACCACCATTTCCCACTTTTCGCGGCTTTCCCGCACCCGGCCCAGCAGATCCTTGCGGTTCATCTCTGCCTGCTATTGTGCACCGCCCGGCTCCTCGGCGGCGATCGCGCCAACATCCGACAGGGCGAGGTCCTGCTCGCTCAGGTCCCGGCGGAACGCGATAGCCGCTTTTCCTATACCTCCCGGTAAGTCCGGAAGCGCGAGCAATGCGCCTGCTGGATCTTGCGGTGCTGGCGAACAAACTCGAAAATCTGACCTCGGCCGAGCCAAATGGCCTGAGGTTTGCACTACCAGTACACCGGGGAATCCTGCAAGCTTACCTCGCAGACAGGGAGGACATACGATCGACGGCCCATTTGGCATCGACAGCGTTCCTGGGTGCGGAGACAAGGAGTCGATTGATGAGTGCGCCAGTGAGTACGGCGCAGTGGCACGGAGCGCGGATTCCTGGGGTCGGCTGAAGGAATTGGCTCCTCAGGTAGGACTCGAACCTACAACCCTTCGGTTAACAGCCGAATGCTCTACCATTGAGCTACTGAGGAGCAGGCGGGAAGTTCTTTCGTTTCAATTACACCAAACCGCCGTCCTTCATGTCAATCCGCCGCCACTCCGCCGCCTGCGCTGCTGAACACCAATACCGCCCACGCCAGCCGCGACATTTTAGACGGAGTGCGGCACCGCGTGGAACGACTGTCCGCTTCCGATGCAAACATCCCACAAGTGGACAGGGAGCCGCGGCAAGGGCCCGTAAATGTGTGAGGCGCTTCAATCGCTGAAGGCCGCTTTCATGCACGGTTCGTTCGGGGCGCGAATCCGTTCCGCTTTCCCTCCTTCCGCAGCCGCCGCGCGCGAACCCGTAACCATCATGACTTCCACTCGCCGATCCTGCCTGAAACTCGCCGGAAGCAGCCTGCTTCTGAGCGCTGCCGCTGCCGCCGATACGACTCCCGCCGCCACCCCGGAATTCCTGACTCTCTTCGCAAAGCGCCAGTCCATACGGCGCTACAAACCGGATCCGGTGCCCGAGGAAGACCTGCGCCTGATTCTCGACGCCGCCCGCCGCGCGCCGACTTCCGGTAACCAGCAGCCCTGGAAATTCCTTGTCGTGCGCGACCCGGCGAGGATCGAACGCCTGCGCATCGCTTGTCTCGATCTCGGTGAATCGCACTCAGCCGACCTGCCCGCTGAGGAACGCGCCCGCCGCCGTGAAACGCGCGCGAAAGCCCTTGCCGGCTATTTCACTGCGCCGGTCTACGTCATTGTCCTGACAGATTCAAAATCAACCTGGCCCGCCTACAACCATTTCGACGGTCCGCTGGCGGCCGGCTACCTGATGCTGGCTGCGCGCGCACTCGGATACGGCACGGTTTTTATCACCGACTCCATCCCGGAGGCTGCGACAACACAGGCCTTCAACATTCCCGATCGCTATCAGCGCGTCTGCATAACGCCGATAGGCATCCCCGATAGCTGGCCCGCGCCGAAGCCAAAGAAGAACCTCGATGAGCTGATCGCCCTGGAGACGCTGTAGCGCTCGCTATCCTGTAAGGGAACGCCTTCATGTTCCCCGAATTTCACGGCAACCGCGATGCCGCCGCCGCGCTCCACGCGCTCACGCGTCAGGCGCGCATCCCGCAAACCATCCTGCTCGATGGCCCCGAAGGAATCGGCAAGGCCACGCTCGCCCGCCGTTTCGCGGCGGCTCTGCTCGGCCACGCCGATCGCATCGAACAGGACGACCTGAGCCTCGCCGCGAATCTCGCCACTGTGGCCGACCGTGAAAAATGGACCGCCGAGAAGCGCAACGAAGATCCGCTCCTGTTCGCCAGCCAGCCTGACTTTGTCACCTTCGCCCCCGACGGCCCCCTCCGTCAGATCTCCATCCAGCAGATGCGCCTGCTCAAGGACCAGGCACGCCTCAATCCTCTGCAGGGCAGCCGCCGCGTGTTTCTCATCGATCACATCGATCGCGCCAATGAACAGGCCGCCAACTCGCTGCTGAAGACGCTGGAGGAGCCGCCCCCGCACCTCATCGTCTTTCTCACCGCCGAGAACCCATACGATCTGCTGCCCACCATCCGTTCGCGCTCGGTCTCATTCCACCTCGGGCCCCTCACGGAAGACGAGATGACGGATTTTGTTCGCGCCCGCGACCTCACCGATCCGCGCCGTCGCATCGCGCTGGCCGATGGCAGCCCTGGCGTTGCCGTCTCGCTCGATCTGGAGGCGTATGACCAGCGTCGCGGCAGCATGCTGAAGCTGCTCGAAGTGGCCGCCAGTCGTGCGCCGTTTTCGGAGTGGCTTCGCGATGCCGAAGCAATCTCCGCCCGCCGTGACAAGCTGGACTCCTACCTTGGCGTCCTTTATGTGCTGATCGAAGACATCCTGTTGGCTGGCCGCGATCCCGGGCGTGTTCGCAACAGCGATCTCGCCGATCGCCTTGCTCGCCTCGCCTCCGCGGTCAGTTTCGAGTGGCTCGAAGCCGCGCTGCGCAAAGTCGACGAATTGTCCGAGCTGATGCGCCGTAACATCCAGAAAAGCATCGCCCTGGACGCTCTCGCCATGGAGTTGCGCCGCATCGCGTAGGACAGAGCCGCGCGCTGTCAAACGATGGAGCTACGGCGCATCGCGTAGTCCCTCCTGGAAGACTCAAGAGCGCGGCAACGCCGGTCGATGAACACCGCATGGGCAGGAATTCGACGACTCTGTTTGCGGTTGCGTTACTCGCCGCCGTCAACGTTCTCGGACAAGCTCCACTGACGGCCTCGGCCTCTCCGAACGCGCTGAAGTTCACCTTCCAGCTCGGCGGTTCCACGCTCCCGGCGGCGCAAAACGTCGCTGTGCGCGCCAGCGCCGGCAAACCCACCTACACTGTCACTGCCGTCGATCCCTGGGTGACGTGCACTCCGAGCACCGGCTCTCTTCCTGCCACCCTCAGCGTCCTGGTGAATCCCAATGGACTGCCCGCGGGCACCTACACATCGATCGTCGGCATCAACGTGGCCGGCATCGCGCTCCCGGTTCAGGTCTCCGTCACGCTTGTCGTGACGCTTGCCAATGGAGGCCTCACTCTGAACCCTTCGACGGTCTCCATGGTCGTGCCGCCTTCGCCGCAGACCGCAACCGTCAGCGGCAGTGCGGCGAATGTGCCCGTGTCCTTCACCGCCTCCTCCGCCAGTGCGTGGCTTGCGGTTTCGCCCACCGTTGGCATAGTGCTTCCGGGTGCCCCCGCCACCTTCACTCTCACCGTCGATTCCAGCACCCTCGCCCCACAGGCGACACCCTATAGCGGCAAGATCACCATCGTGACCTCCGGCACGGGGACCGCCACAAAGTCGCAGGTCCTGACAGTCAGCGTCACCGTGCAGCCTTCCACCCCCACCATCGCCAGCATCTGGCCGCCCACAATTCCTGTCGGCTCCGGCAACACTCTGCTCACCATTACCGGGACCAACTACTACAAAGCCACCACCGTCGGCGTCACGGGCGTCTCATCGCCCATCAAGCCTGCCGTGCTCGATTCCACGCATCTCACGGCGCTGATCCCGTCAAACGTCCTCCAGGCTCCCTCCACGCTCACCATCACGGTCACGAATCCCGCGCCCGGCGGCAGCGCCTCGTCCACGGTAAGCGTCACCAATGCGCCCACCATCGATGCCGTGGTCAATGCAGCCAGCTACGACGGAACTGCCATCAGCCCCGGTGAACTAATCGCCGTGTTCGGCACCAATCTCGGTCCCATGCCCGCGCTCACCATGACCGAGAACACCACCCCCGGCTTCGTGGACACCGCGCTTGGTGGTGTCTCGGTGCAGATCGACGGCCAGGACGCGCCGCTCATCTATGTAAGCTCTACGCAGATCAACTTGCAGGTGCCGTACGAAGTCACACTCGGCGCCAGCAAGGATGTCACCATTAACTACGGTTCCGGCGCCTTCACCTATCCCGTCACCATTCAGGCCAGCGACCCCGGCCTCTTCACCCTCGACGGTTCGGGCATCGGTCCCGTGGCCGCCGTAAACGCCCACGTCGTCAACAGCGTCGTCCAGTGGAGCCTGAACGGCGTCGCCACGCCTGCGCATCCCGGCGATGTCGTCGAGATCTACCTCACCGGCGAGGGCGCCTATGCCGACTCATCGGTTATTCCGCAGCCAACTGGCTTCCTCGTCCCGGTTACCCTCACCCCGCTGCCGGAGGACAAGCCCTATCCCGCGGTCACCATCGACGGCCTGGCGGCCACGGTTCAATACGCCGGGCCCGTCCCGGGTTGCATCATGGGCATCCTGCAGATCAACGCGCAGATTCCCGCAGTCACGCACAACGGC
>Ga0335085_10013834_pt1 | contig 11808 bp, 6 predicted proteins | sample Lox_Sample_45_FD_206712 | JGI IMG/M metagenome (GOLD analysis project Ga0335085, IMG submission 206712) | Soil microbial communities from Loxahatchee National Wildlife Refuge, Florida, United States - Lox_Sample_4.5 | ecosystem: Environmental > Terrestrial > Soil > Wetlands | place: USA: Florida...
AGGATCAGATCCTCGCCGCGGGCCTCGTGGGCGCGGCGCTCTTCTACGGCGACGGCGTGATCACCCCGGCGATCTCGGTACTTTCGGCGATCGAGGGGCTCAAGGTCGCGACCCCGCTCTTCGACCCCTACGTGATCCCGATCACCCTCCTGGTGCTCGTACTCCTCTTCACCGTGCAGCGGCACGGCACGGGCTCGGTCGGCGGCTTCTTCGGACCGGTGACGGCGGTCTGGTTCCTGGCGATCGGCGTCCTCGGCGCGGTCGAGATCGTGCATCAGCCCGCGATCCTCTGGGCGCTCAACCCGCTCTACGGGCTCCGCCTCCTCGCCGCCGATCCCTGGCACGGCTTCGCGCTCATGGGCGCGGTTGTGCTGGCGGTGACCGGCGCCGAGGCGCTCTACGCGGACATGGGCCATTTCGGGAAGAGCCCGATCCGCCTGGCCTGGCTCTACTTCGTCTTTCCCTCGCTCATCCTCAACTACTTCGGCCAGGGCGCGCTGCTGCTGCGCGACCCGCAGGCGCTCGACAATCCCTTCTACCGCCTGGTGCCGGAATGGGGCCTCTATCCGATGGTGGGGCTCGCCACCGCCGCCACCGTCATCGCCTCGCAGGCCGTGATCTCCGGCGCCTTCTCCATGACGCGCCAGGCGGTGCAGCTCGGATATCTCCCGCGCATCCAAATCCGCCACACCTCCGAGGAGGAGCGCGGCCAGATCTACGTGCCCAGGATCAACATGCTCCTGCTGCTCGCGGTGGCGGCGCTCGTGCTGGGCTTCAAGACCTCCGACAATCTCGGCACCGCCTACGGCATCGCCGTCACCGGCACCATGACCATCACCACGCTTCTCGCCTTCATCTACATGGTGGCCGTGCGCGGCTGGAATCCGCTGCTGGCGGTGCCGCTGTTCATCCTCTTCCTCACCGTCGACATCTCCTTTTTCGGCGCCAACCTCCTCAAGATCGAGGAGGGCGGCTGGTTCCCGATCGCCGTGGCGACGCTCGTCTATCTCGTGATGGCGACCTGGATGCGCGGGCGCCGTCTCGTCGTGATGGCGCGCCAGCGCAACGCCATGCCGCTCGACATGTTCCTCGCCTCGATCCGGCCGGAGCGCCCCCGCGCGCCCGGCACCGCCGTCTTCATGACGAGCGACGTGACGAAGGTGCCGGGCGCGCTCCTGCACAATCTCAAGCACAACAAGTTCCTGCACGAGCGCGTGGTGCTCATGAGCGTGCAGACCGAGGACATCCCGCACGTCGCGAGCGAGCAGCGCTTCGACATCGGGCATTACGACCACGGCTTCCACACGGTGGTCATGCATTACGGCTTCATGGACGAGCCCAACATCCCGCGCGCGCTGGCGCAGCTCCGCCTGATGCAGTTCCGGTTCAATCTGATGGAGACGTCGTTCTTCCTCGGACGCGAGAAGATCGTGCCCGCCAAGGCCTCCGGCCTGCCGCGCTGGCAAGCGGGCCTCTTCTCCTTCCTCACCAACAACATGGTGAACGCGACCGAGTTCTTCCGCATTCCCACGAACCGGGTGGTGGAGCTCGGCGGGTTGCTCGAGATTTGAGGGCCGGTCTCGCAATTTGGGGGCGCGTTGCGCCTCGCCCGCGAAGGGATTAAACACGGATCATTCATGGTGTCAGAGAAAACCGCATGACGGTTGCGGCGGTGCAGCACGAGGCGGAGACGCGGGACAAGGCGCGATATGCGCTGCTCCTGGGCGCGCTCGGCGTCGTCTACGGCGACATCGGGACGTCGCCGCTCTACACGGTGAAGCAATGCCTGGTGAGCGCCGGCGCGGTGACGGAGGCGAGCGTGCTCGGCGCGCTCTCGCTGATCGCCTGGGCGCTCACCGTCGTCGTCACCTGCAAATACGTGATCGTGATCATGCGCGCGGACAACCGCGGCGAGGGCGGAACGCTCGCGCTCACGGCGCTCGCGCTGCGCTCGGCGAGCCGGCGAGGGCGGCGCCATCGCATCATCCTCGCGGCGGGGCTGGTTGGCGCCTCGCTCTTCTTCGGCGACGGCGTGATCACGCCCGCGATCTCCGTCCTCTCCGCGGTCGAGGGGCTCAAGATCGCCACGCCGGTCTTCGCGGATTACGTCGTACCCATCACGGTCGGCCTCCTCGTCGGCCTTTTCATGGTGCAGCGCCACGGCACCGCCTCGGTCGGCGGGCTCTTCGGCCCGGTGATGGCGCTCTGGTTCGCGGCGCTCGCGGTGCTGGGCCTCGCCGAGATCTTCGATCAGCCGGAGATCCTGCTGGCGCTCGATCCCAGATACGGGATCCGCCTGCTGCTCGCCGATCCCGTCCGCGGCATCTTCATCCTCGGCGCGGTCGTGCTGGCGGTGACCGGCGCCGAGGCGCTCTACGCGGACATGGGGCATTTCGGGAAGCAGCCGATCCGGCGCGCCTGGCTCTATCTGGTCTTTCCGGCGCTCATCCTCAACTACTTCGGCCAGGGCGCGCTGCTGCTGCGCACGCCCGAGGCGCTCGACAATCCCTTCTACCGTCTGGTTCCGGGATGGGGGCTCTATCCCATGGTGGTGCTGGCCTCGGCGGCGACCATCATCGCCTCGCAAGCCGTGATCTCCGGCGCCTTCTCGATGACCCGCCAGGCGGTGCAGCTCGGATATCTCCCGCGCCTCCAGGTCCGTCACACCTCCGAGGCCGAGCGGGGGCAGATCTACGTCCCCAAGGTCAATCAGTTCCTGGTCATCGCGGTGATCGCGCTGGTGCTGGGCTTCCGCTCCTCCGACAAGCTCGGCACCGCATACGGAATCGCGGTCACGGGCACCATGTTCCTCGACGGCTTTCTCGCCTTCGTCTACATGGTCTCGGTGCAGCGCTGGAACCCGCTGCTCTGCGTCGCGCTCTACGCCTTTTTCTTCTCGGTCGACACCGTCCTGTTCGGCGCCAATCTCATCAAGATCGAGGAAGGCGGCTGGTTCCCGGTGGTGATCGCTTGCCTCGCCTTCTGGGTGATGTCGACCTGGATGCGAGGCCGCTCCCTCGTCGTCGCCGAGCGCCAGCGCGACGCCATGCCGCTCGAGACCTTCCTCGCGACCCTGAAGCCCGACCGTCCCGGACGCGTGCCGGGAACCGCCGTGTTCATGACCGGAAATGCCGAGCAGATTCCGGCGGCGCTCCTCCACAACCTCAAGCACAACAAGGTCCTGCACGAGCGCGTGGTGCTCATGAGCGTGCGCACCGAGGACATCCCGCACGTGCCCGCGGAGCAGCGCTTCGACATCAAGCATCTCGACCATGGCTTCCACACCGTGGTCATGCACTACGGCTTCATGGACGAGCCCAACATTCCGCGCGCGCTCGCCCAGCTCCGCCTCATGCAGTTCCGCTTCAACCTGATGGAGACCTCATTTTTCCTCGGCCGCGAGAAGATCGTCGCCGGCAAGAGCTCGCGCCTCGGGCGCTGGCGGCGCTGGCTCTTCTCCTTCATGACCAACAACATGCTGAACGCCACCGAATTCTTCCGCATCCCCAGCAACCGCGTCGTCGAGCTCGGCGGGATGCTGGAGATTTGAGGCCTCGCCGCGAAGGCTTTCGCTTGCGGCGCAGCCGCAGCAAGTCCACCACAGAGGCAATGAGACGGTGAGAAAGACGATTGCGGCCTCGCCGCGCATCGCGGCATCTCATTGCCTCACCGCCTCCGTGGTGAAAACGCTCTCCGTGTGCTTCGTGCCATCGTGGTGACGCTCGCTTGACCCCCGATCCGCTCTGGCTCGCGCTCGCGACGAAGATCGGCGCCACCATGGCGGTGGTGCTGACGGCGGCGCTGGTGGCGGAGCGGGTGGGGCCGTTCTTCGGGGCGCTCGTCGCCTGCCTCCCGGTCTCCGCGGGTCCCGCCTACGTCCTGCTCTCGCTGCAATCGAGCGACCAATTCATCGCGGAGAGCGCGCTCGCGAGCGCGGCCGCCGTCCCCGCGACGGCGATCTACCTCCTCGCCTACGTCCTCATCGCGCCGCAGGCGGGCGTGCTCGCGAGCCTCGCGGCCGGTCTTTCGGCCTGGGCGGCGGCGGTGGCGGCGATCCGCCTCTTGCCCGCGAGCGCCCTCGGCGCGCTCGCGTTCAACGCCGCCGTCTTCGCGCTCGCGCTCGCGTTGACCCAGCGCGCGGAGATCGCGGGCCAGATCGTGCGCGCGCGCCGGCGCTGGTTCGAGCTCCCGATGACGGCGGTGCTGGTGGGCTGCCTCGTCGCGGGGGTCGTGACGCTGAGCGCCGCGCTCGGCCCCGCCTTCACGGGCACCGCCGCGCTCTTTCCCGTGACCTTCAGCAGCCTCGCGCTGGCGCTCCATCCCCGTCTCGGCGGGCGCGTCGCGGCCGCGACCATGGCGGCGGCCCTCAAGGCGATGCCGGGTTTCGTGCTCGGCCTCCTGGCGCTGCACGCGCTGGCGCTCCCCGCGGGAGCGCCCCTGGCGCTCCTGGCGGCGCTCGCGACCATGCTCGCGTGGTCGGCGGCGCTCATCCTGTGGCGCCTGCGGCGGGCGCGCCTCTAGCGGCCTTCGTCCCGCCCTCACCCTCCCGTTGCTTCGCAACGGGCCCCAACCCTCTCCCGCGTTCCGCGGGAGAGGGACAATGATGCCCCTCTCCCGTCGAAGACGGGAGAGGGTGGGGCCCGCGCGAAGCGCGGGAGGGTGAGGGTGGTGCGGCTAAGCGACCGTACTCAAATACTGAGCTTCGCGATGTAGGCATCGACCGCGATTTGCGCGGCGCGCGTCGCGTCGGAGGCCTTGGCGCGGTCGGTCTGCAGGGTCTCGAGGCGCGTCTCCTCCTGCGCGAGCTTCTCGATGTAGCGCTTGTGAAGGGCGCTATCCTTGTCGACGGTCTGGAGATTGGCGCGGATCCGGGCCTGGTCCTCGGTGATCTGCGCGATCTCCGTCTTGATCTGCGCCTCCGCCTGCTTCTTCTCCGCGACGATGCGGCGGAGCCGCGCGAGCTCCGTGAGCGCGCTCCTGACCGCGGGATCGATCTCCCGCGTCGCCGTCACCTGCGCGAGCGAGCGGTCGTCGTATTCCGCGATCCGCGTGCTCTCGATCCGCGGCGCCTCGAAGACGAAGGTCACGGTCTTGGCCTCGCCGGGCTTCAGGTCGACGGCGATGCGGTAGGCCGTGGCGGTCGTCTCCACCGCCTTCTCGCCGGGCTCGACGAGTTTCCAGCCCGCGAGCATCGGCTGCTCCACCAGCACGTAGCGCTCCTCGCCCGGAGGCGCGTTCAAGCGGAAGACGATGGTCTGCCGCTCCGTGTAGGTGAGATAGAGCACGCCCTCGGAGATCGAGGCCTTGGAGAGCGCGCTCTTGGTCGTGGGCTCGCGCACGCTCTTGGTCTTGTCGTCGACGGCGTAGCTCAGGAGCCGATTCTCGCCCGCGGGCAGCACGCCGACGCGGGCGTCGCCCAGATAGGCGCTGCCGCCGCTCGCCTGCTCGTAGAGCGTCACCACGCCCGGCGGCAGCCCGTTGCCGCTGTCGTTGGTGAGCTTGACGCTCGCGAGCGGATGGAGCGCGTTGGTCGCGGGCTGGAGGAGGTCGACGCGCTTGGCCGGGACGTCGCGGTCGACGATCGGCACCAGCGCCGATTGTCCGCTCGCGAGCGTGAGCGGCGCGGGCAGGCGGAAGAGCACCTGCGTCATGCTCTCCTGCGCCTCCGCGGTGTCGACGGTAGGGGCGGGCGTCTGCTCGCCGGCTCCGGCGGAAGGCGCGTTGACGGCGTCATACGCGAAGGTGGTGCTGCGCTGCTGCGCCTGTGCCGGCGGCGGAGCCGGCGCGGGGGCGCCTGCCGCCCCTCTTGCGCCGGGCGCGGGGCGCTCGCGATTGAGGTTGCCGGTGTCCGTCTGCGGAAGGATGCGTCCCGCCACCTCCACCGGCACCTCCGGGCGGTCGACGTAATAGGCCTGGTAGATCGCCTGGCGGAAGCTCACGGGATTGCCGGAGAGGAGGGTGAGCTCGACGCCCTTCCAATCCTCGCCGGTCATGTTCTCGAGGACGGCCCAGCCCTGGAGATGCGCCTTCGCGGCGTTGGGGTCGCGCGCGAGCGTCAGGCGATAGCTCGCCTTCCAGAGCGGCGCCGCCACGACGTAGCCGACGCGGACGATGCGCTGGCCGTCGCCGCGCGCCGTGAGCTGGATCGTGCGGCGGTCCTTGGCGCGGTGCGTCGCGATCGCCGTCAGCGCCTTCTCCACCTGCGCCGAGAGCGCGGGATCGGCGAAGCGCAGGTTCTCCGCGTCCTCCAGGATGAACTGCTGGATGCCGTCGGAGGTGAGCACGCTGACCCGATTGCGCGTGGTGGTGCTGCCGTCAGTGGCGCGGACGGTCTCGGCGACGACCTTGATGAGCTTCCCGTCGATCGGGTGGCTCGCGCCCACGCGGATCTCGGCGCCCTGGAGCGCGTTCAAGAGCGCCGCGGGCGATGCGAGCGCCGCCTGCGAGAAGGGCAGGTCCGCGAAGACCTGCTCCAGCGGCTCGCGGCCCGCGAGGCTCGCGCTACCGACGCCGCCCTTGCTGTCGTAGACCACGATCGACTTGAGGATGTCGTCGACCTGGTCGAGGCGCACGTCGAGCGAGAGCGTCTGATCGCCCGTCACCTCCGCCTCGTATTCGAGATATGCGACGCCGCCGGTCGAGAGCATGACGCGTTTCAGCGCGAGCTCGCCCGCGAGCGCCGGAAACGCCGCGATGCAAAGGATGAGAAGAGACGCTATTCCGAGGACACGCACCCGCATGGGAGCCTCCCGCTCATGACTGGGCACCGGCGCACAACCTGCGCGCACAACTGTGGCACAGGTTGGGACGCTATCGCGGCAATTTCATGACCATGGCTTCCCTCGCCCGCGGAACGCGGGAGAGGGTGGGGCCCGTTGCGAAGCAACGGGAGGGTGAGGGGGTCGAGCGTCCCTGGCCGTCACCCTCACCTTCCCATCGCTGCGCGATGGGCCCCTTCCTCTCCCGTCTTCGACGGGAGAGGGGAATTACACGCTCGGCAGCGATCCCTTGGGCATGAACCGCGCGAACGCGCTCGCTGCGATGAGCGCCTTCATCGCGGCGATGTCGGGGGCGAAGGGGCGGTCGGTCTCGAGGAAGGGGACGCGGGCGCGGACGAGCCCCTTTGCCTCCGCGAGCGTGGGAGAGGTTTCGAGCGGCTTGTGGAAATCGATGCCCTGGCAGGCCCCGAGCAGCTCGATCGCGACGATCCCCGCGGTGTTCTCGGCCATCTCGCCCAAGCGCCGCGCGGCGAAGGTCGCCATGGAGACGTGATCCTCCTGGTTCGCCGATGTCGGGAGGCTGTCGACCGAGGCCGGGTGGGCGAGGCTCTTGTTCTCGCTCGCGAGTGCGGCCGCCGTCACCTGCGCGATCATGAAGCCCGAATTGACCCCGCCCTCCTTCACGAGGAAGGCCGGGAGGCCCGAGAGGTTCCGATCGACGAGGAGCGCGATCCGCCGCTCCGAGAGCGCGCCCATTTCCGCGATCGCGAGCGCCAGCACGTCCGCGGCCATCGCGACGGCCTCGGCATGGAAATTGCCGCCGGAAAGCACCTCGGCCGTCTCCGCGAAGACCAGGGGATTGTCGGAGACTGCATTCGCCTCGCGCTCCAGCACTTGCGCGGCGAAGCCCATGTGGTCGAGGCAGGCGCCCATCACCTGCGGCTGGCAGCGCAGCGAGTATGGGTCCTGGACGCGCCCGCAGTCGCGATGGGAGTCGCGGATGCCGCTCCCGCGGAGGAGCGAGAGATAGACTTCGGCGACCGCGGATTGACCGGGCTGGCCGCGGACGGCGTGGATGCGGGGATCGAAGGGCGTGTCGGAGCCTCGGGCGGCATCGACCGAGAGCGCGCCCGCGACCACGGCCGCGGCGAAGACGTCCTCCGCCGCGAAGAGGCCCGCGAGTGCCAGCGCCGTCGAGACCTGCGTCCCGTTGAGGAGCGAGAGGCCCTCCTTGGGCGCGAGCTCGATGGGCGAGACGCCCGCGCGGGCGAGGCCTTCCCCGGCCGAGACGATGCTGCCGCGCGTGCGCATCTGGCCCTCTCCCAGGAGCGCAGCGGAGAGGTGCGCGAGGGGTGCCAAGTCGCCGGAGGCGCCGACCGAGCCCTTGGCGGGAACGCAGGGGTAGATCTCGGCGTCGAGGAGCTTCTGCATCGCCTCGAGCACGCTCCAGCGCACGCCGGAATTGCCGCGCGCGAGCGAGGCGATCTTGAGCGCGAGGACGAGCCGCACCGTCGCGTCCTCGAGGAAGGGCCCGGTGCCCGCGCAGTGCGAGAGCACGAGGTTCCTCTGCAGGAGGCGGAGCTGCTCCCTAGGGATCGTCTGCTGCGCCAAAAGGCCGAAGCCGGTGTTGACGCCGTAGACGGTGCGGCCGGATGCGACGATCGCCTCGACCGCGCGCGCGGCGGCGTCGACGGCGGCGCGGCTTCCGGGATCGAGCCGCACCCGCGCCCCGCCGCGATGGATCGCGCGAAGCTGCGAAAGCGAGAGGCTGCCGGGCGTGAGCGGGATATCCTCGGTCACAAAAATTATTATACCGCATTCCCTCTCCCGCGCAGCGGGAGAGGGATCATTATCGCAGCCCCTCGATTGACTCCGGAACGCACACGGGATCATGCTCGACGGCCAATATGCGCGCCCGCTCGCCGCGATGGAGCGACACATGGCATCCGAACGGGATTTCGATCTGCTGACCCAGGTGGGGCCGGGGACGCCGATGGGCCGGCTGATGCGCGAATACTGGATCCCCGCCTGCGGCTCCGAGGAGCTCGCGGCCGACGGCCCGCCGCTCCGGCTCCTTCTGCTCGGCGAGAGGCTCGTCGCCTTCCGCGACAGCTCCGGCCGCGTCGGCATGCTGGATCACCGCTGTCCGCATCGCTGCGCCTCGCTCTTCTTCGGCCGCAACGAGGAGGACGGGCTGCGCTGCGTCTATCACGGCTGGAAATACGACGTGACGGGCCAATGCGTGGACATGCCGAACGTGCCGCAGGGGCATTCCTTCGCCGCGCAGGTCAAGGCGCGGGCCTACCGGACGGCCGAGCGCAACGGCATCGTCTACGCCTATATGGGAGAGCGCGAGACGGCGCCGCCGCTGCCGATGACGGAGGCGCTGCTGCTGCCCGCGGAGGAAACCCGGATCATCTGGGTGCAGCGCGAGTGCCATTGGCTCCAGGCGCTCGAGGGCGACATCGACACCTCGCATGTGGGCTTCCTGCACGAAGGCACGGTCTCGCCCGATGCCTATCCCGCGAACGCGACCCAGCGCTACGCGCTCCTGAACCGCGCGCCCGACCTCCACGTGGCGGACACGCCCTGGGGCACGATGTACGCCGCGGCCCGGCCCGCCGATCCCGGGAATATCTATTACCGCCTCGCGCATTTCCTGCTGCCGTTCTGGACCATGGCCCCGAACGCGGATTTCCAGCGCCAGATCGCGACGCGCGCCTGGGTTCCAATGGACGAGACGCACACGATGTTCCTATCGGTGAGCTGGAAGTCCGGCTTCACCCCGCCGGTGACGCGCAACGAGAACCGGCCGGGCGCGGACGGCTCCTCCGCCTTCAAGTTCCTGCCGAACACCACGGATTGGTGCGGCCGCTGGCGCCTCGCGCAGAATGCCGCGAACGACTACATGATTGACCGCGAGGCGCAGCGCGAGCGGAGCTATACCGGCATCGAGGGCATCCATCTGCAGGACCAGGCGATCACCGAGAGCATGGGGGCGGTCGTCGACCGCGGCCTCGAGACCCTCGCGGTGAGCGATCTCATGGTGACGCGCACGCGCCGGCGCCTGCTGCTGGCGGCGAAGGCGCTCGCGGCATCCGGCGCGACGCCGCCGGGGGTCGCCGATCCCGAAATCTATCTCGGCGCACATAGCGGGGCCTTCATCGCACCGGAGCGTCAGGCCTGGCGCGATGCTTATGCTGCGCAGCTCAGAGCCTCGGCCAATCCGACCGGAGCGCTGCGCATGTTGGCGGTCGCTGAATAGGGAGCGCCGGGCGCTCGCGAAGGGGGGCACATGGCATCGGAGCGCAAATGGTTCATCCGCAACATCGCGGAGGTGCCCTGGCGCGAGTTCCCGGACCATCACGGCGGCGCGCTTTCGAAGCCGCTGGTGATGCCGGAGACCGCGGGCTCGCGGCACGTCGACTATCGGATCTCGATGTATCAGCCGATGGCCTACGTGAAGCTGCACCGCCACAAGGTGCAGGAGCAGATCTATCACGTGCTCGAGGGCGAGGGGCTCATGGAGATCGGCGGCGAGAAGCGCGTCGTGCGCAAGCACGATTTCATCTACCTGCCGCCGGGCATCGATCACTCGATCTCGAACACGGGGCTCGCCGACCTCGTCTTTCTCGTGGTCACGGCGCCGCCCAGCGACGAGTGAGGCCGGTGCCGGCGGCTCCGCCGGTCGGAGCCTGGACCCATTGCCGTCTTTGGCGTAGGTTTCCCAATAACGATTAAGAACTGATGGGAAGGCTGAAATAGATCACCGAAGGGTCATGGGAGGCTCTGATGAAAAAATGGTCATCTTTCGCCCTTAGCTCGACGCATTTGGAGAGCGCGGACATCACGCGGCGCCGCCTGCTCGGATGGGGTGCCGGCGCGCTCGGCGCCACGACGGTGCTGACCTCGCCCTGGCGCGCCGCCTTCGGCGCCGCCAAGCCCTATAGGATCGGCTCGCTGCAGCCGCTTTCGGGCACCGCGGCGTCGGGCGGCGTCACCGCGCTCGTCGGCCTGCAGATGGCCGTCGATCGCATCAACGGCTCGGGTGGCATCAACGGCCGCCCCGTCGAGATCGTCGTCGCGGACGACGAGTCGAAGCCGGACGTCGCGCGGCGCAAGGCCGAGAAGCTCGTGGTCGAGGACAACATCGACGTCCAGGTCGGCGGGTTCCTCTCCAACATCTGCCTCGCCTGCATGCCCGTCTGGGAGGAGGCGAAGGTCGTCAACATGATCAGCGTCTGCCTCGACACGACGCTGACCACGACGAAATGCAACCGCTACAGTTTCCGCCCCTTCGACTACGCCCCGGCCCAGGCCGTGGCGTTCGCGCCCTATCTCGTCAACAAGCTCGGCAAGAAATGGCACCTCGCTTATGCCGACTACGCCTGGGGCCAGTCGACGCGGGACGCCTATGCGGACGAGATCAAGAAGGCGGGCGGCCAGATCGTCGGCACCACGGGCATACCGCTCGGCACCGCCGACATGACGCCATTCCTCTCCAAGATCAGCGGCGACTTCGACGGCCTCTTCGCGATCTTCTTCGGCAAGGACGGGATCACCATCGGCAACCAGGCCTTCGATCTCGGGCTCACGAAGAAATACAAGTGGGCCGGCGACGGCGCGGTCGCGGAATCGACGAACCTCCCGGCGCTCGGCACCAAGATCGAGGGCTTCGTCGGGATCAACCGCTATCTCCCGGTCTTCGACCCGCCGCTCAACACCCCGGCACACCACAAATTCTTCGACGACGCGGTCGCCCGGCTCAAGAAGGTGGACCCCTCGGGGCCGCTCCCCGACCGCTACGTGCAGTCGAACTACGAGGCCATGAACGCGCTCAAGCTCGGCATGGAGAAATCGGGCTTCCAGGGACGCCCGGATACGAACAAGCTGATCGCGGCGCTCGAAGGCCTCGAAATGAAAGAGGGCGACGACTTCCCGCAGGGCGACAAGCTCCTGCGCAAGGAGGATCACCAGGCCTTCCTGCGCGAGTTCATCTTCGACATCAAGGACGGCAAGCACCGGATCCTCGAGACCGTCCCGAAGGACAAGACGCTCTACGCGCCGGCCTGTAAGTTCGAACAGGCCT
>Ga0335085_10013836_pt1 | contig 11807 bp, 10 predicted proteins | sample Lox_Sample_45_FD_206712 | JGI IMG/M metagenome (GOLD analysis project Ga0335085, IMG submission 206712) | Soil microbial communities from Loxahatchee National Wildlife Refuge, Florida, United States - Lox_Sample_4.5 | ecosystem: Environmental > Terrestrial > Soil > Wetlands | place: USA...
GATCACCGGCACCAGCAACGAGCCGAGCGAGGCCGTCGCGGTCGATAGCCGGCCGACGATCGACCACCACAGGAAATGCGCCAGGCCGACGCCGAAAATACCGACATAAAGCACCGCCAGTGTTGTCTCGCCGGCGAGCGGCCACAGGCGCGGCGAGCCCTCGAAAGCGAATGTGCCCGCCGCGATAAACAAAAAGCCGAACAACAATTGCCAGGCGGCATTGGCCAGCGGCGCGATCTTCACTTTCGCCCATTTGATGTAGACGGTGGCGATAGCCCAACTCAGCGCGCAGCCGAGCGAGTAAAAAACGAAGGGTGGAAAGCCGTGGGCGAAGAGCGGCCATAGCAGAATCGCCAGCCCGCCCACGCATAAGATGAACGCAATCGAACGCACCGCATTGAGACGTTCACCGAGCAGAAAGCGACTGAGAACCGTGGACCAGATCGGCATCGAGTAGGTGATGATAATGGCGCGCGAGGTCGCGCCGGAAAGCTGCGCGAAGCCGGAAAGGATTTGGAATGCGGCGACGTTGAAGAAGCCGGCGATCATCACATGGCGGATTTCACCGCGCGGTACCCGCAGGTCGTGTCCCGTGAGGATCGCTGTGGCGAACAGAACGGCGGCGCCGATCCCGGAGCCAGCAAAGCGCAGGCTCCAGGGCGACACCTCGCGGAGCGCGAAGGCTGCCGCGATCCAGTTGAAGCCCCAGGCTAAGGCAAGCAGCACGACCAGAAGCTTCGCGGTGCCGGCGGCATCGCGTGTGGTGTCCTGTAACGCCATTTGCGGTCGGGCTCCCGGGCAAGAACGCCATGCAAGCTATAGGCGCCGGCCGCCGGTGGCGAGGTATTCCTTGGATGCAAAAATGCAGTTCCGAGCGCCGCCGCAACAGCCCGAGCGGAGCGCCATGTTGCACCGCCCTCGGCCCTGTGTTAGCAAGCGCCTCGATTTCATGGGGGTTTGCGCTGGCCTTTGCGGCCTCTCCGGAAATCGGAATTCCCTCTTGGATTCCAATGATTTGCGCCGCAGTCCCGCGACGGCGCCCGGCCTGTAGATGAGTTAACAAAACGAGCGTCACGTGGCAGGCATCGATACAATTGTCTCCGGCATGGCCGGGCGGTACGCGAATGCCCTGTTCGAGTTGGCGCTCGACAACAAGGCGGTGGACGTCGTCAAAGTCGATCTCGATCGCTTCGATGCGCTGATCGCTGAAAGCGCAGACCTCACCCGGCTGGTGCGCAGCCCTGTGTTCGATGCCGACGAGCAGCTGCGCGCGCTCGGCGCCATCCTCGACAAGGCCGCGATCGGCGGGCTCGCCGCCAATTTCCTGCGCGTGATCACCACCAACCGAAGGCTGTTTGCGGTGCGCGACATGATCCGCGCCTACCGCGCCCTGGTCGCCCATCACAAGGGCGAGGTGACCGCGCAGGTCACCGTCGCCGAGCCGCTCAACGACAAGAATCTCGACGCGCTTAAGGGCGCGCTCAAATCGGTGACCGGCGGCAAGGACATCGACTTCGACGTCAAGATCGAGCCCGCCATTATCGGCGGGCTCATCGTCAAGGTCGGCAGCCGCATGGTCGATAGCTCACTCCGCACCAAATTGAATGCGATCAAGATCGCGATGAAAGAGGCACGCTGATGGATATCCGCGCCGCAGAAATTTCCGCCATCCTCAAAGAGCAGATCAAGAATTTCGGCCAAGAAGCCGAAGTCTCCGAGGTCGGCCAGGTTCTCTCCGTCGGCGACGGTATCGCCCGCGTCTACGGCCTCGACAACGTGCAGGCCGGCGAAATGGTCGAGTTCGAGAACGGCGTGCGCGGCATGGCGCTCAATCTCGAAACCGACAATGTCGGCATCGTCATCTTCGGCGACGACCGGGCGATCAAGGAAGGGCAGACCGTCAAGCGCACCGGCGCCATCGTTGACGTGCCGGTCGGCAAGGGCCTGCTCGGCCGCGTGGTCGACGCATTAGGAAATCCAATCGACGGCAAGGGTCCAATCAAGGCCGAAAGTCGCGCCCGCGTCGACGTCAAGGCGCCCGGCATCATTCCGCGCAAATCGGTGCATGAGCCGATGGCGACGGGTCTCAAGGCGATCGACTCTCTGATCCCGATCGGCCGCGGGCAGCGCGAGCTGGTCATCGGCGACCGCCAGACGGGCAAGACCGCGATTCTCCTCGACACCATCCTCAACCAGAAACCGCTCAACGCACAGACCGACGAGAAGATCAAGCTCTACTGCGTCTATGTCGCGATCGGACAGAAGCGATCGAGCGTTGCGCAGTTCGTCAAGGTGCTGGAGGAGAACGGCGCGCTCGACTACTCGATCGTCATCGCCGCCACCGCATCCGACCCGGCGCCGATGCAATATTTGGCGCCCTTCGCCGGTTGCACAATGGGCGAGTATTTCCGCGACAACGGAATGCACGCGGTGATTTTCTACGATGATCTCTCGAAGCAGGCGGTCTCTTACCGCCAGATGTCGCTGCTGCTGCGCCGCCCGCCGGGCCGCGAAGCCTATCCTGGCGATGTGTTTTATCTGCACTCACGCTTGCTCGAGCGCGCCGCCAAGCTCAACGATGACAACAAGGCGGGTTCGCTCACCGCGCTGCCGGTGATCGAGACGCAAGCGAACGACGTGTCGGCCTACATCCCCACCAACGTGATTTCCATCACCGACGGGCAGATCTTCCTGGAGACCGACCTGTTCTATCAGGGCATCCGCCCGGCGGTGAACGTCGGTCTCTCGGTGTCGCGCGTCGGCTCCTCGGCGCAGACCAAGGCGATGAAGAAGGTCGCCGGCAAGATCAAGGGCGAGCTCGCGCAATACCGCGAGATGGCCGCCTTCGCGCAATTCGGTTCGGACTTGGACGCCACCACCCAGCGCCTCCTCGCGCGCGGCGCCCGCCTGACCGAGCTCCTGAAACAGGCGCAGTTCTCGCCGCTGAAGATGGAAGAACAGGTCGTGGTGATCTATGCCGGCGTCAACGGCTATCTCGACCGGTTCGAGGTCGGTCAGGTGCGCAAGTTCGAAAATGGTCTGCTGGCGCTGCTGCGCAACGAAAAGACCATCCTCGATGACATCCGCAAGACCAACGATCTTTCGGCCGATACCGACAAGAAGCTGAAAGAACAGGTCGAGAAGTACGCCGCTTCTTTCACCTAAGGGACAGAGACGAAGACTTCCGATGGCTTCCCTCAAGGACATGCGCGTTCGCATCGCCGCGACCAAGGCGACGCAGAAGATCACCAAGGCCATGCAGATGGTCGCGGCCTCCAAGCTGCGCCGCGCACAGGCCGCGGCGGAAGCGGCGCGTCCTTATGCCGAGCGCATGGGCAAGGTGCTCGGTTCGATCGCCGCGGCGGTTGCCGGCAGCGATTCCGCGCCCAAGCTCTTGGCCGGGACCGGCAGTGACCAGGTTCATTTGCTGGTGGTCTGCACCGCAGAGCGCGGCTTGTGCGGACCGTTCAACTCGCAGATCGTGCGGCTCACGCGTGAGCGCGTCAATGCGCTGGTCGGCGAGGGCAAAGCGGTCAAGATCCTCTGCGTCGGCCGTAAGGGCTTCGAGCAGCTGCGCCGGCTCTACGGCAAGTTCATTCTCGAGACCGTCGAGCTGCGCGGCGTCAAGCAGATCGGCTTCGAGCAAGCCGACATGATCGCCAAGAAGGTCGTCAATCTGTTTGACCAGGGTGGCTTTGACGTCTGCACATTGTTCTTCTCGCGCTTCAAGTCGGTCATCGCGCAGGTTCCGACGGCGCAGCAACTAATTCCGCCACGGTTCGAGACGGTCGAGGAGGCCGGCGCCGCCGCGGCTTACGAATACGAGCCGGACGAGGAGGAGATCCTCGCTGAGCTTTTGCCGCGCAATCTGTCGGTGCAGGTGTTTCGCGCGCTCCTGGAGAACGCCGCCTCCGAGCAAGGCGCGCGCATGAGCGCTATGGACAATGCCACCCGCAACGCCGGCGAAATGATCCGCAAGCAGACGCTCACTTATAACCGCACGCGCCAGGCGATGATCACCAAGGAACTGATCGAGATCATCTCCGGCGCCGAGGCTTTGTAATGTTGATGGCGACCGCCGTACCCGTCGCGAATTCGAAGCCGGACGTCGACCGGCTGAAATCGATTCTGCCCGGCGTGCCGCTCGTCGAGTCGCCGTTTTTCGACGATATTCTGCCGACCTGCGACTTCGACGCCGAAACGGCGCGCGTCGGTCGGGACCTGCACGAAAAAGGCTTCGCGGTCGTACGCTTTCCCGATGAAGAGTTCGACGCCCGCGCCGAGCGCATCAAGAACAGGCTGGCACCGCGGTTCGATTTCGCCGGCTGGCGCGAGAATGGCTGGAAAGTGAACGACGGGCTGCGCGTTCAGGACGCATGGACCTTCGATGCGGACGTCCGCGCCATCGCTGTCAACGCACGGATTCTTCAGATCCTCGAGAAGCTCTACGGACGCAAGGCGTGGCCGTTTCAAACGTTGAATTTCCCGGTCGGGACGCAGCAGCACTATCACTCCGACAGCGTGCACTTTTCCTCGATCCCCGAACGCTTCATGTGCGGCGTCTGGGTTGCGCTCGAGGACATCGGCGATGACGCGGGGCCGCTTGAATACTATCCCGGCAGTCACAAATGGCCGATCGTGTACAATGATCAAGTCGGCGTGCGCATTGCCGGCGCGAAGCGGCGGGCGTCGCAGGAGCTCTACCATCAGGTCTGGGAGGCGCTGGTCGAGAAGACGCACCTCGCGCCGGAGTATTTCTCGCCGCGCAAGGGTGATGCGCTGATCTGGGCCGCCAACCTTCTGCATGGCGGCAGCTGCCAGCGCAATCCGAACGCCACCCGCTGGTCGCAGGTGACCCACTACTTCTTCGAGAACTGCTGCTACGTCACGCCGATGGCGTCCGACATGTTCGTTGGCAAGCTTCAACTGCGCCGTCTCGTGAACATCGCGGACGGCAAACAAGTACCGAATGTGTATGTCGACGCTCCGTACGCCAGTCTCGGCATCTCCTTCAGATTCAGGGAATTCTTGGCGACCATGCGGCGCAGCCTGAGTCCCATCGCCCGTAAGATTCGTCACTGAGGCTGAAATCGAAAGCAAAGCTGAAGTCCTGTAGGAAATAGCAAATGGCCACACAGAACGCAGTTGGAAAAATCACCCAAGTCATCGGGGCCGTCGTCGACGTGCAATTCGAAGGCGACCTGCCGCCGATCTTGAACGCGCTGGAAACCAAGAACCGCGGCAACCGCCTGGTGCTGGAAGTCGCACAGCACCTCGGCGAATCGACCGTGCGAACCATCGCGATGGATTCGACGGAAGGTCTTGTGCGCAGTCAGGAAGTCGTCGACACCGGCCAGCCGATTGCGGTGCCGGTCGGCGACGAGACGCTCGGCCGCATCATCAACGTGGTCGGCGATCCGGTGGACGAGGCGGGCCCGGTGAAGACGGCGCAGAAACGCGCCATCCATCAGCCGGCCCCGGCTTACGTCGAGCAGTCGACCGAAGCGCAGATTCTGGTGACCGGCATCAAGGTCGTCGACCTGCTGGCGCCATACGCGAAAGGCGGCAAGATCGGGCTGTTCGGCGGCGCCGGCGTCGGCAAGACCGTGTTGATCATGGAGCTCATCAACAACGTCGCCAAGGCGCACGGCGGCTATTCGGTGTTCGCCGGCGTCGGCGAGCGCACGCGCGAGGGCAACGACCTCTATCACGAGATGATCGAGTCGGGCGTCAACAAGGATCCGAAGAAGGGCGACGTGAAGGGCTCGAAATGCGCGCTGGTCTACGGGCAGATGAACGAACCGCCGGGGGCGCGCGCCCGCGTCGGCCTCTCCGGCCTCACCGTGGCGGAACACTTCCGCGATCAAGGCCAGGACGTGCTGTTCTTCGTCGACAACATCTTCCGCTTCACGCAGGCCGGCTCGGAAGTGTCGGCGCTGCTCGGCCGCATTCCTTCGGCGGTGGGCTATCAGCCGACGCTCGCCACCGATATGGGCGCGCTGCAGGAGCGCATCACCACCACGACCAAGGGCTCGGTGACCTCGGTGCAGGCGATCTACGTTCCGGCCGACGACTTGACCGACCCGGCACCGGCGACGTCCTTCGCGCACTTGGACGCGACCACCGTGTTGTCGCGCGACATCGCCGCCAAAGGCATCTATCCGGCGGTCGACCCGCTCGATTCCACCTCGCGCATGCTGTCGCCCCTGATCGTCGGCGAGGAGCATTACGCGGTCGCCCGCCAGGTGCAGCAGATTCTGCAGCGCTACAAGGCGCTACAAGACATCATCGCCATTCTCGGCATGGACGAGCTCTCGGAAGAGGACAAGCTGACGGTGGCGCGCGCGCGCAAGATCGAACGTTTCCTGTCGCAGCCGTTCCACGTCGCCGAAGTGTTCACCGGCTCGCCCGGCAAGCTCGTCGACCTGCAAGACACCATCAAAGGCTTCCAGGGCCTGTGCGAAGGTAAGTACGACCACCTGCCGGAAGCCGCCTTCTACATGGTCGGCACCATCGAAGAGGCCGTTGAGAAGGGCAAGAAGCTCGCCGCCGAGGCGGCGTAATGCAAACAAGTTTGCTGTCGGGAAACGTCGCGGGATAAGGGCTCATGAGCGCGGTCTTTCACTTCGATCTGGTGTCGCCGGAAAAGCTCTTATTTTCCGGCGACGTCGAACAGGTGGACGTACCCGGTGCCGAAGGCGACTTTGGCGTGCTGGCCGGGCACGCGCCCATGGTGACGACCTTGCGGCCGGGCATTCTGACCGTGTTTGCCGCCGGTGGAACGCAGAAGATCGTCGTGCTCGGCGGTTTCGCTGAGGTGTCGGCGCAGGGACTCACCGTGCTCGCCGACGTCGCGGAGACGGTCGAGGAGATGGACCGCGCCGTCATCGCCAAGCACATCAGCGAGTTGGAGAGCCGCATCGAAAAGGCGGAACCCGGCTCCGAAGTCGACAAGCTGATCACGCGGCTCGACCACTACAAGACCGTCGACCGGCACCTGTCCGGCACGGCCATGCATTGATGCAACGGTGCGCTATGCCGCACGCCGGCGGGGCGTGCAGTTTGGTCGCCCACTTTGCGCACGATGACCGGAAGAGCTATTTCGCGAACTGCTTGAAATCGGTAACCACCCGCTCGTAGGTCTGCCGCTTGAACGGCACCACAAGGTCGGGCAGTTCGCCCATCGCAACCCAGCGCCAATCGATGAATTCCGGCTCGTGGCCGCCGCCGGGATTGACGATATCGATTTCGCTGTCGTTGCCGGTGAAGCGCAGCGCGTACCATTTCTGCTTCTGCCCGCGATATTTGCCGCCCCAGGCCTGCCCGACAATGTCGCGCGGAATGTCATAGGCGAGCCATTCGGCGATCTCGCCCAGTTTCGCCACTGAGCGAATATTGGTTTCTTCGTATAGCTCGCGCAGCGCGGCCTTGTAGGGGTCCTCGTTTTCGTCGATGCCGCCTTGCGGCATCTGCCAGACATGGATGGCGTCGACGTGTTCAGGACCGCTGGTGCGGCGGCCAATGAATACCAGGCCGGCCGAGTTGAGCACCATCATGCCCGCGCAGGGCCGATAAGGGAGAGATTCGAAGGGGGGCATGGAATTCCTCGTCATGCCGGCGCTTGCCGCGGGCGTTCGCGTCTTTCTTTGTCTCTTTGAATAAGACGTGGATGGCCGGGTCAAGCCCGGCGATGACGGATTAGCTCGACTTTTCCTTCACCGCCACCATCGTGATGGGGACCAGCACAAAGCCGCGCGCTTCCACCGCCTTCGCCCATTCGGCGATGCGCGCGACCGTTGCCGGCAGCGCGGTGGCGATGCCGACGGCGCTGCCGTGTTCGCGCGCCACCACTTCGAGCCGCGCCAGCGCATGGTCGATCTCGACCGGCGTCGGCACGGCGTCGATCACAACGTCGGTTTTCGCGAACGGAAAATTGTGGCTGACCGCTAGCTGGCCGGCAATGCTGCGCGACGATGCGCCGTCGTCCACATAGATCAACCCGCGCTTGGCGGTTTCGCGCAGCACCGGTGCCAGCGACTGCTCGGACGAGGTGAAGCGGGCGCCCATGTAACTCACGATCCCGACATAACCTTGCAAGCGGCCCATTTGCCAATGCAGCCGGTCGAGGTTCTGATCGGGCGTGAGCGAGGTGAGCAGCGTCTCGGGTCCCGGGTCATCGTCGGGATAGTCGAATGGCTCCATGGGCGATTGCAGCAGCACCTCGTGCTTGCCCGCCCGCGCCCGTTCGGCCAGCGCCTCGAGATTGCCGCCATAGGGGGCGAAGGCGAGCGTCACCGGGGCCGGCAGTTTAGCCAACGCATCGGCGGTGCCGCTCGCGCTGATCGCGAGCCCTCCGACGATGACGGCGATGCGCGGAGTGTTGGCTTTGTCGGGCGGCAGCGTTCGCGGATGGGCATAGAGCCGGAATGCCGGTGCTGCGGCTGGCGCGCTCGTCGCGACGGCGCCGTGCGCGGTGGCGTCCTGGACGGCGTGGTCGCCTAGTGGCTGCGGCACGGCGTTGTTCGTCTTGCCGGGGACGATGACATTCTCACGCTTGCCGCTTGAGCCGTCGATGATGGTGACGGTCTGGCTGCCCGGCGGCGCGGTTGCGACGACCGGCACGGTCACTTTGGCGGCGACGTCGCTGTCCGACGCCACGCCATCATGGTGGGCATGCTGCCGGCCGTCGCCGACCGGTTTTGACTGCGCTTTGGCGAGCGAATGGGTTGAGACGACGGCCGTGGGCTCGCCGCCGAGCGGATCTTTGACGAAGATTGCCCAGGCCACGACAATGATGCCGAACAGTCCGAGCAGGCCAGCGAGAATTTGCGGCGCGGTCGCCGGAAAGTTGGGTCGCCGCTGCTTTTTGTCCAGGCCTAGGGGGGCGTTCAGATCATCCGATGCCAAGGCCCATGTCCCCGCGAATCATCGGCGGAGTCTAGCACGCGATGACTCGGCCGGGGTCCGCGCAAACGAAAGGGGCAGTCGGAAAGCCGCCCCTTGGAACCCTATTTGGCGTCAGGCCGTGCCCTAATTCGGCACGGGGGCCTTCGCATTCGGCGGGAACGCCGAATTGACGATGGTTCCGCGCAACAGGCCCTCCGCCATGGTCAACGCCTTGTCGTTCTTGGGGTCCGGCGGAACATAGGCTTGCGAACCCGTCTGTTCCTTGCCGGCGTCGCCCTTGAGGTGACCGCGCAGCGAAGCCTCGCCGTGGGTGCTGGTGTCGGTTTTGGCCTTGATGTCATCCGGCACGTCCTGCAACACCTCGATTTCGGGCACGATGCCCTTGGCCTGGATCGAGCGGCCGGACGGCGTGAAATAGCGCGCCGTGGTCAGCCGCAGCGCGCCATTGCCGGAGCCGAGCGGGATGATGGTCTGCACCGAGCCCTTGCCGAAGGAACGAGTACCGAGGAGCGTCGCGCGCTTATGATCCTGCAGCGCCCCGGCGACGATTTCCGAAGCCGAAGCCGAACCGCCGTTGACCAGAACGATCAGCGGCTTGCCGTTGGTCAGATCGCCCGGCCGTGCATTGAACCGCTGCGTCTCTTCCGGATTGCGGCCGCGGGTGGAGACGATTTCGCCCTTTTGCAGGAACGCATCCGCCACCGAGATCGCCTGGTCGAGCAGGCCGCCGGGATTATTGCGTAGGTCGAGGATGTAGCCCTTGAGCTTACTATCGGCGATTTTCGCTTGAATGTCGGAAATCGCCTTCTTCAAGCCGTCGGTCGTTTGCTCGTTGAACTGGGTGAGCCGGATATAGCCGACGTCGTCGCCCTCCATCTGCGAACGTACCGAGCGCACGCGGATGATGTCGCGCGTGATCGTCACCTCGATCGGCTTGTCCTGGCCCTTGCGCATAATGGTGAGCCTGATCTTGCTGTTCACCGGGCCGCGCATCTTTTCGACCGCTTGGTTCAGGGTGAGGCCCTGCACCTGCTCGTCATCGAGTTTGGTGATGATGTCGTTCGCCAAGATGCCGGCCTTGGCGGCAGGCGTCTCGTCGATCGGAGCGACCACTTTGATCAGGCCGTCTTCCATGGTGACCTCGATGCCGAGGCCGCCGAATTCGCCGCGCGTCTGCACCTGCATATCGCGGAAGCTCTTGGGGTCCATGTAGCTCGAGTGCGGATCGAGCCCGGCAAGCATGCCGTTGATCGCGTTCTCGATCAGCTTGCCGTCGTCCGGCTTCTCGACGTAGTCCGCGCGCACGCGCTCGAATACGTCGCCAAACAGATTGAGCTGCCGATAGGTGTCAGCGGCCGCCGCTTTGGCGGTGGAGCCGACGACGATCATATACGGCTGCGTTGCGAGCAGCGTCATTGCAGCTCCAGCCGCAGCCCCGAGAAGTAGGAATGTTGTCTTGCGCATTATCCGCGAGCCTTTTCACCTTCGCCAGCCGCCCACCATGGGCCTGGATCGACGGGGGTCCCGTCTTTACGAAACTCGATATAGAGAACCGGTTGGCTGGAGCCTGTCGCCAGGATTGCCGCGATATGGGAGCCGTTTCCCATAACCGCCACAGGTTCTCCGGTCAGCACGAACTGTCCGAGATCAACTGATATCCGTTCCATCCCAGCGAGCAAGATATGATAGCCGTTGCCGGCATTGAGGATCAAGAGTTGGCCGTAGGAGCGGAATGGACCGGCGTAAACAACCCAGCCGTCGGCCGGCGATGTCACCTGGGCGCTGGCGCGGGTGGCGATGGAAACGCCCTTTTCCACGCCGCCATTGCCATCGGAGGCGCCAAATTCCTTTAATTTGATGCCGTTAACCGGAATCGGAACTCGCCCGCGCAGCGATGCGAAGGCGACCGCCGGCGCCATCCGCCCCGGATCGTGCAGCGCTGCCAAAGCTGGGCGCGTATCGCTGCGGGCAGCCTCGCGCGCGGCGCGGGTCGCCGAATCGAGCCCTTGCTCGAGCTTGGTGATCAAATCTTTGAGATTGTCGACCTGACGCGCCAATCCGGCCGCGCGCGCCCGTTCGGCGTCGAGCGCTTTTTCGCGTTCCGCTTGCTGTTTTTGCCGCTCGGCGATCAGCGCGGTCATGCGCGTGCGCTCCTCGCCGAGCGAGGCGAGCTCGCTTTTCAGGCGGTCGCGTTCGGCGGCGATCTGTCGGCGCACGGCGAGCAGCGCGGCGAGATCGTTCGCGAGCGCTTCGACTTCATGGCGCATTTCGGGGAGCACCGCGCCAAGGAGCATCGCGGTGCGGACCGACTGCAACGCGTCCTCCGGGCTCGCGATCAGCGCCGGCGGCGGCCGCCGTCCGATGCGCTGAAGCGCCGCCAGCACTTCGCCGATCACTGCGCGGCGGCCGTCGAGCGACTGACGAATGCTCTGCTCTTTGGCATCGAGCGGCTTGAGGCCCGCCTCGGTCGTTGTCACCCGTGCTTCAACGCCGCGAATTCGCCCGGCGGTGTCGATCAGGTCCTGATTGAGCTTGCGGCGATCGGCGCCGATCTGCTCGATTTCGCGCTTGAGGGTCGCTTCGGTCTCGATCGACTTGCTCTGCGCGTCGCGCGCGGCTTTGAGGTCCTCGTCGTGCTGTTTGAGCGCGTCAAGTTTTTGCGTCTTATCGTTTTGCGCAAACGCGATGGGCCGCTCCTGCGCCGGTACCACGGCCGCAAAAGTGACCGGCCATGCCAGCGCAAGCCCCGCAAGGAGGGCAGAGCACGGATCCCGGCCGCTGAATCGGCAAATCATTTCAGGCACGTTACGCCCGCGGATTGGGCCGGCAAGACCGTTCGTTTGAAATTGACTATTGCCGGTGGATTAAGACCGATCTGCGGCGGTCAAGCGCGGTGATAG
>Ga0335085_10013837_pt1 | contig 11806 bp, 7 predicted proteins | sample Lox_Sample_45_FD_206712 | JGI IMG/M metagenome (GOLD analysis project Ga0335085, IMG submission 206712) | Soil microbial communities from Loxahatchee National Wildlife Refuge, Florida, United States - Lox_Sample_4.5 | ecosystem: Environmental > Terrestrial > Soil > Wetlands | place: USA: Florida...
GGGGTGGATTTTATCTAGCTCAACAAAACGACGGACTTAGAATGCGCATAACCCGCCCGTTTCGACATCCGCACGAACATCCCAAATTGGAACGGCCCGCCATCCGTTTTCATTAATGCACTGCGGGCGGCGTCAGCTTCACCTGGTGATTCTCCATCAGTTTCCCCATGGCGTGATCGACGGATGCCAACGCTGTTTGATACCCCGTTTGCGCCTGTGCCATCGCAAACTCCGCCTGGGCCAATTGGGTCTGCGCGTCCAGCACAAAAAATACCGTGCTGCTGCCGAGCTGGTATTTCCTCTCTTCCGCCTGCAAATTCTTCTGTGCCAGCTCTCGGGAAATCTTGGCTGCCTCCAGTGACAGCTTCGCCTGTTCGAGTTGATGTACCGAGTTCGTCACATCCAGATTCACTTGCTGCGTCGTCCGCTCTTGACGGTATTGATCTCCGTGCTGCGTCACCTTCGCGTCCGCCAAGTCCGCCTCGGCAGCGTGATTCTTGATCGGCAGCCGCAACGTGATTCCCCCTCCGTACGTGGGATATTTCAGTCCGAAAAGCTGATTCAGGCTGTCGCCGATCCCTCCCGTCGACAGCAACACCGGCGGCACCGCCGTTGAATAGGCGTTCCCCGCTAGTCCTGTAGGTGCATAAAAGCCATTGATCTCCAGATCCGGTTTCATGTTGTTGTGCGCCAGCCGCACGCTAATTTCATCGCTCGCCAGTTGCTGATTCGCCGCCTCGAGTTCCGGCCGATTCGCCATCGCCACCCCCAGCGCCGTAGCAATGTCGATCTGCAACAGGGGCTCGACGGGCTCCGCCTTTTCCGTTAGCTGCAGGTCTAGCGCGTTCAGTTTTGCGTCGCGATTCGCCGCGACGACCTGGCGGAATGCGTCCTGCGCCTGCTTCAGCAGATACTCCGCCTGAATCAGGTTGACCCGCCGCGCCGCGACCTCGGACTCCGAACGATAAATATCCAATGGAGGTAGAGCGCCCAGGCTGAGAGCTTTTTTGTCCCGTTCATAGCTCTTCTCTGCCTCTTCATAGGACTTGGTCTGTACCTCATACGCTTGCTTGGCCAACACCACATTCCAGTATTGCGTGATCACCTGCAGCAGCAGGTCGTTCACTTCCGCGCGGAATGTCGCTTCCGCCTGGCTGTAATTTTTCTTCGCGATATAGATGGGCGCTTTGTTCGGAAAGGTCCCAAAGTTCCTCAGCAGTGGTTGCGTCACCTGAAACTGCCAGGAGGTCGCGTACGAGGGGTTCAACGTCGCGAATCCGCTGTTCGTCGAGAATTTGTTGGCCACGAATGCTGTCTGGAAGTTCGTGCCCGGCGAGAAGGTTTGCGAATAGCCGAACTGCGTCGTCTGCGAAAGCGTATTCAGCACTTGCGCGCCCTGCAACTCGCTCGACGTCTGCGACTTGATCCGTTGATCGATGAAGCTCCCCGTGAACACCGGATCAAACAACGAATACTGCCGGTGAATATTGTTCTGCGCCGTGTACACGGCCGTCTCGTCCACCTGTATGTCTGTGTTGTTTGCGATCGCTAGCCGTATAGCCTCTTCCAGCGTCAACACCAGCTTCCCGTCGACGATATGCTCCTCAAAGCCTTGCGGCACCCCCAACGGAGCCAGCGGCTTTTCCTTCGCCGGTATTCCCAGCAATCGCTCTGCGCGGTAGGTCTGTTGCTGTTGCGGATTCACCCGTCCGCAAAGTGCCAACAAAAACGCGCAGCACACCGTCGCGCGGATTGCTTTCACGCCCCACCTCCAGACTTGTCCTTGGACAACCGCTCCTTCTACTCGTAACGAATCGCTTCCACCGGATCCAGCCGTGCCGCCTTCATCGCCGGATAAATCCCGAACAACAGTCCCACGGAGATCGACACCAAAAACGCCAGCAAGATGGAACTCGCTGTCACGACCGTCGACCATCCCGCAAACCATGCAATCAACTCTGACATCCCGAAACCTAATCCAATCCCGAGCAGCCCGCCCGCGAACGAGATCAGCACAGCTTCCACCACAAACTGCCGCACGATATCGCGTTGGCGCGCGCCCACCGCACGGCGCACACCGATTTCCCTTGTGCGCTCCAGAATCGCAGCCAGCATGATGTTCATGATCCCGATCCCGCCCACCAGCAGCGATATGGACGCGATCGCCACCATCACCGTGTTAAACAGCTCCTCTGTACGCCTTTGCTGCGCCAGCAGCTCCGCCGGCACAATGATCGAGAAGTCTCCCGCGTCGTGATGCGTTGTGTTCAGAATTCCTCGTGCAATTTCCGCGTCGCTCGGGCTGTCGCTCGCCGAGGCCAAATGCAAGTACACGCCATCAATCTCATCCTTGAGCCACGACATCGACTCTTCCAGCCGCGACATCACGGAATTCAGCGGCGCGTACACCAGGTTGTTCTGATCTTCCGTCCGGATGCCCACAATATCGCTTTGCGACGTCGCTTGTGGTGCCACCACACCGATTACGTGAAACCACTGATCGTTCAGCTTTACATACTCCCCCACCGCGTTCCCTGCTCCGAAGATACTGTCTTTCGCTGCCGCTCCAAGCACGCAGACCGGTGCCGCTGCATCATCCTCCGCGGGAGTAAAGAACCGCCCATCGGTCACCCGCAGGCTGCCGATCGACAAATACCCCGCCTTGACCCCATACACGACGGGTAAATCGAGTTGCGGTCTCGGCAGCACCTTCGAAACCTGAATCCGCTTCCGCGGCGTGCTCTCGGCTATCCCGGGAATCTCTTTGCGTAGCGTCTCATAGTCGTTCAGAGTCAGCCCTGGCGAAGTCCGCCTTACTTTCTGCAATTGCTGCCAGTTCATGGCTTCTTTCGCTTCCACAATCAGATTCCGCACGCCCATCTGCTCGATGAAGGCCATCACTTTTTGCTGTGCGCCTGCGCCAATCGACAGCATCGCCACCACGGCCGCCACCCCAAAAATCATCCCGAGCATCGTCAGCAGCGAACGCAGTTTGTGCGTCGACAGGTTCTCGAGTCCCAGCGCCAGATCCGGCAGCCACCGGCGAAAAATGTTTTCGAGTTTTGATAAGCCCGAACTCATCGTCCGTTCAATTCCCCCCGCCCAGTGCCGGGCCCGAACTTTCCGTCTGCTGCTTCGGTGTCCCCCGCTTCTCCGGGTTGACCAGCGCTACGGTGTCGCCGGCCTTCAGTCCACTCTCAATCACCGCTCGCCCTTCCGTGTATGCTTTCACCTTGATTTCCTGCGTTTGCCAGGAACCGCTCTTCTTTAAATACGCCACCGTCTTCCCCGACTGCTCGAACACCGCCTCACTCGGAATTGTCAGCGCCTGCGGCAATTGCTCGCCCACAAATACAAGTCGGCAGGTAAACCCCGGGCGCATTCGGGAATCCGAATGGTCCAGTTGGCTCGTCACCGCAAACTTCCGCTGCTGGTCGTCGATAAAAAACCCGTTGCTCGTCGAGCCCGCCACATTCTCGATCTTTCCCGGAAACTTCTCGTTCTTCAGCGCCTCCACATAGATTTCTACGCTCTGCCCGGCCCTAATGTAGGGCCGGTCTCGCTCGCTCACCTGCGACGAAATCTCCATTTTCGAAAGATCAATTACTTCTGCCACGGTATCCCCGGGATTCGCCGTGTCGCCCACGTGATACTCCGGCAGCGTCATACCTCCAAACATCACTCCACCCATGGAGTTAGGATTTCCGTGTACAACCAGCAATCCGTCAATCGGTGCCTTCACCCGCATGTTCTGAATGTTTGTCTCTGCCAGTTGCATGGCCAGGCGCGCCTTGTTTCGTTTCTCCTCGCTGAGCGCCAGCGCCGCCTGGTTTGAAGTCGTGTGTGATTGGATGTCCACCTGCAGTTGGGCGAGTGCGCGCTTCGCTTCCTCGAGCGCCAGGAGATTTTTCTTGGCGTCAATTTCGCTCAACAATTCGTTTTTGCTGACGTCCAGTTCCGCGCGCCGCACCGCGTATTTTGCCTTGAGTAACGCGGTCGCATCCTCTGCCGCCTGCACTTCGGCATCCGCTTTGTCTTTCAAGATCTCCTGCTCAGCCTGTGCCAGATCGCTTTTCGCTTGCGCCAGGTTGTACTGCTGCTGGCTCGGGTCAAACTCCAACACCACGTCGTCTTTGTGGGCAAAACTACCTGTCGCCGCAATGCGAATGACCCGAAGCGAGCCACCTGCCACTGCCGGCGCGGTGACAATTCGCGATTCCGTCGCCTTTACCAATCCATTCGCCAGGAATCGCAGTTGAACATCCGCCTTTTGCGCCGCCGCTGATGGCACGTCGCCATCTCCGGCTGAGACCGTTTTCACTCCGCAGCCGTACAAAGTCGCCATTGCCGCCAACAGCAGCACGGCAAATCCGCGTTGACGTTTCCTGATGCGCATCGTCATTTGCCCAGCGTTGGGTCTTTCATCGCCACAACGTCACCTTCCTTCACCCCACTGGCAATCAGGACTTCGTCTCCGCTTCGTCGCGCGACTTCCACCACCTGCTCTTCGAATTTTGAACCCCGCCGCAGGTACACCACTGATCGGCCTTCCTTGCGAAACACGCTCCCCGCCGGCAACACCAATCCGTTTGTCACCTTGTCAATCGCCACTCGCACCTTTGCGCCCATTCCCGGAGTCAACCGGTCGTCCTGCTCATTCAACGCAATGCCCATCGTGAAGTTCTTTGGAAACGGCCAGCCCGCGTTGAAATCCATACTCGCTGTCGAACTGATCTCATCTACCGTCCCGTTGTAGCTCCGGTCTGGTACGGCATCCACCCGCACGATAGCGGATTGCTTGATTTGCACCTTTCCGCGTTGCGCTTCCTCGATCCGCGCCGTGATCCGCACACTCGATGCGTCGGGCAATTGCGCCAGTGCCATTCCCGGAAACGCGTGATCGCCCGCTTTGAATGGCGCCGCCGGCTGCATCGGCGCCGCGGCTTGCCAGTTGTCTTCCACCAGGACTGTCGCGTCCGCCGGCGCTCGCAAGGTCAACGCCGCCAGCTGCGCCTCGTCGCGCTTCACTTGATATTCCGCCGCGTCTCTCTTCTTTTGCTTGCCCGTCTGATTCGACTCCGCCGACGCGCGATCGGCTTTCAGCTTATCTTCCGCCTCCTCCAGCTTCCGTTCCGCGTCCGCCAGGGCAAGTTTTGCTTTTTGACCCTCGATCACCGACAGGATTTCCTGCTTCTGTGTCTCCATCTTGGCGGTCTCCACGTCGAACCGCGCTTTCATGATGTCGGTCTGGTCCTGCTCTTCTTTCTGCCGTGCCGCCACCTTGGCTTGCTGAATTTCCGCCTCTGCCGACTTCAATGCGGACTGGTCCTGGGCGAGTGTCTGTTTCAGGGTTGTCGTGTCGAACTCCACGATCACGTCGCCCTTTTTCACCTTCGTCCCCGTCGGCACAATCTTCAGAATCTGCAGATCCCCGGCCGCGGGCGGCGCCGAGACCGTCAACGAATGCACCGCCTTCACCGAGCCCTGCAGCTCCGCATATTCCACGAAGTCTTTCCGCTGCGCGGTCGCTGTCGAAAATCTCGCCGCCGGACGTGCGTACCGGATCACCACAAACACAAGCAAAAGCGCTACAATCGCGCCCGCCGCCAGAAACGACTGCTTGTTCCGCCACTTGTCTGCCCAGGGCCACCTCATGGCTGGCGCGCTCCGTCGCCCAACGCCGAGGACCTCACCGCATCTCCTCGCGCCACTCCCGAAACGATCACCGCTTCCGTATCACTCACCGGTCCCAGCTTTACCGCGCGCTTCTCGTATCCCCCGACCGACTTCACCCACACAAAATCACCGTCGGGCCCGCTCGCCACAGCTGGCCGTGGCACCACCAAAGCTTGCTCCTTGCTCTCCAGCACGATATCGAGCGCCGCCGACAAGTCCGGCAGCAGCCGTGGATCGCTTCCCTGAATCGTAAACAGCGCCGCGAACGTCCGCACCTTCTCCGAGAATTTCCCCTGTTCGCCCAGCGGAGACACCTCGGTCAACGTTGCCGGGAGCGTCATGCCCGGATACGCATCGAAATGGACTGTGGCCGTCTGCCCTGTTTTCACGCTTCCAAAATCCGACTGGCTCACCGTCGCCCGCACCTCCATCTTCGACGGGTCCACCACCTGCATGAACGGCACGCCCGGTTGCACTGAGTCGCCCTTTTGCACCGTACCCATGCGGCTCCCCAGCCACACCGTGTTCATCACCGCCACACCATCCATCGGCGCGTGAATGGTCATCTTGTCGGCGTTCGATTGCGCGTAAAGCATCGCTTCCTTCGCCCGGTCGCGCTGGATTTCCAGAATCTTCGTCGCTGCGTCTGCAGCTTTTCGTTTCAGGTCGTACGTCTCTTTCACCTGCTTCAGCGTGGCTTTCGCTTCGTCCAGCGCTTCCTGGTTCTTCTCCGCATCGATTCGCGACACGATTTCGTTTCTCTGCACTTCCAGTTCAGCCTTCTTCAACGCGGTATCTGCCATGGCCAACGCCGTGTCGTCTTTCGCCTTGGCGATCTCCGCCTCCGCCTTCTTCTGTTCCACTTGGCTCACCAGGTCGGTGTACGTCTTCTGCTTTTCCAGGAAGTCTTTCATCTGCGCTTGCGGGTCGAACTGCACCAGAACATCGCCGTTTTTCACCGCCGCGCCCGGCTGGATGATCGATGTGATATTCAGATTGTTTAATTGAGCGCCTTCCAACTGAGGTGCGCTGACAATAAACGACCGTGCCGCCTGCGTCGTTCCGCTCAAACGCAGCACCTGCGAGAAACTCTTCCGCTCGACGGTGACGGTCAGATTGGAAGTGGAATGTGTGGAATTACTCGACCAAAGCCTGGCGTGAATCCGGGAAATGAAGAAAACGATGAACGCGATGGCGACTCCCGCCACCATCATCGCCATCCATCTCATCCTCGACCCTAAAGCAGAGGCATTGCCGATCGAATCGTCCATAGTTCGTCGGCCCAAGTCTGGGCAGTCGCTCCCGCTTGCACCGCGATCACGAGCACCGAGCGCTATGACTTATTTCAATGAAGAAAGCGAACAGGCAATCGGTAACTAGGATGCGCCTTCGCTGGATAACGTGTCCTCGATACGATAATTAGACGTAAATTTCCACAATTAGTTAACGGAAAACGGGATCAGCCTGTTGAGGCAGTGCGTCACGGCTCTCGATAAGGCAGCAGCCGCGGTTTTCGCTTGCTGCCATCGAACGACAACCCTGCCATCACATTGATACAACAAGTGTTACGCGGTCTGAATTTAATAGCGGATCGACGCGGTCCAATCTCGGTTGGCATCCTTCATATGGACGGTCACCATTTCCCCCGCCTCGTCGTAGCTCCAATCGTTCACAGACTGTTCACCTACGCGCACTTCCCGCGGCTTGCTTTCCACTCCAAACACCTTCATCTCCACATCCTTCCACCACGGTTGATAGCCCAACTTCTCCCCTTTGCTCGACACGGTCAGCGAGCCCTGCGCCGCCACACACGAATAGTTCACCCGCAAAAACTCGCCCTTCTCATAGCCGAAAGTATGTCCGTCATCCTGATAGAGCGATCCGCGGCAATTCTCCCCCGGATACACTCGCAGTTCCAGTGGCCCCACTGGCGTCTCGGACGTGCTCTGAATCACCGGCTGCATCGGAAGAATCGCCCCCGCACGAACAAACAACGGAACCTCGTCCAGGCCCGGCTTTGTCGTCAGATGGTCCTTCTCCGTGAATTTCGCTGCCGACCAGAAGTCATACCACGTGCCCGTGGGAAACTTCAGCTCCGCTGCATCGATCATCTCCGTCACCACAGGTTCCACCAGCAGGTCCGGTCCGAACAGGAAGTCCCGGTCGTCGGTATAAAAGTCTACCAACTGCGGATACTCCAAAAATACCGGCCGCATCAACGGCATTCCCGTCCGCGACGTCTCTTCCATCGATGTGTAAATATACGGCAGCAGTCGATATCTCAATTCAATGTATCGCTTCCTGGTCGGCTCCTGACTCGGCGTATTCTCCCAAGGCTCCTGGTTCGCCGTTCCCTTCGCCGTGTGATCGCGATAAATCGGGTTGAAGACTCCCAGTTCCAGCCAGCGAGTCAACAGATCCGACGGCGGCGAGCCCGCGAATCCGCCAATGTCCGATCCCACCAGCGGATAGCCGGAAAGTCCCATGTTCAACATGATCGGCGTGCTGATTCGAATATGGTTCCATGTGCTGATGTTGTCTCCGGTCCACGTCGCCGCATACCGCTGCGTTCCGGCGTACGCCGCCCGCGTCAAGACAAACGGCCGCTCGTTGGGCCGCAGCTTTAACAGCCCGTCGTGGGTCGCCCGCACGTTCTGCATCCCAAAAACGTTGTGCACCGCCGAATGCGGCAACGACGAACCGTCGTCCAGCCGGTGACGGTTGTCCAGCGGCATGGTCTTCGTCACCGTTTCGAATACCGCCGGCTCGTTCATGTCATTCCAGAATCCCGATACCCCCATCCCCACAAAATCCTTGTACAGCGGACCCCACCAATCCCGCACGCGGGTCAGCGTAAAGTCCGGAAACACACTCGGCCCTGGCCAAACCGGTGCTACGTAGAGCGAGCCATCCGCCCGCTTGATAAACACATCGGCCTTCGAGCCAGAGTCGTACGGCAAATATCCCTTATCTGGATCGTGCTTGATATGCAGGTCCGTGATCAACACGGTATGAATCCCCTGCTTTGACAAGTCGCCAATCATCTGTTCGAAATGCGGAAAATACTCGCGGTTCACGGTGAACGGCGCGTAGCCTTGCTGGTAGTCGATGTCGAGATAGATGGCGTCGAGTGGGATCTTTTTCTCGCGAAACGTTTTGGCGATTTCATACACCCGCGCCTCCGGGTAATACGAATAGCGGCTCTGCTGAAATCCCAGCGTCCAGTACGGCGGCAGCGGCGTGTGCCCCACCATGTCCACAAACTCTTCGACGATCTTCTTCGGCTCCGGGCCCGCGAAATAGTAATAGTTCAGCTCGCCGCCCTCCGAACCAAAGGTGTAATAGAACGGCGACTCCAGACCAAAATCAAAATTCGTCCTGTAGGCGTTATCGAAAAACACGCCGTAGGCCTTGCCCTCTTTGAGTCCAATGAAAAATGGAATCGATTTGTAGATCGGATCGGTCGATTCCTGGAACGCGAACGAATCCGTGTTCCACAAGGTGAACGCGCGATTCCTCCGGTTCAACGATCCGGGATGATCGCCCAAACCATAGTAGTTCTCCAGCAGCGGCATCTGCTTCCATACGCGCACCCGCTCGCCGCTCCACGCCATCGGCAAGGAAGCTTCGTCCGCCAGTACCGTGTTTCCCTGCTTGTCTTCAAAATTGATCAGCAGCGGCGACTTCTTTACACGCACCACCACTTCGGTGTCGCTGACCTCTACTTGATCCTTGCTGTCTTTCACCGTCACCGCAGGGGCTTTGCCCTCCTCGATCACCGCCCACGAGAAATCCTTGGGAAATGCCCCCTTCGGCGCCACTCGCACCCGCACGATACCTGGCCGGAAAAACGTGACCTGGACCTTTGCCGAACCTGCCGTCAGCACAACCCCGTCGTTGCGCTTCTCAACGCTCTGAACGTTTCCTACATGCTGCCAACCCTGCGCATAAACACTGGTCACGGCCGCGCACAACATCGCGGGCAACAAGCTCCACCGCCTGCCGATCCTCGAAATCGACATTTCTGCCTCCGCCAGTCTCACCTTCTGAATCAGCTCGTCCGGCTGCGCCAAACCGCCCGGGCACACACTTCACGCCATAACTTCTAAATGCGCCCAGAAATGCAAAAGGGGAGCTCTTTCGAGCTCCCCTTTCGCTTAGGGGTGTTAGGGGTTAGAAAATGAATCTCAGCCCGAACTGGATCGCGCGCATACCTGACGGCGAACCTGGCGAGCTGTCGCCTTCGATGTCCGTGATCTGGCCGGCGTTGCCGCCGCAGTCCACGCAGGTGTTGCCCTGGTTGCCGTTGAAGCCTAGCACCGGGTGGTTGAACACGTTGTAAGCGTCAAACCGGAACTGTGCCGAGTATCTTTCCGTGATCGCGAAGTTCTTGGCCAATGAGAAGTCCGACCAGAACCCATGCGGCCCACGGATTGAGAAGAGCCCTGCGTTTCCGGTTGTTCCGCAATTCGGTAGCGACCAACCGCCCGACGTGGGTCGTGCCCACGAGCAAGAGTCCACCGTCTGACCACTCGCCACGGCGGCCGCAGTTGCTGGATCGCTCAGTTCGGGATATGTCAAAGCCGATATTGGCTGGAACCAGTAAGTAGCCCCGTTAGCATGCGTCACACCCGTCTTAAACGGACCGATCTTATTCGGCAAGCACGGCGCCGATCCGCTGAAGATCACGCCGCACTCCCCGATCGATGGAGTGAACGGCAACCCGCCGCTCCAATTGAAGGTTTGCGTCACTTGCCATCCTCCCACTAGGAAGTTCATGGGTCGGCTCACGCCGCTCAAGTACTTCTGGCCGTGACCAAACGGCAATTGATAAACCACGTTGGCGATGAACGCATGGTTCCGGTTCATGTCATTCGGGCCATACGACAACGCTTTGTTGATCGCGTAGTAGCCGTTGTTATACGCCCACGCATGCGAGTAGGTATAGAACGCCATGAATTGCAAACCTTCAGAGAAACGCTTGTCGACCCTGATGACCATCGCTTCATACTCATTGTTGGCGTCGTTTCCAAAGTAATTGCCCAGGTCCGTCGAGCAGCACATCAGCACCCCTCCGGAAGCACCGGTGTAACCCGGGTACGTGAACGCATTGAAGTACGGGCGCCGTTCATTATCTGGAATGGCGGCTTTGAATCCGTTCAAGGTACACGATACATTGCCCGTTACCGGATCGGTCTTACACGCGCTGACTGTGTTGACGCCCGAGCCTAATGCGACAGGATTCGCGTTATAGGCTGGCCCATCCCCGTTGAACACGTGGGTTCCCTTGTTCCCCATGTACGTGACTTCCAGGTTGATTGTGCTCGTTAGTTGCCGCTGGAACGCTAGGTTCCACGCGTCTACCGTAGGCAATCTCTGAACGGTCGGACGAATCCGAGGATCGACAAGCCCTTGCGGACCTTGCAGTGGCAACGTGCCCGTCGCCGGTATAGGAATTGGTAGTGGCAATCCGAAGGACGCTGGCCCTTGGGCCAACGTGAAGATCGGTATGTTGTTGTTGACATTCAGAGAGCTCAAGCTGGCTGATTGAATCTGTTCGTTAGCCAGTACTGGCAGGTTCTGTGTCACGACGTGCCCAAAGTTTGAGCCGAACACGCCGATATCGAAACTCCGCCCGTAACCCATGCGGATTACAGTCTTCGGGTTGAGTGAGTATGCCAAGCCGATGCGCGGCGCGAAGGCCTTCCACGTGTTCGCGATATTCCCGTTCATGCCGTAGGGGCCCTCACCGGCGACGCGAATCACACCTTGATCGATGTTCGCAAAACCGCCATTATCCTTGCCGTTTACCGACTCGGGGAAGTAAATCTCCCAGCGCAAACCGAAATTCAAGGTCAACTTGGGAGTGATTCTCCATGTGTCCTGACCGTAGTAGAACGTCCGCCACTGGCGCTCCATCGCATTCAGTGACGTGCTGTAGAAGCGATTGAACGATGTGACGTCGCCCAACAAGAAGGTCGCAAGACCGAATCCACCGCTACCGTTGTTACTGGTCGCGCCAGCGTCAAAGTTCAAAATGCCGGTACGGTTCGCGTCGCTAGGTACGCGCAAGTTCGTCGCATAGCGAATATCGGCTCCGAACTTGAACGTGTGATTGCCGTGGATCTTC
>Ga0335085_10013838_pt1 | contig 11806 bp, 10 predicted proteins | sample Lox_Sample_45_FD_206712 | JGI IMG/M metagenome (GOLD analysis project Ga0335085, IMG submission 206712) | Soil microbial communities from Loxahatchee National Wildlife Refuge, Florida, United States - Lox_Sample_4.5 | ecosystem: Environmental > Terrestrial > Soil > Wetlands | place: USA...
CGTTGACCAGTTCTCCGGTCGACCCAAGGATGTTGTGGCTCGCCTTGTAGGCTTCGACTTTCTGCTCGGCGTCGCGCACGCGGCTCCGCAGTTCCTTCAGCCGCGCCGCCAGCGCTTGCGAGACTTGGCGCGCGGCGTTGGCCCGCACTTCGGTCTGCTCGGAGAGATAGGTTTGCGCAATGGCGTTGGCGATCTGCGCCGCCTTGGCGGGAGCCTCGCTGGTGACGCTGACTTCGACCACATAGGTGCGCTCGGGACGCTTGACCTGGACGTGCTTTTGCAGCTCGCTCAGCGCCGCGAGCTCGGGATGCTGCAGCGCGATGGCGCCGCGGACGAATTCCGGATCGCGGTCGAGGTTGAGCTCGGTGACGACGCGGCGCAGTACGGTGTCGGAGGAAATAACGCGCGCCTGGCTTTCGACCTGAAGCACCGCCGCGTCGCTTTGCGGAATGGCGGGTGCAACCTCGTTCGGCGCCGCGCGCAGGTCCAAGGGGTCGATGAGGATCTGCGTCGTCGCGGTGTATTTGTAAGGCACGACCAGCATGGCCAGCGCCGCAAGCCCGAGCGCGACGCACATCGACAGTGCGATCGTGATCTTGCCGCGCCACAAGAGGGCAAGCAGCTCGCGGAAATCGATTCCCGCAAAGGGCGCAAACGTGGCGCCCCGGTCGATTCGCCCAGCGAGCGCCGGCGGCATGGGACTCGACGCTTCAAACATTCACGCCAATCTCTTTACTGCGATCGTCGCCGCACTCGGCGCGCCGGCGTCCGCGTCCACGGTGGCCCATTCCTTTCGTCATCAAGGCCACGCCCCTGTGGCGCAGCCGGGCCATCCGTTATGGTTAATCAATCCATAAAGAACTAAGGTTAACGCCGCGTGTATGCGGCGATCCCGGCACGCGGAAATGCGCCGGTGCGGCCAACAGACGCTAGCGGCGGAAAGCGCGGAAGACGGCGGCGACCACCACCAGCAGCGCGACCACCGGGATCCAGATCAGCGCCGCGCCGATCAGGGCAAGGACGATCAACACGCCGAGGATGACGAAGGCCAGCATCAGCATGGCGACGCCGAACGGCCCGACGCGGGTGACATAGACCCGGTGGGTGCCGCTCGCGTTCCAGCCGTAGGTTCGCCAGGCCGGCTGCCGCCAATCGGAGCCCGCCCGCGAGCGGTCCGGCGGAATGATTTCAGGTTCTTGGCGCGGCCGTTCCGGCTCTGTCGAATTGTCTATCATGGTGCAATCGTTACGCGTTCCACGTGCCGGAACTCTATGTAAGTGTCTCGGTGGCCGTCCACCAGCGGCGGTTTGCCGCCCGACGGCGGCAACGGTCAGACGCTTGCGGTCGCGCCGCCTTCAATGCGATCGAGCCGCGCCAGCCGATAGACGGCGACCGAGGCGAGCCAGCTCAAGACGAAGATGGCGATGATCAGATAGCCAAGGCTGCCGAAGTGGTCGTTCATCCCGCCGATGAACAGCCAGAACGGCCCCTCGAGATTCAAGCGGTCGGCGAGCAGGCCGAGCGCCTCGATGCCGCCGATCAGCACCGCCACCAGCACGGAAACGAAAGTGATCGTGAGATTGTAATAGAGCTTGCGGATCGGCTTGGTGAAAGCCCAGCCATAGGCGCCGAGCATCAACACGCCGTCGGTGGTGTCGACGAGCGACATGCCGGCGGTGAACAGGGCTGGGAACACCATAATCGACCACGCCGGCAACCCCTTTGACGCCTCGGTCGCAGCAATGCCGAGCACGCCGATCTCGGTCGCGGTGTCGAAGCCGAGCCCGAACAACAGGCCAAGCGGATACATGTGCCAGCTGCGCGACACCATGCGGAACATCGGCCGGAACAGGCGGCCGAGCAGGCCGCGTTGCGCCAAGAGATGATTGAGGTCTTCCTCGATGAAGCCGCCGCCGCGGCGCACGTGCCGGAAGGTGCGATAGACCGAGATGAGAATGATGAAGTTGGCGGCGGCGACGAGAAACAGAAACGACGCCGAGATGAGCGTGCCGACCGTGCCGCCGATAACTTTGAGCATGTCGAAGCGGCTCTGCAGCGCGCCGGCGGCGAGCGCGATGGCGGCCGACGCCAGCACCACGACGCTCGAATGGCCGAGCGAGAAGAACAGGCCGACGCCGATCGGCCGCTTGCCGTCCTGCATCAGCTTGCGCGTCACATTATCGATCGCCGCGATATGATCGGCGTCGACGGCATGGCGAAGCCCGAGCGCATAGGCCAACAGCGCGGTGCCGATCAGCACCGGATAATCGTGAAACGCGATCAGGGCCCAAGCCCAGGCCAGCACATTGGCGGCGAGCAGCACGCCATAGATGCCGATCAGCTTGCCGCCGAGCTCCGCATCCTGATCGTTGAACAATCGCGCCAATGCCGCACGCACGGCGGTATCGATACGCCGCTGCCGGCAGCCGCGCAAGGCCGCGTGAGCGGATTCGGCCCAATCGTCATACCGCGCCGGACCGATGCGGCCGGCGGTCGCCGGCGGCTAGTGGGGCTGAATGCCGGCAGCCTTGATGACGTCGCCCCAGCGCTTGGTTTCGGCCTTGAGGAAGGCGCCCGCTTCGGCCGGCGAGCCGCCGCCCGGCGCGATACTGAGCGCCTTGTAGTGCTCGAGCAGCTCCGGGTCTTTCATCGCCTTGTTGACGGCATCGTTGAGCTTTGAGACCACGGCGTCCGGCGTTTTCGGCGGCGCCGTCAGCGCATGCCACGTGTCGGATTCGCAGCCCGGCACGCCGGCCTCGCCGATGGTCGGGATGTCGGGCAGCGCCGCAACGCGCTCCTTGGTCAGGACCGCGATGATTTTCGCTTTGCCTGCCTTGTCGAGCTGGAGCGAGGTCGCCAGCTCGTTGAACATCAGATCGACGTTGCCGGCGAGCAGATCGTTCAGCGCCGGCGCCGTGCCCTTGTAGGGTACATGCACGAGCTTGGTATGCGTCAGCGTCTGGAACAATTCGGCGGTGAGGTGCGAGGTCGTGCCGATGCCTTGCGACGCGTAATTGAGCTTGCCGGGATTGGCCTTGGCATAGGCGATCAGCTCCTGCACGGTCTTGGCGGGAAAGCCCTGGCGCACCAGGATCACGTTCGGCACGTGCGACATGATCGCCACCGGCGTCAGTTGCGCCGGATCGTAGTTCAGCGACTTGTACAGGAACGGATTGGTGGTGACCGGCGCCGGCTGCGACGCGAGCAGGGTGTAGCCGTCGGGCGTTTCCTTGGACACCGCTTCGGCGGCGACGCTGCCGCCGGCGCCGGCCTTGTTCTCGACCACCAGCGGCTGCCCGAGCGTCGCGCTCATTTTCGCGGTGACCATCCGCGTGACGGTGTCGACGCCGCCGCCCGCCGGTACCGAGACGATGACGCGGATCGGATGGTCGGGGAAACTCGTCGCGGCGCTCTGCGCACCGGCGGCCGCGGTCGCCAGCATCAGGCCGAATGCGGCGGGCGCGAGGGCACGTCGTAGCATGATGAAAGCTCCTGAAATCGGGTTGGTCGTGAGCTTCATGGCATAGCGCAGATCGAGCGCATAGTCCCGCGACCCACTGCCGCTGCACCGTTCACAAAGCCGTCTCCGCCCCATAGGATCGTCGCCCGGCAAGGGAGAGGCGCTGCAATGAGCAAGCTCGATTTCATTCTCGAAGAACTGGTGACGGCCAATCGCATCCTGGCCAACGAAGGTATCGTCGATTCCTTCGGCCATGTCAGCGCCCGGCATCCCGACAATCCGCAGCACTTTCTCTTGTCGCGCGCCCGGGCGCCCGAGCGCATCGAGCGCGACGACATCGTCGAATATACGCTCGACGGCACGGCGATCGACGAGCGCGGCCGCGCCCCCTATCTGGAGCGCTTCATCCACGGCGCGATCTACGAGGCGCGGCCCGACGTGCACGCCGTCGTGCACAACCATTCGCCGAGCACGATCCCGTTCGGCGTCACCGGCAAGAAGCTGAAGCCGCTGCTGCACATGTGCGTCTCGATCGGCCACGAGGTGCCGGTATGGGATTCCCACGACAAATTCGGGGACACCACGCTGCTGGTTTCCGACATGGCGATGGGCCGCGATCTGGCGAAGCTGATGGCTGGCCGGCCGACGGCGCTGATGCGCGGCCATGGCGCCACCGTGGTCGGCCGCACCGTGCGCCACGCCGTGTTCGTCTCGGTCTATCTCGAAGTCGGCGCCAAGCTGCAGATGCAATCGATGGCGATGGGCGACATCAAGTTTCTCACGCCCGGCGAGGTCGACAAGATCGTCGCCCGCGTCAACGAATACACGCTGAACCGCGCCTGGGAGAATTGGGCGCGCCGCGCCGGGCGCGAAATGCAGCCGCAACCCCGCTAGCGCCAAGCCGTCACGGGAGGACGCCATGATCCGGCAATACCTGAGTCCGCGATGTTTGTTTGCTCTCGCCCTGGGACTCGCCGTCGCGGCGGCAGCCGCCATACCGGCATCGACCGAGGCCACCTGGCCGACGCGGCCGGTGCGCTTCATCGTGACGCTCGGGCCAGGCAGCGGCGCCGATATCGGCGCGCGGCTCCTTGCCGACCGGCTGCCGCAGCGCTGGGGCCAACCGGTGATCGTGGACAACCGGCCCGGCGGCGACGCCCTGGTGGCCATCAATGCCTTCGTCACGGCCCACGACGATCACGTGCTGTTGTACTCGCCGGCATCGTCGTTCACCGCGCATCCGTATCTGCACGACAACCTGCCGTATCACCCGGGCGACCTGCTGCCGATCGTGCGCGTGTCCAACACCGTCATCGTCATCGCCGTGCCGGCGAGTTCAGCGATAAACTCGATGAAGGACTTGGCGGCTGCCGTGCGCGCCGAGCCGGGCAAGCTGAATTGGGCCGGCGTCACCGGCACCAACGACTTGTTCTTCGGCGGCTGGCTCAAGCAGGAAGGCTTGAGCATGAACAAGGTGCCGTACCGCAACCCGGTCGACGCCGCCAACGACCTCGCCGAGGGCCGGGTGCAGATCTACGAGGCGGCGCTGGCGATCGTGCGGCCGCAACTGCAATCGGGCAAGATCAAGCTCCTGGCCGTGACCAATTCGGCGCGGGCGCCGACCTTGCCGGACCTGCCGACCGTCGCCGAAGCCGGCTTCTCGGCGCTGACGCAGGACGGCCTGGTCGGCCTGTTCGGCCCGAGCGGCATGCCGCTGCCGCTGCGGCAGCGCATCGCCGCCGACGTCCGCGCCGTGGTCGATGCGACGATCGTCGATCGCCTGACCATCACCGGTCAGCTCACCAATATCGGCGGGCCGGACGAGTTCGGCCAATCGGTCGACGAACAACGCGCCAAGGTCGCCCGCTTCGCGGCGACGCTCGGCATCAAGCCGTCGCAGTGATGTCGCAGCGGCTCCGACGTCCTCAACGAAATGAAAAACGGCGGCCGCGCGGCCGCCGTTTTGTTTCTTAATCAGCGCGCGACGGCGCCGCAACGTCACTCCGCCGCGAGCCGCACCTCGGGCGCCGCGGCGCGCACGTCGGCGTCGACGTGCTTTTCGTATTTGACGAAGTTGTCCTGGAACATGCGCACGAGCTTGCGCGCGGTCTCGTCGAAGGCGGCTTTGTCCTTCCAGGTCTTCATCGGATAGAGCAGGTGCGGCTCGACGCCGGGCACCGAGGTCGGCACCGCGAAGCCGAAATACGGATCGGTGCGATAGCTCGCGTTCTTGAGCGAGCCATCGAGCGCGCCGGTGACCAGCGCCCGCGTCGCCTTGATCGGCATGCGGCGGCCGGTGCCGTAGATGCCGCCAGTCCAGCCGGAATTGACCAGCCAGCAGTCGACATTGTGCTTCTTGATCAGGTCGCGCAGCAGGTTGCCGTATTCCGCCGGCGGCCGCGGCAGAAATGGCGCGGCAAAGCAGGTGGAGAACTCGGGCTCGACGCCGACCAGCCCCTTCTCGGTGCCGGCGACCTTGGCGGTGTAGCCGGAGAGGAAGTGATACATCGCCTGCGCCGGGGTGAGCTTGGCGATCGGCGGCATAACGCCAAAGGCGTCGGCGGTGAGGAAGATGATGTTCTTCGGCAGGCCGGCATGGCCGGTCTTCGACGCGAGCGGCATGAACTCGACCGGATAGGCCGAGCGGGTGTTTTCCGTGAGCTTGTCGCTGTCGAAATCGCAGACCCGCGTCTCCGGATCGAACACGACGTTTTCCAGCACCGCGCCGAAGCGGTTGGTGGCGGCGTAGATCTCCGGCTCGGCTTCCTTCGACAGCTTGATGCACTTGGCGTAGCAGCCGCCCTCGAAATTGAACACGCCGTTCTCGCTCCAGCCGTGCTCGTCGTCGCCGATCAGCGTGCGGTTCGGGTCGGCCGACAGCGTCGTCTTGCCGGTGCCGGAGAGGCCGAAGAACAGCGCAACGTCGCCGCTCTTGCCGACATTGGCCGAGCAGTGCATCGGCATCACGCCCTGCGCCGGCAGATAGAAGTTCAGCATCGTGAACACCGACTTCTTCATCTCGCCCGCATAGGACGAGCCGCAAATCAGCACGATCTTGCGGGTGAAATCGATCGCCACCATGGTGTCGGAGCCGGGGCGGCCGCCGTGACGCGCGGCGTCCGGCTTGAACGACGGCATGTCGACGATGGTCATATCGGGCACGTAGCTCGCCAGCTCGGCGTGCTCGGGACGGATCAAGAGCTGACGGATGAACAGCGAGTGCCAGGCGAGTTCGGTGAAAACGCGGGCCTTGATACGGTATTGCGGGTCGGCGCCGCCATAGAGGTCCTGGGCGAACAGCGTCTTGCCTTTGGCGTGGGCGATGAAATCGGCGAGCAGGTTGTCGAAGTGCTGTTTGCTCTGTTTGCGATTGCCGTCCCACCAGACGGTGTTTTCGGTGGTCGCGTCGACCACCGTATGTTTGTCTTTAGGGCTGCGACCGGTGTGGTGGCCGGTCTCGGCGCAGAACGCGCCGCCTTGGACGAGGTGGCCTTCGTTGTTGGCGATGGCGTGCTCGACCAGCCGCGTGTCGGGCAAATTCCAATGGATTGCAGCGAGATCTTTAAAGCCGAATTTATCGGCGCCGTAAGCGCCGTTCCTCGAACCCGTTTCCTTCACCTACGCCTCCGCCTCTTGGACTCACTCGGCACGTTCGCGCCGGAGCCTTGGCCGCCGACTTGCCTCGCTGAATATTACCCGCCTGCCGGCAAGCGTGCGACCCTATATCGGGCATCGCAGCATCTGCCAAGACTTGGCCAAGCTCAAGGCTAACCGGCCGGGAATGCACGCGTTCCCGTGTTGCAGCGCAGCGGAAAGACTGCCGGTAAAAGCACCCTAGCCGGCGCGGGCCTTGGCCGCCAAATCCACCACTGCCTTGCGCAACTGCGCGGCACTGGTGACGCGTTCGGCAAACGGCAGCCGCAGCGTGAGGTCGCCGCAAGCGAGATCGAGGCCGTCCGGGTCGATGCCGGTGAGGCGCCAGTTGCCGGCGTCGGCGCCGAGGAGCTTGGTGGCGTAGAGCCGGACCGCTTCGGCGTGGTCGTCATTCATGTGGGCGATGGCGCCGGCCTCCGCCTCGACCAAATCGTTGGCGCCGGCGATGTCGGTCATCACGTCGGCGGCTTTCAGATCGGCGGCGCGGGCGAAGCCGCCGTTGAGATGCGCGGAGACGGCGTCGAGCCGCCAGAGCGAGAAATCGCCGAAGCCGGCATAAAGCTCCGATTTTGGATGGCGCGCCAAAAAGCGACGCCGCAGCCGCGGCTCTTGCGGGTCGTCGCGCGCGATCTGGATGAAGCGGCCGAGCAATGTCACGCGCGGGTGTGCCAGCGGGTCGCCTTTGCCGGTCGAAGCGAGCAGCAACGAAGCGCGGCCGTCCTGCTCCAGATTGGCGGTATGGGTGGAGAGCCGCGAGATGAGGATCAGCGGTGCGCCATCGACGTCGGTCGCGACATTAACCAATGACGCGAAGGGGTGGCCGGTATTGCGGTCCAGCGTCGCGAGCGTTCCGGCCCGCGTTGCCCGCAGCAGGGCCTTGGCCACGCTTTTTGGATCGAAATCCGGTGCCGGAGCGTTCTCCGGCAGCCGATTGGGCATAATACCGGGCAAAGGGGCGGCCGCGGCGCCGATTTTGTCGGCCTCAGCCATGATCTGTCCTTTCCGGTTCCTTTCCCATGTCATTCCATCTCACAGCAATTGCCCCGATTTCGCCTTGTCTAATCACATTTCCGCCCCCACATGGGGGTTGAAAATGAGCGCTGGGGCCGGGCTGGTGATGCTGCGGCCGACTCATGTTAGAAGGCCGCCATGCCAACAATCGCTCTGGTGGACGACGACCGCAATATCCTTACCTCGGTCTCGATTGCACTCGAGGCGGAAGGCTATCGCATCACGACCTATACCGACGGCGCCTCTGCGCTCGACGGTTTCAAGACCACGCTGCCGGATCTCGCCATCCTCGACATCAAGATGCCGCGGATGGACGGGATGGAGACGCTGCGCCGGTTGCGCCAGAAATCCGACCTGCCGGTGATTTTCCTCACCTCCAAGGATGAGGAAATCGACGAGTTGTTCGGCCTGAAAATGGGCGCCGACGACTTCATCCGGAAGCCGTTTTCGCAGCGGCTTTTGGTCGAGCGGGTCAAGGCGGTGCTGCGCCGCGCGTCGCCCAAGGACGGTGCCGCGCCGAAGGAAGCCGACAGCAAGGTGCTGGAGCGCGGGCTGCTGCGCATGGATCCGGAGCGCCACACCTGCACCTGGAAGAACGAGCCGGTGACGCTCACGGTCACCGAGTTTTTGATCCTGCAGGCGCTGGCCAGCCGGCCGGGCGTGGTGAAGAGCCGCAACGCCCTGATGGACGCGGCCTATGACGATCAGGTCTATGTCGACGACCGCACCATCGACAGCCACATCAAACGGCTGCGCAAGAAGTTCAAAGCCAGCGACGACGAATTCGACATGATCGAAACGCTGTACGGCGTGGGTTATCGCTTCAAAGAATAATGCGCTGAACGTTGCTTCGCGCGATTAGGCCATGGACTGCCGGAACCGGGGAACCATGGCCCCCCTGACTGGGCGGCTGACGTGCGGTAGTAATGAGTGTCCGGTCTCCTCGGTCAGAGGGGCTGGCCGAAACCCCGGCAGACGACGTGCTTGACATAACCGCAAAGAGCGCAGGGGCCGGCACCGAGGCCCTTACATCGACCGAGGCCGAAGCTCAGGTTGCAGCCCATGGCCGCGGCGAGGCGCAGCCGCGTTCGCGCCGCCGCGGCTGGCGCCGGCTCGGCGATTGGCTGCGGCGGGCGTTCCAATTCTTCGTAGCGCAAAGCTCCTCGAGCGTCACCCGCCGCATCGTCACGCTCAACGTCTTCGGCCTGCTCGCGCTGTCGGTCGGCATCATCTACCTGTCGCAGTTCCGCGCCGGCCTGATCGATGCCCGCGTGCAAAGCCTGCTGGTGCAAGGCCAGATCATTGCCGGCGCGATCGCCGCCTCCGCCACGGTCGAGACCGACTCCTCGATCACCATCAATCCGGACACACTGCTCAAGCTGCAGCCCGGGCAGAGTTACGGCCCATCCGAGGACGCGCTCTACGGCATCGATTTTCCCATCAATCCCGAACGCGTGGCGCCGATCCTGCGGCGCCTGATTTCGCCGACCAAGACGCGGGCGCGCATCTACGACCGTGACGGCGTGTTGCTGGTCGATAGCCGCAATCTGTTCGGCCGCGGCGACATTCTGCGCTTCGATCTGCCGCCGCCAACGGCGGAGAAGCCGGGCTTCTTCGAGCGCGCCTTCGTCGCCGTACGGCTGTGGCTCGGCCGCGGCGACCTGCCGCTCTATCACGAGCTCGGCGCCGACAACGGCAAGGGCTATCCGGAAGTCGCCCGCGCGCTCGACGGCCAGGATTCTTCCATGGTGCGCATCAACGACCGCGGCGACGTCATCGTCTCGGTCGCGGTGCCGGTGCAGCGCTTCCGCGCCGTGCGCGGCTCCTTGATGCTGTCGACGCAAGGCGCCGACATCGACGACATGGTGGAGGCCGAGCGGCTCGCCATTCTCAAGGTGTTTTTGATCGCCGCTGCCGTCATGGTGCTGCTGTCGATCCTTTTGGCCGGCACGATTGCCGAGCCGGTGCGCCGACTCGCCGACGCCGCCGAGAGCGTGCGCCGGCGCATCCGCTCGCGCGTGGAAATCCCGGATTTCAGCCGCCGCCGCGACGAGATCGGTCACCTCTCGGGCGCGTTCCGCGACATGACCGACGCGCTCTACGCTCGCATCGAGGCCATCGAGAGCTTCGCCGCCGACGTGGCGCACGAGCTGAAAAACCCGCTGACCTCGTTGCGCTCGGCGGTGGAGACGCTGCCGCTGGCCAAGACCGACGAGAGCCGCGCCCGCCTGCTCAATATCATCCATCACGACGTCAAACGGCTCGACCGGTTGATCTCCGACATTTCCGACGCCAGCCGTCTCGATGCCGAGCTGCAGCGCCAGGAATCGGCGCCGGTCGATTTCGCGAAGCTCCTGAGCACGGTCGTCGCCGTCGCCAACGAGGTGAAGCGCGACGACGGCGTCACCGTGACGCTCAAGTTCGAGGGCGGCGGCGCCCGGGCTTTTCTGGTGCCGGGCCACGACTCCCGGCTCGGCCAGATCATCGACAATCTGATCGAGAACGCGCGCTCGTTCTCGCCGCAGAACGGCACCGTGCGCGTCACCTGCCGGCGGCTGAAGGACAATATCGAGATTTTGGTCGACGACGACGGCCCCGGTGTGCGGCCCGACGTGGTCGATAAGATCTTCGAGCGGTTCTACACCGACCGGCCGCATCAAGGCTTCGGCCAGAATTCCGGCCTCGGACTATCGATCTCCAAGCAGATCGCGGAAGCCCACGGCGGCGCGATCTGGGTCGAGAACCGCCTCGGCGTGCCGGGCGAGGACGGTGCGCCGGCGGTGCTCGGCGCGCGCTTCATCGTGCGCCTGCCGGCCATGTGATGGCTCAGCTTGTGCCGCTCATTCCCGCGCAGGCGGGAATCCAGATGAGGAATTTGCCGGCGCGGCGCAGACCCTGGGTCCCCGCGTTCGCAGGGACGAACGGATGAGTTCAACGACGGTGCACGCCGCAGCGGTGCTGGTCGGAGCGCGCGCGGTTTTGATCCGCGGACCGTCCGGCGCCGGCAAGTCGCGGCTGGCGCTGCAGCTGATCCAGGCGGCGGACGCCGGGCCTTTGCGGTTTGCCCGGCTGGTCGGCGACGACCGCGTTCATCTGTGGGCGGCCAATGGGCGGCTCCTGGTCGGCCCGGCGCCGGCGCTGGCCGGCCTGATCGAGATCCGCGGCCTCGGCATCCGGCGGCTTCCCCATGAGGCAAGCGCCGTGGTCGGCCTGGTGGTCGATCTGGCCGCGGCCGACGCCGAACGGCTGCCGGAACGCGGCGCGCAACACACTGTAATCGCGGGGGTAAACTTACCGCGACTTCCGGTCGCGGCGGGGGTCGAGGCCTTGCCGGGGGTGCTCGCAATCCTCACTTCACAGGCGTCCGACGGGGCCGTTTTGGCGCCATCGGCCATAACTTAGGTATTTGAGCCCGCCGAACGGCGAATTTGGTTTGAGATTGGTTAACCTTAACGCCCCTACACTTGGCCGCCGCTTCGCCGCTGCTTCGTTTTGGCGGCCGCTCTTGGCCAGATTCGACTTTCGGCTAGTGCAATGCAACAACCGCCGAAATTCAGCGAGAATGCCCCTTGCGCTGGGGCTTTGGATAGTCATGATGTGCAGCCTTTCGTGCGGTGCAACCGGGACGCGCCCGCGGGGAGTTCAATGATCGGTGTCGTGCTGGTGACCCACGGGCGGCTC
>Ga0335085_10013839_pt1 | contig 11804 bp, 8 predicted proteins | sample Lox_Sample_45_FD_206712 | JGI IMG/M metagenome (GOLD analysis project Ga0335085, IMG submission 206712) | Soil microbial communities from Loxahatchee National Wildlife Refuge, Florida, United States - Lox_Sample_4.5 | ecosystem: Environmental > Terrestrial > Soil > Wetlands | place: USA: Florida...
TTCCATCAAAGCTGTAGCGATGAGGTGAAGCGAAATGGAGAGCAGTCTTTTTGGTTTTTGGCTTCGTTTCAGCTCAGTTACAGGGTTTTTCAAAAACCTGCTCCTTCGCCGAAGCCTCGCCAAAAAACCAAAAATCCTCGCTCCTCATCGCTACATCTTTTCTGTCAATGCTCTAATGCGGCGGATTGCACAGCCGATGAAATTTTTGTGTGCTTTGCCCAGCTCAAAGCTCTGTTTCAAATTAAAACCGCATTAAAACGCAGTCATTCCGTAACACGATAGCGTTTGACAGACTTCGGGCTGCATGGGTGAATAGGCCCTCCCAATCATGAAGCGCGCACATTTATTTGGATTAGTTTTTGTACTGGAGGCACTTTGCATCACCCGGGGGGCCGCCCAACCACTGACATCTGTGACTGTGAATGGATTGACGGTGCCCATGAACGTCATTTCGAATTACGCGCCGACGGTCGGCCTGCACTATTGGGAACCGTATTTGCCATGTTCTATTGACTACATCCTGGCGCATTGCTCAGTCGTCCATGGGCAGCCGTCCGACGCCGTGGGGCACTTAAGCGATGGAACTGTGGTGCTCACTCATCCAACGCAGCAGCAGCTTTTTCAAATCGCAACGAACGATCCGGGCGGCACCAATTATTACCTGAGCATCGAATCCAGCGCGCGCACCGGCGGGCCGCCCACGAATACAGCGCCCCCCTATGACTCCAGTGTGCTCACCAACGTTCCCATGTATGTTTCGGTTCAAGTCCCGCCGGACCAATCGTTTGTCGATCTGAATTTTTATTTCATTTACGCCTACAACGGCGCCCAGACCATCCGCGGATTGGAACCCAGCCGCCATTTCAACGCTCAACTGCCGAATCTCGCGGAACACGAAGGAGACATCGAAGGCGTTTCCGTTCGCATCTCGCCCGATTTCCAAAAAATCATTTTTGTGCGCTTCGAAGCGCATGGCGACAGCAGCTACTATGCTCCCAACGATGTGCTGTTCGATGGGAGCCATCCGCGCGTGTCCTGCGCACTGAATTCGCACTCCAGTTACAATCCCATGGGCCTCAACGCAAATGACTGGATTGTGCTCAAGGACATCGGCGGGCTGTCGGAAGGTGTGGACGTCATCAACGACGGGGCGCTCTGGCGTCCGTTCTTGTACACCAATCTGGTGGTGGTGGGGTTGGATACCAACAATCAACCCATCAATGGCCAATTGTGGGCGGCGTTTGCCGGACGCATTGGAGTGCATCAATTGAACAGTTTCCAAAGCGCCGACGGCGTCGGCGGCGGTCTGGATGTCGATCAACAGGCCTGGGCCAACGCCAGCGGCGATGCTTCCGAGGCCTATCTGAATTACGAACTCGCTCAATCCGGATTTACGGAATACGATCCCGACAATATCGGCGTCGGCCCGCAGGGACTCGGTTCGCGCGCCTCCATCATCGAGGACAAACCCACTTATTCCATTCCGGAAACCAGCGGTGAACTTTTCAGCCAGGCTGGAAACAACCTCGTCCTTTCCATCAATCCGGGAAATCCAACCGGGCCGTTGATATTGGCAAGCTACGATCCAAGTCTTCCGGCGGCGCAACAATGGCGGCGGCAGGAATGGGACAGTTACTTCGGTACGCGTTACGTCTACATCAATCAGCAATCCGGCCTGGCCATGTATGCAACCGGCGTGCAGGGCGCGGCGATCACACAGACGGCCGCTCTGTCGAGTTCGAACTTCTGGATGCTCGGCGGAGATGAGGGGAACGATTTCCATGCGGTGCAATGGGCCAACGACACGAGCCAAAACCTCAATGTCCCCGGCAACGGGCCTTACAACGCGGGCAGCGGCCTGGTGACATGGAGTTGGGGCGGTGGCGCTCCCAACGAAGTTTGGAAATTCGTCGTGCCGCATCCCGCGCAAACCGCCGGACGAATCGAAGCCGCCGCGACCTACAACGGGACGAATTTATATTTGTCAGTGGATCCCAACAACCCGAATGGACAATTGGTCGTCGAACCGTTCGCGACAAATGACGCCCAAATCTGGCTGCGCGCCGCCAACAGCAGTTCCTCCGGAGTCACGAATTACACCTACGTGAGCCAATTGTCCGGACTCATGATGTACGCGCCCGGCGGCAATGGCGGACTCGTCACGCAAACCAACCTGCTGTCGCAAAACACCGATTGGTATGACGGCACTGACGAAGGCAACGGCTATCACGCCATCCAATTCGGGCCTGACATCGGCCAGAACCTGAACATCCCCGGAAACGGGCCCTATCCATTCGGCGCCGGCGTCATCACCTGGGGATGGGGCGGCGGCGCGCCGAACGAAATCTGGCGCTTCCTGCCCACCGCTCCTCCGCCGCAGCGCCCGTGCCTGATCCGATCGAAGATCACTTACAACAGCGCCAATATGGTCCTCTCCGCCAATCCAACAAATGCCGGCGGCGAAGTGGTGCTCGAACCTTACACCGCCGGACAGACACGCGAGGTCTGGATCGAGAACACGTTCCCGCGTGTCTCCGGCAACAGTTACGTTTATGTGAATCAAGCATCCGGCCTGGCGCTGTATTCCCCCGGAGGCAATGGAAGCCTGGTCACCCTCGAGCCTTTCAACGTCAACAGCAACGGAATGTATTGGAATTTTGCCGATCCGTTCACCCAGAATTGGGAAGCCCTGCAATACGTCCCCGACGAAAATCAAAACCTGAACGTCTTCGGCGACGGACCTTACAACCCTGGCGCTGCGGTCGGCACGTGGGAATGGAGCGGCGGTGCTGACAATGAAGTTTGGCAGATTGTTCCCGACACACAACCGCCCGCCCTCAGCCTGCCCTCCACCATCCATGTGCTGACGAATCCTGGCACCAACGTCGCGACTGTAAACTTCAGCGTCACCGCGACCGATGATTTCGGCGTGGCGACCGTGTCGTGCCAGCCGCAATCCGGATCGGCCTTCCCAATCGGGACGAACTACGTCTATTGCTCCGCCTCCGATCCGTCGAGCAATTCCACTCCGGTCGAGTCGTTCGCCGTGATTGTTCAGGACAAGGAACCGCCGAAAGTCTTTTGCCCGAATAACCTGACCGTCCCGACCGACCCCGGCCAGACCAATGCCGTCGTGTATTTCTCGGCCCTCGCTTTCGACAACAGCGGCTCATCCATTGTCACCTGCACCCCGCCTCCCGGAACGACATTTCCAATCGGCACCAACACCGTGCAATGCGTTGGCGTCGATCCTTCCGGCAACGCAGCCACCAATTCGTTCACGATCACTGTCGTGAACGCAAACCCGCCGATTATCGGCCTTTTGCCGGTCACGACACTGCCATTCCAATTCACCGTTTCGGGCGTGCCCAATTCCCATTACCGGATCGAATACAAGGACGACCTGAGCAACACCGGTGTCTGGCAGGTCCTGCAAGCCTTTACGCTCTCCAACAGCATGCAAACGTTTGACGACACCAACGTCGTGAGCCATCGCTTCTACCGCGCCGTGTTGTTGCCGCCCTGATGGATTGAACACGGGCCTGCGCTGATAAAAAGTGTTGAGATCAGCCAGTTCGCAGCTCCGCTTGCGATTGTTTGACACGCTCAACCTCCATTCGCGCCCGAACGTATTCAACGTGCGAAAACAGAAGCGGTGTGTTACCCATGAAGCTCCTGGTGCGCGGATCCACAGCCTCGGCAAAAATCCCCAATCCACCGGCAAGCTGCTCGACACGTTGAAGAATGGCTTCCGCCTTTTTCGGTTGCGCTGCCTTGGCGCAGGCGGTGGCCAGCCAAAATGTGCACGGCAGAAACGCCGCTTCCAGCTGGCCAAGAGGAAAATTCCCCAGCACCGGCATTTCGCGAGGATCGAAACGATACGTATAACCATCCACAGTAAGGCGTTCTTCGATTCTCTCAATCGTCGCGAGCACTCGCGGGTGATCCGCTGGAAGAAATTCAAATACGGAAATGAGCAACAGTGCCGAGTCAAGATTCTCCGCTTCATAACGCTGCCGAAAGGCGCCAAGTTTTTCGCTCCAGCCGCGTTCCATGACCTCCTCGTGAATTTTGGAAAGCTCCGCCTGCCACGCGCTCACGTCAAAATTCAGTTTCACTTTTCCAGCAATGCGAACGGCGCGATCCAGCGTGACCCAACTCAACACCCGGCTGGAAACAAAGTGCTGGCGCTCGGGCAACTCCCAGATGCCATTATCCGGTTCCGTCCAATGCTTCAGCGCATAGTCTGCCACGCGTCGAACGATGGTCCAATAATCATCCTGCCATTGGCCGCCTTCCTGCAAATAAAGCCAGATGCAATCGGCCAGAAACCCAAACGATCCCAGTTGAAGCTGGTTGTAAGCATGATTGCCGATCCGCACCGGCGCGGAATCCCGATAGCCCGTTGCCTGCCTGAGTTTTCGCTGGGGCTCGCGTTTTTCCCCGCGGATGCCGTAGAGCACGCGCAACGGCAGGCCGAAGCGGGAGACCTGCCGGCGCAGCCATTGCAAATAGCGTTCCGTCTCCTTCCAATCTCCCAGGCGTTCGAGCATCCCCAAAGCCAGCGAGGTATCGCGCACCCAGCATAATCGGTAATCAGCATTCCATTCACCGCCGATGCGCTCAGGCAGGGAAGTCGTGGCCGCGGCAACGACGGAACCCTCCGGCGCATAGCTCAACAAATGCACCGTCATGGCCGAGCGCCGGATTTCGCGAGGCACCTGGTGAATCCGTTTCAGCCACTCGCTCCAATAAACCCGGTTTTTTTCGACAGCATCCCGCGCCGCTTCGACTGACCATCCATGGCCGGTCGCGCCGGTTTCCAGCACGGCCCAGATCTCCTGTCCTTCACTCAATTCAAATTCGCCGCGCAAGGCAGGCGCATCGTCTTGCAATGAACCACTGCACCACAACCGCAACGCGCATTCATTCGTCTGGACGGAAATGCCGGTTGAGTGCCGGTCGAACGTGACCTTCGGCTGTTCCTCCAAATTAAAACCCGGCTGCAAATGAAAATCACACCGAGCGCTTCCCCGCACGCATTTCAAGCATCGAACAATGACGCGGCAAGCCTCCTGTTCCGGCGCGCGCTGATCCTCGGGCCACAGCATCACATCCTGCAAAACGAGATTCCCCGTCTCCAGCTTCCACTCAGTCTGGAGCACCGTTGTCTCGCCGTCATAACTTTGTTCGCCCTCCGTCATCATTGCAGGACCAAGCCGCCAATAACCGCCCTTGACCCAATCCAACAACGCCCCAAAAACAATGTCCCCGTCATAATCCGGCAGACAAAGCCAATCCAAGGTGCCGTCGGCGGAAACCAGCGCCGCCGTGCGCCGGTCGCCAATGATTCCATGGCGCTCAATGGCGGGATACGCAATCGCCCTCGATTGACGCGAATTCGAAAACATCTTTGCTGGTTCGTCCATGGCTGATGAGGTTCCAATCATATTGCCTCCTTAATTTTCTTTTTCAATAGCCACCAATTCACGGGATAGCTGGTGAGGAAGCCGAGAACCATGGCAAGCTGCATCATGAACATACTTGCGCCAGCTATGCCTAAAGAGACAACCGCCAGGGAGTCAAGCCATCCGGGAATTTGCATAGCCCGGTCCGGCTAAACTCTCGTGGTCCGTCGTGCGAAAAACATGCCGAGCGCCGCTGCCGCGCAACCGGCGGCAATCCAGCCCAGCCGGTTCCGGTTTTTAGCAAACCAAAACTCCGGGCTGCGCCCGTGCGCCTCCTCGTCGAACGTTCCATGCGCGCCGTGGTCGCCCGGGACCGGCTCCCAAAGGTTATCCGGCTGATTCGGGTCTTTCGGTTCTCCGGTTTGCTGGCCTTTATATCCCTTGCGGCCGAGGTAACGATCCAACAAGCCCGGAGCGACTTTATTGCCGACGATGGATTCAACGGACGGCATTCCCAAATACAACTCGCGCCGCCGGTGATGCGCCGCCCAATGAATCGCTTCCGCGGCGACTTCCGGCTGAAAAATTTTCCCCAGCGGTTTCGCTCGATTGGGCAAACGGTTTCGCACCCAGCCGAATTGCGTGGTATTGACCGCGGGCAGTTGCACCATCGTCAGATGCACGTTGCTCTTGTCGTGAATCAATTCGCACCGCAATGAATCTGTGAAACCGTGGATTGCATGTTTGGCGCCGCAATAAGCGGATTGCAGCGGGATGCTGCGATAAGCCAGCGCCGATCCCACTTGCACAATCGTGCCGCAATCTCGCGGCAACATGCGTTTGAGCGCGCACATCGTGCCGTAAACCACGCCCAGATAAGTCACTTCCGTCACACGGCGAAATTCCTCAGGCGTCGTGTCCTTGACCGGAGCAAAAACGCTCGCCATGGCGTCATTGACCCAAACATCGATCGGCCCAAATTCCCGTTCCACCGCCTCAGCGGCCGCCTCGACTTGTTTTGGATCCGCCACGTCGGTCGGCAAAACAAGCGCTTGGCCCCCGGCTGACTCGACTTCCCGCTTCGCACCTTCAAGACCATCGACACCGCGCGCAAGCAGCCCGATGCACGCTCCGTCCTTCGCAAAACGGCGGACCGTGGCGCGGCCCACCCCGGCCGATGCTCCAGTAATGACGACCACCTCCGGCTTTTTGTTCGATCGAACCCGGCGGCTTTCCTTCAATTCAGATTCAACAGCATTCATTCGTCTCTCCCGCTCATTTTTTTCTTCGTGTGAGAAAATATGCTCCCGCCAATCCCGCCAGAACCGTGGTCGCGCTCGCCACCAGCCTTCCCGCCGAATGCACGTGTTCGCCGTTGCCGTGCCTGCTGGAAACCAAGTCAGGCTTGGATTGAACCTTCGCCGGTTTGGGAGGCTCCGGGGAACGCGGCGTTCCCTGCTTCATCGCCAGGTGCAAAATCTCCGCGATATGCAGCGGCTTTTTTTCTGTCTGCTGCACAATCTGTTCGTGGCAACTGAAGCCGTTGGCAATCACGAGCGTGTTCTCATCCGTCTCACGAACAGCCGGCAGCAAATGGCGCTCGCCGCATTTAATGGAAACCTCGTAATGCTCCCCTTGCTCGAAACCAAACGCGCCCGCCATGCCGCAGCAGCCGGTCTCGGGGATCTGAACATCCAGTCCGAGCTTTTTCAGCAATTCCTGCTCCGCATCCACTTTCATGATGGCTCGATGATGGCAATGCATTTGCACGAGGGCTTTTCGTCCCGCCAGTTGCTTAACCGGGTAGGATGGCGCGTACTTCGCGAAAAATTCAGAAAGAAGAAAGGTCTGCGTGTGCAACCGCTGCGCATCCTGGTCATTGGGAAACAGCCCCGTCAGTTCATCACGAAAAACCGCGCAACAACTCGGTTCGAGCACGACCATGGGTGTGCCGCCGCGGATTTCCTCCTGCAGGCCGCCCAGTATCTGTTTCAGCCACTTCTCCGCGGCATCCAACATTCCGTAATCATAAAGCGGCCGGCCGCAGCACAGGTTCTGCTTGGGAACCACCACCTGAAACCCGGCGTCTTCCAGCACCTCCACCGCCGCCCTCGACACATCCGGATGAAAATAATTATTAAACGTGTCGGCAAACAAGAGCACGCGCGGCTTTCCGGCATTCACTTCGCCGCGTTTGAAAAACCAGTGCTTGAACGTCTCCGCAGCAAACGGCGGCATCCGGCGTTCCCGCGCGATGCCGATGAGAAATTTTCCAATCTTCGAAAACAACGGGCTTTGAGAAAAGAAATTCGCCACCCGCGGCGCCAGGCTCGCCAGTCGCGCCCACACATGAATCAATCCAAACGCATACGCGTGCGGCGGACGAATGCGATGCTCATAATAGTGTGAGAGAAATTCCGCCTTGTAAGTGGCCATGTCGACTTTCACCGGGCAATCTCCCTTGCACCCTTTGCACGCCAGGCAAAGATCCAGCGACTCCTTCACCTCCTCGCTGCGCCAGCCGTTGCGAATCGTTTCTCCGCGCAACATTTCAAATAATAAGTGCGCCCGCCCGCGCGTGGCGTGTTCCTCCTCATGAAGCACGCGATAGCTTGGACACATCGTCCCCTTTTCCTCCCGGCGGCATTCGCCGATGCCCACGCACCGCAGCGCGGCGCGCGAAAAACTGTGGCCATCCAGAGGAAATTTGAAATGCGTTTCCGGCTCCCAGGGATCGTAGCTGGTCCCGAGCCGCAGATTTTCAGCGCGCCCCCAGGCTTCGACAACCTTGCCGGGATTCATTTTCCAGTCCGGGTCCCAGATCTTTTTGAATTCCGCAAAGGCGCGACAGAGCTCCGGCCCAAACATTTTCGGAAGCAAATCCCCGCGCGATTGGCCATCCCCATGCTCGCCCGAAATCGATCCGCCATACCTCAGAACAAGGTCGGCGGCCTGATCGGTGAATTTGAGATAGGTCTGGATGCCTTCCGCGGTCTTGAGATCGAAGGGAATCCGGCAATGGATGCAACCCTGCCCGAAATGCCCGTAAAGGGAAGCGTCGAATCCAAATTTTTCGAACAGCTTGCGCAAGTCCTGCAAATAATCGCCGACGTGTTCCGGGGGCACCGCCGAGTCCTCCCAGCCGGGCCACGCATCCGGTTTGCCGGGCACGAACGCGGTCGCGCCCAGGCCCGACTCCCGGATCTTCCAGACCTGCTCCTCTTCTTCCGAGTCATCGAACAATTTCATGGCAGGCGGATTCGGCTTCTTTTTTAACGCAGCCATCATTTCCCGCGCGCGGGCGTCGGATTCGACTTTCGTGTCCGCTCCAAACTCCACAATCAACCAGGCTTTGCCTTCCGGCAAAAGTTTGATGTTTTTGCGATGCACTCCCGTCAATTCCATGTAGTTGATGAGCTTGTGGTCGATTCCCTCCAGCCCGGTCGGCTTGAACGGCAGCACATCCATCACGTGCTCGCCCGCGGAATAGACGTCCGGATATCCCAGCAGTATCAGCGAGCGGGCAGGCGGATTTTTCACGAGACTCAATTTCGCCTCGAGAATGGTCACCAGCGTGGATTCCGAGCCGACCAGCGCGCGCGCCACATGAAATCCCTTTTCCACCAGCAAATCATCGAGGTTGTAACCCGAAACGCGCCGCGGAATATCGGGATAGCGGGCACGAATCAAATCCGCATAAGTATCCCGCAACTTTTTCAATCGTGCGTAAATTTCCCCGCGCCGTCCTCCTTCAGAAATAATTCGCGCCAGCTCTTCATCGCTCGTTTTGCCAACGCGCATCCGGCAGCCGTCATACGTAAGGATCTCCAACTCCTCCACATTGTCCGAAGTTCGCGGCCCGGGTCCGTAAAACTGTGCCATCACGGAATGAACACCGCAGGAATTGTTGCCCAGCATTCCTCCCAGCGTGCAATGATTGTGCGTGGATGGATCCGGGCCAAACGTCAACCCGCATTGCGCATTGGCTTCGTGCCGCAATTGGTCGAGCACGACTCCAGGTTCAACACGCGCGAATTTTCCCGCCCCATTGATTTCGAGAATGCGGTTCAGATATTTCGACATGTCCATGACCACGGCGACATTGCAGCATTGCCCGGCAAGGCTGGTGCCGCCGCCGCGCGAAAGAATCGGCGCCCCCAATTCGCGGCACAGCGCCATCGTTTCCTGAATGTCTCCGACTGATTTCGGCAGGACAACCCCGATGGGAACCTGCCGGTAATTGGAGCCGTCGGTCGCGTAGAGCGCGCGGCAGCCGCTGTCGAAGCGAACCTCGCCTTCGATGCGCCTCTTCAACTTGCGCGCCAGCAGCGAGGCATTCACGTTCTCCGCCGGCGCGAGCCTTGGATCAGCCATTCTTGCCTCCATATTTAATATCTTTTGTGACAATGAGACACTCGGCTGTTTTAGCAATCGAAGTAATAGGGATATGACCCAATGCATCCGAAGAATTGCGGCTAATACAAACTACCCAGACACACCCCTGCGATTTGAGGTTAGTGCCCCATGGCCCCGCCGACTCAAGGAGATCGACCTTGTGGAAATCCTGGTTGCTCGGGCGAGTCCCAACCAACAAGCGGGAAAAAAATTATGGAGAGTGTTGTGACATGCAGGACGTGCGGACTGCTGCAGCGAATGGCAACACCACCAGTCGGCACTCGCGCAAAATGCGCACGCTGTAATTTTGAAATCCGCCGGCGCAAACCGGACAGCCGGAGCCGTACGCTCGCATTGGCCCTCGGCGCGCTCATTCTTTATTTTCCGGCAAATCTTCTTCCGATCGTTCAAACCGACTACTGGGGCATGCATCAGAAGACGACTATTTTTGACGGCATTCGCGGCCTGTTCCAAACGGGCAGTTACTTTGTCGGCGGACTTGTATTTACCACCAGCATTCTGACACCCGGTTTGAAAATCATCGGATTGCTGTTGCTGAGCATCACGCTCCCGTGGGCCGGATGGGAAAAGTTCCGCGCCTGGGTTTATCGCATCATTCAGATTGTGGATCCCTGGAATATGCTCGAAGTCACCCTGCTCGCGATTCTGGTGTCGGTCGCGGAGATGGGCAAGATCGCCACGGTGCATCCCGGGGCGGGCGTGTTTTCATTCGCCGGCGTGGTCGTGCTCACGATATGCGCCACCATGACGTTCGACCCGCGGCTCATCTGGGACGCCCGGAAGGGAATACGATGAGTGAACCTCCCAGCAGCCACGGCTCTTTTGAAGATCTGCCGCAGGCAAAAATCGAAAGGAACTGGAAAACCTACGCCATCTGGATCGCGCCAATAATCGCCGCGGGACTCGCCGCATGGTTCATTTATTCCAACGTCGTCCAGGGCGGGCCGACCATTCATATTTACTTCGACAACGCCGCCGGACTGCAACAGGGGAACTCGCTGTTGAAATATCGCGGCACGCAAATCGGCGAGGTCAAAGAAATCAAGCTGACGAAAGATCACGGCCAGGTGGAGGTCGCCGTGTCACTGGACGCATCGGGCGCGGGCATTGCGCGCGAGGGGTCGAGGTTCTGGATCGTGAAACCCGAAGTCGGCGCCGAGGAAATCCGCGGACTGCGGACCATTGTTTCAGGGGATTATATCACGGTCGATCCCGGCAACGGCAAACCGCAGACTCGGTTCCAGGGCCTCGCCGAAGCGCCCGTGGTGGCACCCCCGGAAACGCTCCGGATCGTGCTTTTCGCGGAAAGAGTGGGCTCACTGAAAAAACTGTCGCCCGTGTTCTACCGCGGAATTCAGGTTGGGGAGGTCTTTAACGTCGACCTCGGCCACAAGTCGCAGGCGATTGACATCACTGTGGACATCCGCAGGCATTACGCACCCCTGGTTCGGATGAATTCGAAATTCTGGAACGCCGGCGGCATCCACGCCAACATCAGTTTGTCCGGGCTGAACATCGGCGCGCAATCCGCTGAGACGCTGATCTCGGGAGGCATCGATTTCGCAACTCCTGACACCACCGAAAAACAAGCCCCGCCCGGAACCGCCTTCCGCCTCTATGACAAGCCCGACGACGCCTGGCTGGGCATGTCGCCGGTGATTGAATTGGATCAAACACACTCCGCCGCGCTCCTGCCGGCAAACACCGCAAAATGAAAACTAAAATGATTCTCTGCGTTTGTTCGTGTCTCCTGTTGAACGCCTGTTCTTCAAACCCGAGACGCACGCACCGCGGTGACATTCTCGATGACAAAGTCACCACGGAACGGGTCCAGGCAGCGCTGGCCCGCGCCGGAAGCGATTTCGAGGACGTCCATGCGGGCACGACCAATGGCGTGGTGGTGTTAAGTGGCAGCGTCCGTTCCGATGACCTGCGCTCCCGCGCGGAGCAGATCGTGGCCGGGGTTCATCGCGACGTCCA
>Ga0335085_10013840_pt1 | contig 11804 bp, 13 predicted proteins | sample Lox_Sample_45_FD_206712 | JGI IMG/M metagenome (GOLD analysis project Ga0335085, IMG submission 206712) | Soil microbial communities from Loxahatchee National Wildlife Refuge, Florida, United States - Lox_Sample_4.5 | ecosystem: Environmental > Terrestrial > Soil > Wetlands | place: USA...
GAGCACGATCCCTTTGCCGCGCACATAGATGAGCGTGTTGGCGGTACCGAGATCGATCGCAAGATCGCTGGAGAAATAGCTGCGCAGGAAACCGAACATCGGACGACGCTTCTGTGAATCGGGGATCGAATGCCCGCGCTGCGGGCGGGCTATGGCGAATCGGTGCGCGATAATACGCTAGGCAAGCGCAAGCTTCGCTGCAAACCTTTGTTTTTCCTGCACGGGATGATGCCGTTTTCGGCGTCATCCGGTCGGTCGGTATTCCCCAGTTTGTTGCCTCGGATCGAGCCTTTGCCATGTCCCTGACCCGCGACGACGTCTATCGCATCGCCCATCTGGCACGCATCGAGATCAGCGAAGCGCAAGCGAGCGCGACGCTCGCGCAACTGAACGACATCTTCGCGATGATCGAGAAGATGCAGCGCGTGAACACCGACGGCATCGAACCCATGTCGCATCCACTCGGCGGCAGCCAGCGTTTGCGCGACGACGCGGTCACCGAGCCTGATCAGCGCGCCGCGAACATGCGCAACGCCCCCGAGCAGGCGGACGGTCTGTTTCTCGTGCCGCGGGTGATCGAGTGAGCGAACTGGCCCACGCATCGGTCGCCGAACTCGGCCGCCAGCTCGACGCGAAGAAGGTCTCGGCGGTCGAGCTCGCCGAGCTGTACCTGGCGCGCATGCAAGCGCACAAGGATCTGAACGCGTTTCTCGACGTGCGCCGCGATGCCACGCTCGCGCAGGCGCGCGCCGCCGATGCGCGCCGCGCGCGCGGGGAAACCGGACCGTTGCTCGGCGTGCCGCTGGCCCACAAGGACGTCTTCGTGACGCGCGAGTGGAGTTCGACGGCCTCCAGCCGCATCCTGCTCAACGCGGACGGCAGCGGCTACATGAGCCCGTTCGATGCGACCGTCGTCGACAATCTCAAGCAGGCAGGCATGGTCTGCCTCGGCAAGCTCAACTGCGACGAATTCGCCATGGGCTCGTCGAACGAGAACAGCGCATTCGGCAATGTGCTGAACCCGTGGGACACCTCGGCGGTTCCTGGCGGATCCTCCGGTGGCTCTGCTGCCGCGGTCGCCGCGCGTATCGCACCCGCAGCCACCGCGACCGACACCGGCGGGTCGATTCGCGAGCCCGCCGCGTTCACCGGGATAACCGGCACCAAGCCCACGTACGGAAGGCCCTCGCGCTGGGGAATGATTGCGTTTGCGTCGTCGCTCGACACCGCCGGCCTGCTCACCCAATCGGCCGAGGACTGCGCGCTGCTGTTCAATGCGATGCTGGCTTTCGACCCGAAGGACTCGACCAGCCTCGATCGCCCGCGCGAGGACTTCACGCGCAGCCTGAATGCGGGTGTGCGCGGCATGAAGATCGGGGTGCCGAAGGAGTTCTTCGGCGCCGGCCTCGCGCCCGACGTCGAACAAGCGGTCCGCGCCGGGCTGGCCGAATACGAGAAGCTGGGCGCCCGGCTGGTCGAGATCTCGCTGCCCAACGCCGAGTTGGGCATCCCGGTCTACTACGTGATCGCGCCGGCGGAGTGCTCGAGCAACCTCTCGCGCTTCGACGGCGTGCGCTACGGCCACCGCGCGCGCAGCTACGACGACATCGCCGACATGATCAAGAAATCGCGGTCGGAGGGATTCGGTGCCGAGCCGAAGCGCCGCATCCTCGTCGGCACCTACGTGCTTTCGCACGGGTACTACGACGCGTATTTCATCAAGGCGATGAAGGTGCGGCGGTTGATCGCCGACGACTTCCAGCGCGCATTCCGTGACTGCGACGTGATCGCCGGCCCGGTCACCACCAGCGTGGCGTTCGGATTCGGCGAAAAGAGCGACGATCCGGTGGCGATGTACCTCGCGGACCTCTACACCGTCCCGGGCTCGCTGGCGGGCGTACCGAGCATGAGCATCCCTTGCGGATTCGGGGCGAAGAACCGCCCGGTGGGACTGCAGTTGATGACCAACTATTGCGAAGAGGCCCGGATGCTCGGCGTCGCGCACGCTTATCAGACCGTGACCGACTGGCACCGGCGCGTGCCGCCGGGCTTCTGACGGAGGCTGGAACGTGACCTGGGAACTGGTGATCGGCCTGGAAACGCACGCGCAGCTTTCCACGGCCAGCAAGATCTTTTCGGGTGCGTCGACCGCGTTCGGTGGAGCGCCCAACACGCAGGCGACCGCGATCGACCTCGCGCTGCCCGGCGTGCTGCCGGTGCTGAACCGCGGCGCGGTCGAGCGCGCGATCCGCTTCGGACTGGCGACCGGCGCCAGGGTCGCCGAGAAGAGCATCTTCGCGCGCAAGAACTACTTCTATCCCGACCTGCCGAAGGGCTACCAGATCAGCCAGTACGAGATCCCTGTCGTGCAGGGCGGCACGGTCAGCTTTGTCGTTCGCGGCAGCGACGGCAGGGTGGAAACGAAGACCGTCCGCCTGACGCGCGCGCACCTCGAAGAAGACGCCGGCAAGTCGTTGCACGAGGACTATCACGGCATGTCGGGAATCGACTTGAACCGCGCCGGTACGCCACTGCTGGAGATCGTTTCCGAACCCGACATGCGTTCGAGCGCTGAGGCTGTCGCGTACGCGAAGGCGCTGCATGCCCTCGTCACCTGGCTCGACATCTGCGACGGCAACATGCAGGAAGGCAGCTTCCGGTGCGACGCGAACGTCTCGGTGCGCAAGGTGGGCGCAGAGCAATACGGCACGCGCGTCGAGATCAAGAACCTCAACAGCTTCCGCTTCCTGCAGCAGGCGATCGAATATGAAGCACGGCGCCAGATCGAACTGATCGAAGACGGCGGAAACGTCGTGCAGGAGACCCGGCTGTATGACCCGGATCGCAACGAGACGCGCTCGATGCGCACCAAGGAAGACGCGATGGACTATCGCTACTTCCCCGACCCGGACCTGCTCCCGCTTGCGATTTCGCCCGAGTGGATCGAGCAGATCAGGCGCTCGTTGCCGGAACTTCCCGCGGCGAAACGCGAGCGCTTCGTGCATGCGTACGGCCTGCCCGAATACGACGCGCAGACGCTGACGGCGTCCAAGGCCCTCGCCGACTATTTCGAGGCCACCGCCGCGCTCGTCGCGGACAAGAAGATCGCTTCGAACTGGGTGATGGGCGAGGTCTCGGCAGCCCTTAACGAAGCCGATATCGATGCAGGGAAGTCGCCGGTTTCGCCGCAACAGCTCGCGGGCGTCATCAACCGCGTGGTCGACGGCACGATCAGCAACAAGACCGCCAAGGACGTCTTCGCGGCGCTCTGGTCGGGCGAGGGTGCATCCGCCGATGCAATCATCGAGGCGCGGGGGCTGCGCCAGATTTCGGATGCAGGTGCGATCGAAAAGCTTATCGACGAGGTGCTCGCCGCCAACAGCCGGTCGGTCGAGGAATTCAAGGCCGGCAAGGAAAAGGCATTCAACGCACTGGTGGGCCAGGCGATGAAAGCAACGAAAGGCAAGGCCAATCCGCAGCAGGTGAATGAAATCCTGCGGCGAAGACTGAGCGGGAACTGAGTCGTCTTAGCTATTTCGGCGTGGGTCGGCGCACCGGAGTCGCCCCCTGCTCGATCAGTTCCTTGAAGCGCTTCACGAAGGCGTCGAAACGCGCGTTGACGCGCTGCATTTCCGCGTTGGCGTTCTGGATGGCCTTGTCCTGCAACTTCACCGATTCGTTGTTCGCGGCGAACGCACGCTTCAGGTGCTCCGGCATGTCGCGCTTTTCATAGAACTCGGCTTCGTTGCTCAGGTTCACTCGTTCCTTCTTCAGCTCCTCCTTGCGCGCCTTGGCGCGATCGATGACCGCCTGCTGAGACGCGAGGTCCCGCTTGCGATGGGCTTCGATCTCATCGACATTGCTGTACGTTTCCAGCAGCGACTTGTCCTTGCGGCGCTGCTCGAGCTTCGCGTCTTCCTCGGCGAGCTTGCGTTTCCTCTCCTCCTCCTGCTTCTTGCGCTCTTCCGGCGTCGGGTCCGGCAGAATGTCGGGAAGCGGCGTGCCGTCACGGCGATGCTGGTGAATCCGCCGGCCGTAGCACTCGGGCGGAATTTGATCGGAGTCGATCCTCCGCCCGTCCGGCGTGGTGCACGAATAGAGGGTTTGCGCGTCTGCGCAACCTACGAACAAGAGCGTGGCAATGGCAATCAGAAGCCGGGCGCAGGCCCTGCGCTTAGCTCCCTGCCTGTCCGGTGACCGGCGCCGCGCCGTACTCTCAGTATTCATGCCGGCGAGAATAACAACGCGCGCCGGCGCTGGCGCTCAGCCAGAGACGCTACGCCCGCCAGTTGACGACGACACCGGTTACTGAGTGACTTTCTTGTCAGGCGGCCGCTGCACCGGTTGCGCGCCCGAGCTCACCAGTTCGCGAAAGCGCCTGGACTCGGCGTCGTAGCGTTCGTTGACGCGGGCCATGTCGGCCTTGGTCTCGGCGATGGCCTTCTGCTGCGAACTCACCATCTCGTTGTTCGCTGCCAGCGCACGCTTCAGCTTCTCGGGCAGATCGTGCTTCTCGTAGAACTCGGTCTCGTCGTCGAGCTTCTTGCGTTCGCGCTTGAGTTCGTCCATCCGCTTTACGGCGCGTTCGATGAGCACCTGGCGATCGCCAAGGGCACGGTTGCGCGTCGCTTCGATCTCGCTTTCGCTGCCGTAGGTTTCGAGCAGCGACAGATCGCGGCGCATCTGGCCCCGCTGGCGCTCGGCCTCCTCGATCTGCCGTTTGGCTTCGGCATCGCGCTCGGCGCGCTGCTCCGCAGTCAACGGCGGCTCGATGGTGCGTCGTACCGAGCCGTCGGAACGCAGTTCCCGAACAGGGCGATCCGCGCACTCGAGCGGCGGACGGTCGGCCGTGATGGTCTTTCCTGCCGAGGTGGTGCAGACGAAAAGCTGCGCGCGCGCACCGCTTGCGCCGATGACGGCGAGCAGCGCGACCAGTGCGTGCGCGCAAGTCCTACGCACCATAACGCTCCCGATACGCAGCCATCGCCGCGCGATACTGAGCCGCTTCGCGCGCGAGGGCCGACCCGGAGTCGAGAAACGCGAACAGATCGTCGAGATCGGCAATGGCCAGCACGGGCATCCCGTACGTCTGCGCCACTTCTTGTGCTGCCGACAGCTCGGACAATGCTCCGTCCGGACCTGCCCGCTCCTTGCGGTCGAGCGCGATCAGCACGCCGGCAGCACTCGCGCCACTGGCCCTGATCAGTTCCACCGATTCCCGCACCGAGGTCCCCGCAGTGATGACATCGTCGAGAATAACAACGCGTCCGGAAAGCGGTGCGCCGACAAGGGCGCCTCCTTCGCCGTGATCTTTTGTTTCCTTGCGGTTGAAAGCGAACGGCACGTCGCAGCCGAGTTCGGCCAGCGCGACGGCGGTCGCGGAAGCGAGTGTTATCCCTTTGTAGGCCGGGCCAAAGAGCATGTCGAACTGCACGAGACCGGCTTTTTCGGCTGCCAGCAGGGTTTGCCCATAGAATCGCGCCAGCTTTCCAAGCAGCGCCCCGCGGTTGAACAAGCCGACATTGAAGAAATAGGGCGTTTTTCTCCCCGCTTTTGTGACGAAGTCGCCAAACCTGAGCACGCCGGCCTGCAGTGCGAACTCGATGAATTGTTGGCGCAGCGGATCCATGTCACGAAGCAATGAAACAACGGAGGAGCGGGGACGGGCGGCGGGGCATGATCCGGTAGCCGCCCGGCGGCCTCAATCCCGAATCCTCGGCAGACGAACTCGCATCTTTGGCTGACCCCGAGGGGCGCTCTTGTTCCGCATCGTCACGCTCAACGCCAACGGTATCCGTTCGGCGGCCACGAAGGGCATGTTTCGGTGGATCAAGCGGGTCGATCCCGATGTGGTCTGCCTGCAGGAGGTCAAGGCGCACGAGGTCGACATTCCCGCTCCGCTGCGGGCGCGCACCGGGTTGCACAGCTACTTTCATTGCGCGCAGAAGAAAGGCTACAGCGGGGCAGCGCTCTATTCGAAACGCCGCCCGCGCCGGGTCGAGATCGGCTTCGGCAACGCCGAGTTCGATGCCGAAGGCCGCTACGTGGAAGCGGAGTTCGCGAACCTGACAGTGATCTCGGTCTATTTCCCGTCAGGATCTTCGTCGCCGGAACGGCAGCTCGCGAAGTACCGCTTTCTCGATGTGTTCTATCCCCATCTTGCTCAATTGCGCGCGCGCGGGCGTGAAGTGATCTTCTGCGGCGACATCAACATCGCCCACCGCGAGATCGATCTGAAGAACTGGCGCGCCAACCGAAAATACTCCGGCTTCCTGCCCGAAGAGCGCGCCTGGCTGACGCGCGTGTTCGATGAGCAGGGCTGGGTCGACGTATTTCGCCGCCTCGATGCGCGTCCCGACCAGTACACGTGGTGGAGCAGCTTTGGCCAGGCGTATGCCAAGAATGTCGGCTGGCGCATCGACTATCAGATCGCGACGCCGGGCATCGCTGCCAAGGCAAAGCGCACGGAGATCTACAAGGCGCGCCGGTTCTCCGACCATGCGCCGCTTCTGATCGAATACGCCGGACGCTTGTAGAGGGCGCCGTCAGCCACGCGGTTCACCCAGCCGTGCGACGACGTCGACCAGGCGTGCGGCGAGCCGGTGGACCTGTTCGGATTGCTGCGGATCGGCCAGTCGTCCGTCTGCATCGAACGCGGCATTCGCGCGCGGAAGGACGAACTGCTGGGCGAGCACCTCGACGCCGAGCGAATTGAGGATCGCGCGCAGGTGATAGAGGCCGCGCAGGCCGCCGAACGCTCCAGTCGACGCCGACAGCAACGCGGCGACCTTGCCGGGAAACGCAGGGGCGTCCTTGATGCGCGAGATCCAGTCGATCGTGTTCTTCAGCAGCGCCGACACGGAGACGTTGTTCTCGGGCGAGACGATCATGAGGCCCGCATGCGAGCGAACCAGGGCCGCAAGATCGCGCGCCTGCGACGGGATGCCGCTTTCGGTCTCCACGTCGCCGTGATACAGCGGCAACGCAAACTCGGCGAGATCGATCAGCGTCACATCGCCGCCGGCGCTGCGCGCTGCGTCCGCGGCGACGCGCGCGAGCTTCCTGTTGAGCGAAGCGCGGCGTGCGCTGCCGGCGAAACACAGGATGCGCGTCATGGGCGCCCCGCAGTCTGGTAGAGAGGCATCACGCTCATCGATTCGGGAACCAGCAGCAAGTGCGGCCTTCTGACTTGCACTCCGGTGTCGCTGCCCTGCGCCGCAAGCGGAGCCGCAGCGCCCAGCAGGAGCACCGACATCAGCGCGGCAATCGCCCGAAGCATCCATTTCCTCCAATCGCCTTCGCGGGCACGCCCGTAGACTGCCGGAAGTTGAATCGCAAGATATGGCCGACCTGACCTCCACACAAGCTGCGGGCGCCAGCGCCAGCGCGCCGCCGCGCCGCAGCTGGCTCGACGTCCTGCGCGTGTATCTCGAGCCGGCCGTTCTGCGCATGCTGTTCCTCGGGTTTTCGGCCGGGCTGCCGTTGCTGCTCGTGCTCGGCACCCTGTCCTTTCGTCTGCGCGAAGCTGGCATTGGCCGCGCGACGATCGGCTATCTCTCGTGGGTGGGGCTCGCGTACGCCGTCAAGTGGGCGTGGGCGCCGCTCGTGGACCGGCTGCCGCTCCCCTGGCTGACGCGCAGGCTGGGGCGCCGGCGGAGCTGGTTGATCGTCTCGCAGGTCGTGATCGCCGTTGGCTTGATCGGAATGGCGATCGCCGAACCGCAGGCTTCGCTTGCACCCCTCGTCGGCTGCGCGCTGCTGGTCGCGTTCGCATCGGCAACGCAGGACATCTCTCTCGACGCCTACCGGATCGAAGCTGCGGACGTCGACAAACAGGCTGCGCTCGCCGCTGCCTATCAGACGGGCTACCGGCTGGCGATGATCTGGGCCGGCGCCGGTGTGCTCTGGATCGCCGCTGCCGTCGCGGGCGACAAGACCGGTTACGACGCATCCGCATGGAAGGTCGCATACCTCGCGATGGCGGCGACGATGCTGGTCGGCTTCGTGACCGTACTCCTGGCGCCCGAGCCCACACCGACGGGCCGATCCGAAGCGCGCGCCGCCGAAGCGGCGCTGACCGAGCGGTGGCGGCGCGAGCGTGGCTGGTCTGCGGCGTTCGCGCGCCTTGCGGCGTGGATTGCCAGCGCTGTGGTCGGTCCGTTCGTCGACTTCCTGCGCCGCTATCGTTGGCAGGCGATCCTGCTCCTGGCACTGATCGCGACCTATCGCATCGCCGACGTGGTGATGGGCGTGATGGCCAATCCGTTCTACGTCGACATGGGATACAGCAAGGAAGTGGTCGCGAATGTCTCGAAGGTGTTCGGACTCATCATGACGCTGGTGGGCGCATTCGTCGGAGGAGCGCTCACGCTGCGCTTCGGTGTCATGCGTGTGCTGTTCGCCGGCGCCGCACTTTCCGCGGCAAGCAACCTGCTGTTCGCCTGGCTGGCGCTCCACGGCAACGACGTGCCGCTCCTCATCCTCGTCATCAGTGCAGACAACCTCAGCTCCGGCATCGCATCGGCGGCGTTTGTCGCCTATCTCTCGGGGCTCACGAACGTCGCGTATTCGGCGACGCAATACGCGCTGTTTTCTTCGGTGATGCTGCTTCTTCCGAAGTGGCTGGCCGGCTTTTCCGGCGCGTTCGTCGACGCGTACGGGTACGTCAGCTTCTTCGTGGGCACTGCACTGCTCGGTCTGCCCGTGCTGATCCTTGTCGGCTTCGCGGCGCGCAATCAGCGCACCGCGCGATAGGCCATCCGACTCGACCGAAAGGAAAACGCCACGACACCGAAGCGGTGCCGTGGCGCGTCTGCAGGATTCGCGTTACAGCGAGCGCAGGAAGTTGAGCAGGTGTTGCTTGTCGGTCTCTGAGAGATTGTTGTACAGGTTCACCGTACCCCTCGCCTCGGAGGCGCGATCGCCGTGCGCGGCGATGGCTGCTTCCAGGTCGCTGGTGCGACCGTCGTGCAGGAAGAACACGCGCTGGCCGAGTCCCCAGAGCGGAGCCGTGCGGAACTCGCTTCCGGTTGCTGCGCCCTGGCTCACGCCGTCGGCGAGAGTCGCGCCCATGTCATGCAGCAGCAGATCCGAATACAGGTTCGCTTGCCCCGGGCCGATCGAACGAGCATACGAGGACCAGCCAACCGGCAGGCTCGGCGTATGACACAGCGCGCACTTGACCGTATCGCGGAAGAGCGAAGCGCCACGCGCGATCGACGCGGCACCACCTGGCGCGGTGGTCGACGGAGTCGGCGGCGCGAGGAACCGCATGAATGACGCGAACCGAACGAGATCGCCGTGCGGGCTCTCATTCGGGTCATCGGTGTTGGTCGCATCCTCCGGCATGCCGTTGAACAGGCACTCCGGCGGCAGCGTTTCACCCGGGCTCGGACGCTCGACCGGGAACAGTTCGTTGGTGGTGCCCTGCTCGACGTTGTAGGCCTCGCCGGCAAACATCATCAGCGAGATGTTCTGCGCCTTCCATCCGAACTTGGTGATCGTGCCGTCGTTGCCGTTGCGGTTCGGCCGGCCCGAAATACCCAAGGCGCGCTTGTCGGCGCTATGCGTGGCCATATTGGCGAGAATCGTCGGCTCGGAAATCGTCTCGATCAGGCCCGCGCCGAACGCCGGCGTGGGGATCCGGAACTCGATGTTGTCCAGCCGCCGCTGCAGATCGAAGTCGGGTTGAGCGAGCCGGCACGTCTGCCGTGATCCCGTCGCGCCGACGACGTTGATCGCATCGCTGCGACCCGTGATCGTGAAGAGCGCATGCACGCCGCCGTCGGGCGTGCTGGTGAGCGCGCCGTTGCTGACCACATTCTTGAAGCGCGCCTCACGCACCGGCCCGTCGGCGGTGATGAAGAACGGGATGCGGTTGGTTGCGCGCTCCAGCGTTGCCGCGGCGATCTGCGGATTCGGTCCGATGAAGGGATACGCCTTCGCATTCGGACTCGTGCCGCCGACCGCGGGCTGGGCGTGGCAACTTCCGCAGCTCACCGAGTTGTAGCGCGGCCCGAGACCAATATCAGTGCCGGGGATCTTCCCCTGCACCGATCCGATCTCCTCGAAGGCTTCCAGGCCGGCGGCAAACAGAGCCTTCTGGCCATCGGTCAGACCGGGAAGCGGTTGACCTGCATCCACACTGCCTGCGCGGGGCCCCGGATCGCGCGCCCCGAACGTCTGCTGCGTGCGCGAAAACTGCTGTGTCGCTTGAAACTGTTGCGCGTGCGACAGGCCCTCGGCGGCCAACGCAAGAACAAGCCCGGCACCTACTCCACACGCAACGCGCGACCGCGCGAGCGTCCGAATCTTCAGCGTTCCCATGGCCCCCCTCCCTTCGAGTGAACCGGGTACTTCGATGAAAACGTACGTTGCCGAAAAGCGCGGGGAAACTTACTTCCGCGACTTGTTGTTTCAAATTCCGCGAAGCGGTTTCATCCGAGTCTGCTAACCGACATGCGTGCCGCGCGAATCGACGACAAACGCGCGCGGCACGTGGGCACGCGTCCCACGAACAATGAGTACTCAGACCTTGTGGATGCCCGATCGGGCAAGGTCAGATCAGGGTTCGCCGTCCCAGTAGTCGAGGTCGGTCTCAGCGCGATGTATCTTGCCTTCACCGAGCAAAGGGCCCTTCGTCCCGGCGTACGCGAGGTACTTGGACGAGTCGGGGTACTCGCAAATCTCGGGCGTCTCCTGCGTGCTGATGGACAGGTATTTCAACGACGCGTTGGACGTGTTGATCAGCTGATGCGGATATTCGGGACCAGGTGGTATCACAATCACGTCTCCCGCCTGTACGGGAACACGCTCGCCCGCGACGCGCAGCGTGCCCTCGCCCTCGAGGACGACGAACATCTCTTCCTGCGCGTAGTGGAAGTGATAGGGGCAGGTCACCTTGCCGGGCGGCACGATGTCGATCGATGCGCCCAGCTTGCGCGCCACCGCACCGGCGACGCCCGGGCCGATCACGCGTCCGCCACGCGACGCGTACAGCGGCTGCCGCTGCATGTCGTTCAATTCGATTTCGTCCATGTTGCGAACGAGCTTCGCGCGCAGTTCGTCGCTACGACTCATCACTCACCTCGTCTGAAAGCGATACAGCGCGAGCGTCGCGCGCAGGCTTGGCAGCCAGTGCACGGGCGCGCCGCGTGCAAGCACAACACGATCCGTCACGCGCAGGCCGCATTTGCCGGCGAGGATCTCGAAGTCCTTGAGTGTGCACAGGTGGATGTTCGGCGTGTCGTACCACTGGTACGGGATCTCGGGCGTGACCGGCATCCGTCCGGCGAGCAGAGCGAACGCGTGACGCCAGTGACCGAAGTTCGGAAAACTCACCACGCCCTGTCGTGCGACGCGCGCCATCTCGCGCAGGATGTCCTCGGTGCGATGCATCGCCTGCAAGGTCTGTGAAAGGACGACGGTGTCGAAGCGATCGTCGGAAAACATGCGCAGGCCGGATTCGAGGTCGGCCTGGATCACGTTGACGCGCAAGCGCGTGGCGGCGAGAACGTTGTCGTCCGCGATCTCGACGCCATAGCCATGACAGCCTTTGGCGTCGCGCAGATGGGCGAGCAATGCGCCGTCGCCGCAACCGAGATCGAGCACGGCAGACCGCGGCGCAACCCAGTCGGCGATCTGCTGCAGATCTGATCGAAGGGTCATTCTGAGGACCTTGCCGGCTCGCGCTCAGAAAATCCATCGAGACGCCCCGGAGATACCTGCTGCGGGATTCGCTCGCCAGCGATCGAGGTCGCGACGGGAGATCCGCGCGGCTCGCTTCGCTCGCCGTGGATCAGATC
>Ga0335085_10013841_pt1 | contig 11804 bp, 5 predicted proteins | sample Lox_Sample_45_FD_206712 | JGI IMG/M metagenome (GOLD analysis project Ga0335085, IMG submission 206712) | Soil microbial communities from Loxahatchee National Wildlife Refuge, Florida, United States - Lox_Sample_4.5 | ecosystem: Environmental > Terrestrial > Soil > Wetlands | place: USA: Florida...
CGACACGTTTACCTGCTGCGACACCGTCCCCAATTCCAGGCTAACGTCCACGCGCAATGCCGAGTTGACATCGATTACGAGGCCGGTCTGATGGTACTCTCTGAATCCACTCGCCTGAATCGCCACGGAATAGTGGCCCACGGGCAGAATGGGGAATGAGTAGAACCCTTGGGCATCAGTATGGGTATTGTGCTTGATGCCCGTCTCATCCTCGAGAGCCACCACGCTGGCGATTGGTACAACGGCGCCCGTGGCATCGGTTACAGTCCCTGAGATGCTGCCGGTCACACTCGCCTGCAACATCGCGGCATGAGTTGCCAGGAGAATGCAGGAGACCCCCAAAGAACTCCTGAATCCACGGAGTCCGCAGATCCGCCGGCGAGATTCACCGCTACGCGCGTTGCTCATTTCGACCCCTCCTTACGCCCTACCCAGACGATGGCGCGCCCCGCACTGCGGCCGCAAAGCGCTGTGGAATCGGTTACGGAAGCCGCGATTGTCGGGAAGTCTCATGCCAACACAGACGCCGGGAGACACATCGTCACCATCACCACAGCAGCCAGGCATTTCCAGCTACAAACCACTCACGAAATGCAAGAACGGAGCGCACCCAACAACGGGGCGCCATTCTATGTCTGACTTTGGTTGGCTACAAGAGAAAATTTGATATTTGTTGCTCTAAAAGATGATGTATATCAGGTTGGCTTTTCATTTGGGATCATCAGCTTCATTCCCTTTCACTTTAGCACCAGCTCGTTACGGGATGTTACCTTTTAGGAGGTATCGGGTGCCCGTCGGCCGGTGACAAAAAGCGAAAAGCTATCACCGTCTTCGTCACATTCTTTCGGCATTCTCACGCATTCAAGTTCGCTGTCGGCAGGAATTGCGGCGGCCGGCGGTGGTGGGTGGCCTGTTCGAAAGCGAAGGCCAGCTTGAGCAAAGTGGGCTCAGTGTAAGCCTTACCGAAAAAGCACACCCCCACCGGCAGGCCGAAGATGTACCCCGCGGGCACGGTGATGTTGGGATAACCGGCTATGGCAGTTGGGTGCGTGCTCTTGTCGGCTTCGTGATCGCCGGTTACCAGGTCGGTAACCCACGCTGGCCCCGTGGTTGCGGCCACGAGGGCGTCCAAGCGAAACTTGTCGATGGTAGCGTCAATGCCTTCTGCACGCGTCAGGCGATGGCACTTTTCGAGCGCCGTCAGGTACTCCGGCGTCGCCAGGTCGCCGTACGATTGTGCTTTGATGAACCGATCCTGCCCAAAGTAGGGCATCTCACGCCGCCAATTTTTTTCGTTGAACTCAATAATCTCCTGGAGCGTGTGGACGGGCGCGTTGGGGCCGAGCCCCTGGAGATAAGCATTCATGCCGGCCTTCAACTCGTAGAGAAGGATAATTTTCTCGTTAGGCCGGAATTGCTCGACGTTGTCGAGATCGGTGGGATCGATCACTTCCGCGCCCGCGTGCCGGATGGCGTCAATCGCATTCTGCAAAACCTTGTCCACCGCACTGCCCAAGTCGACGTGCCGGCGGGCGACGCCGATGCGCGCGCCCTTAAGTCCCGCGGGGTCAAGGAACTGGGTGTAGTCGGTATAGGCGCGCCCTCGGCTCCCCGCCGAGACTGGGTCTTTCGGGTCCACGCCCGTCATCGCCCCCAGGGTAGCGGCGACATCCGCGACGGTGCGCCCCATGGGGCCGACCGTATCCTGACTATGGGAGATGGGAATGACGCCGGTGCGGCTCACCAGGCCGACGGTGGGCTTGATGCCCACTAAACTGTTTTGCGCAGACGGTACAAGGATCGACCCGTCAGTTTCGCTGCCCAGGCCCACCGCTGCCAGGCTCGCAGCAATTCCCGCGCCCGTACCCGCACTGGAGCCGCCGGGAGTGCGATCGAGAACATAAGGATTATTCGTCTGGCCCCCACGCGCGCTCCAGCCGGTGGTGGAGACGGAGGACCGCACATCGGCCCACTCGCTCAGATTGGCTTTCGCGATAATCACCGCACCCGCTTCCCGCAGCCGCTTGACCACAAACGCATCCTCAGGTGGTACCGAGCCGAGCAGCGCCAGCGATCCAGCCGTGGTCATCATACGATCATGGGTGCCAATGTTGTCTTTGATCAAAATGGGAATCCCGTGCATCGGACCACGCGGTCCGTGCGTCCGCCGCTCCTCATCCCTCTGCTTCGCGATGGCAAGGGCATCAGGATTGATTTCAATGACCGCGTTGATCTTCGGCCCCCCCTTGTCGATGGCCTCGATGCGCGCCAGATACTTTTCCGTGATCGAAACGGACGTCGCTCCGCCGGACGCCATTGCGCGCTGTAGGTCAGCAATGGTCACTTCCTCGAGCTCGAAAGGCGAGATGCCGGAGCGGGCGGCTGAAGCGCCTGCCTCTTTCGCGCCGGCCACGGATCCGGCAGCCACGGCCACCATTCCCCTTTCGAGGAATCCCCGGCGATCGAGCGCTCCACGACTTCGATTCTTGTTCACGCGTCCTCCTCGTGAGTTTCGGTTAGAGGGATAACTCTGGCGGCACAAGAGATTCCTTCCAGATAGGTCAACGTCACGGCTGCACGTTGGTGATCCCTTCACGGCCCGGCTGAGGAAAGTACTTTTCGTACCAGGCGATGCTGCGATCAATCGAATCCGCCATGTGCCGGGTCTCATCCAACCCGTGGCCTTCCCGGGGATAACGCACAAACACGGTGGGCACGCCCACATCCTTCAGGGCAATGAAAAACTGTTCGGATTCTTCCATGGGCACGTCCGAATCATTTTCGCCGTGCAGGATCAGCACCGGAGTATGCACGTTTGCAACATGCTTCAACGCCGAGTGTTCCCACAACACGTCCATGTAATTTCCCTGGTGCGGGAACTGGCCCCACAGCATGGCCTCGAATTGATTGGCGTATGTGACGTAATTCTGGCTGATGAGATTGGCGACGCCGCGCGTAGGTACGGCCGCCTTAAATTCGTTGGTTTGAGTGATCAGCCACAAGGTAAGCTGGCCGCCATAGCTGGTGCCTTCCAGACCCATGCGTTCGCGGTCAATCCAGAGAAAGCGGCGCACGGCGGCGCTGACGCCGTAGAGCACGTCCTGAGCTTCGTTTCCGTTCTGATCGCCGATGACGGCGTCCATAAACGCCTGCCCATAACCCGCGGAGCCACGATAGTTCACTTGGAGCACTGCCCAACCGTGTGAGGCGTAGATCTGATTCTTGGGGACGAGCGCCGGCCCGCTCTGCGCATGCGGCCCGCCGTGCAAGCTCACAATCATCGGGTGTTTGGGCGCGTCGGCCATGTCAGGGAAATCCTGGGGAATGCCCGGCGGAATGGTCAGATAGGCTTCGACCTCATATTTGTTATCATTACTGATGAATGTGAAGGGCTCCACTTCCGCAATTTTCTTGCCCGCGAGAACTTCTCTATTTAAATCGGTCAGCTTTTGCGGCTTGGCATTACCTCTCTGTAGGTAAAGCTCACCCATATCGTAGGGAGTCGTCAGCGCGTAGGCGATGAGGCCACTTTTGGCAATTGACCAGCCCGCCACCGTCCCGCGCTCGCCGATGACGCGCTCCGGCGGGCCGGAGGGGATCGAGGCGGAGACAGGAATCCGCAGCAGATGCAGGTTGCCGCGCCACTCGGCGGGAAAGTAAATGGCATCACCCTCGGGCGCCCACCGCCCCAAGCCCTGACGCTGATCGAGCACGCCTCCCACATCATGTCGATTCTTGCCATTTGCGTCTAATATCCAAATGCGACTGGCCGCGACGACCACGCCGGAAGTGGTTTCCTGATTTGTTAAGCCTCGCAAATTGGCGGAATAAAGGATGCTCTTTCCATCCGGGGACCAGCGCGGAGCGTACTCACAACTTTCGGTCGCCGTGATCCGGCGTACGGAGCCATCCGCGACTTTGACGGCAAAGATATCGTAATTCAGAAACTCATCTGTGTTGGGTTCGTGATTCGACACGAAAAGGATTTCTTGACCGTCGGGAGACCAGTCGATGGAGTGCTCATCGGTGTCACTGTGCGTGAGCTGACGGACCTTCTGGGACGCCAAGTCGGCCACGAAGATGTGCAGGTGGCGATTGTCGGTGAAGCGCGTGAACCCTTCGGTCATCGTCGGGCGATAGAGGTAGCGTGTGATGACCATCGGGTCGCCCGCGGACTCGGCGGTGTGGGATCCGGGCGTCGCACCCAGATACGCTACTTGCCGGCTGTCCGGCGACCAGGTGATCAAAGCCCCTTGACCAGGCAGTGGCGAGTTACTGCCGAGTGCGCGGCCCAAGCGAACCGCGCCGGAGGCATCCGCCTGCGTGACCCAGAGCGCCTGCTCGCCGTCCGCACTGCTGAAGTATGCCAGCCAATGGCCATCCGGTGACCACTGGGGGGCAGAGGAAACCTCTGCGGCGCCGCCGACGCGGGTGATTTTTCGGGTGGCGAGATCCATAATCCAAACCTGCGGGTACGGGCGTCCGGGACGATCGTAATTAACCACTGTGTAAGCCACGTGCGAGCCATCAAGTGCGAGTGAGACTTCATTTACCGCGCGTAAGCGATAGAGATCCGCCGTGGTGAAGCCCTGCGAATACAGTGCAGCGGCGGCTGAAGTCCAAAGGCAAAGCCCAAGCGAAGCTGTCTTGCAGACATTTGACACGGCTTTTCTCCAACTAAGGCGGGTAAGATTGTACACTTAACGGAAAGCCTCCCCTCACCGGAGGTCGCGCCGATCATGGCTGCCTAAACGCCATGCCCCCCCTGTCCCAGCAGCCGGAAAGATGCTTTGTATCATCCGATGCTTCTGCCCGGGTTCCCGGGGGAGGGCCGTGGTAACCTGAGTCTGCGAGCGGGTGCACCTGATCGTCAGCATCGTATAGCTTAATGAAGCATCGTACTTCGTCAGTAACGATCTCAGCCCTAGATGACTTCCATAATCTCATCGATGGCCCGCCGCCCCTCCAGCACTGCGCCGGACCAATTCTGGTGGCCCATCAATTCGGAATGCGCAAAAGCAATTCGCGAAAAACGCTTTCGCACCACTTCGCGCGGCGACGGTCTGCCCTCTCGCCCAAAATAGAACCCCGGCTGGGGATCAAGATAGGCATGGCCCCAGCGATTCAGAATGATTCCAGCGATATCCCTTCGCGGATCGAATCCGCCGTGGCTAAACAATTTGAGCATCTGCTCGCGAATCTGCTGCTCATAGTCCGCATAGCTGGTCGACAGCAATTCGGTACGACCCTGAATTCCCTGCTCCCGGATTGGCTTCCCCGGGTAGTAGAACGGAACGTAAAACGTAAGGATAGTTGGCATATCCGGATCGAAGGGCGGCCGGTAAGCGCCCGCTATCATCGGCTGACGAATGTTGCAAAAGAACCCAAACCCGCTGAACCAGCGACCACCGGTCAGTCCCAGGTTATACATGAAGCGCCAGTTGGTAAGCGCCACATTGGCCACCAGCATGGGCGACCGATAAAACTTGCCATAGGCGAGCCGGTGGTCCTCCGGCAAATCCCGCACCACGTGCCGCGTTGTCCAGCTCCCGCCGGACATCACGACGGCTTTGGCTTTAACCCGGCTGATTCCGGTTGGCCCCTGATAGGTTATCGAGACATACTGGGACGACGCCGGCACACCCTCGTGTTCGACCCGCACCGCGGTAGTGGCCAGGCGCACCCGCACGGAATTGGTCGCCCGGTCCAGAGAGTCAAAGTTTACGCGGTTATTCACGATATCGCCGAAGGTATGTTCGCCGTAGATGGCTTCCGGATTCAAATTCTTGATGAAGTAGCGTGCGATGACAGAATTTCCCCCAGGAAACGAGTTGGTTACGGAATGCCAAGGCTTGGCGTTCGCGCGCATGAATGCGAATCCTGGCATGCTGATCTGCTGCGCGGAGTAAGCCGAGCAGGCATCGCATCCGAGGCCAATGGCCGCCGCCAACACCGGATCGGCATAACTGGTTACGCCGGGATCGAGTCCCATGACCTTCTCGATGTAGTCCTTGTAGCTCATCGTGTCGAGCCACCGGTCGGCATCGGTGCCATCGTAGTATTTCTTCGTCGTGGTTTTCCACGTCAGCAAGTCGCGACGTAACGTCGTCGAAAACGGCGTTCCTTCCAAGTTGTGCCCCCAAACGTCCGTCACCCATTGTCCTTTGCCCTCTTTCTCAAAAAAGAATCCGAAGCTGGGCATCGCATCGGCTCGAAACTGCGCACTATAGTCGTCGCGCGCAAATTGCAGCGGTTTCAGCGCCGGGTTCCACTCTTGATGCTCGAATTGTTCCGGCATTCCGAGCTGATGAAAGATTTCGTAGTTGGGGCTTTCCGGCCTCTGCGGGAAGTTGAAGTTGTTAGACCCCTGGGGACCGATCAACCGTTGACCATTGACAATAAACTCATTTTGCTTGGCTTCACCTCCGAAGATCGGATGGTTCTCCAGAATCAAACACTTCAGCCCGGGCCTCTGCTTTTTGACCAGATGCAGAGCGGCCCCAAGTCCACTGATCCCTCCCCCTACGATGGCCACGTCGTATACTTCACCCGTATCGCGCGCCTCCGGGGAAACGTGGTCGTAGCGGCCGTCACGCAGGTCGTGACCCACGCTCAACACTTCCCACGTATTACCATTCGAGAGGGAGTAATCGCCGACGCCGCCATAACCATCCCACTCGGGGCTTCGGGCACGCAACTGGCAGGGAGCAGGCATGCCAATCAGCATCGAACCTGTGCCGATCAGGGTCGCATTCAAAAAATCGCGGCGCGTAATGTCGCTATTCATCCCCAGCAACTGGCATTGTTTCTTCCCCAGGGGTTTTTGGTTTTTCATCTTCCTCCTCCAAACACACGAGAGCTTCGTTGCTGCATTCAGCCTGCATTAATTCGGTCCGACCCCATTAGGCCAAGAAATTGACGCCGCACCGGAGAGGATTCTCTTCGCGCTTAGGCCCGTTGGCCTTTCCCGCCAAATCCTTGTGTACGAACCCGCTATAACCGGAACGGGGTAGGGAAGTTGCCGAATCAAAAATCTCGTCGGGAGTCTCATAAATAAAGCCCAAACAGTGGTGCCCTAGATAATACTGCCGCCGACGGACAAAATTCTAGGATACAAGTCACATTGTCGACGTTCGCCGCAAAGGCGGCCCGTGATGTCTTGCGGAGTCGTGTGACGACCTCCTCACACCGTTTCCACATGACTGCACACGACTCCACACAACGCACCCGCCTCCACACGTCTCCGCAATATTCGTCAAGACTTTTGAATTGTTTTGGGCACAGAATGGAACTGGCACTGCTGGTAAGTTATTGCGGGGGCTGGATTTGAACCAGCGACCTTTGGGTTATGAGGCCAATTTTGGCACGCCTCCGCCACACCGTCGCCATATTTCCCCGTCTAACTCATTCATTTGAGGTGCTGTCACGGACCCCAGCCCTGGAGTTGGTATTGTGCAGTCGTGGCCTTTTGGGCACATTTTTAGGCACAGCCACTGAGGGGTCCTTTGCCAATTCCCCCATATTTGGTTCGTCAGCGGGAGTTCTCGTTTGATTCCGGACAAGGAGATAAGGTGCAGGGTCGTGGACGAGGCGGAGCGGTTGCTCATGCAAGAACCCATGCCGGAAGATTTAACTGATGCGTACCGGCATCCGTGATGATCGTCGGGAGCATTGCCACGCCCAGAGAGCTCCGTTGGAATGTTCCTTGAATTGGCGCCCGCGACCCTTCACTTTGGCGACAACACATAGTGCCTAGGTTGGGGCTGGGCAGCCGCCCTTTGCATTTGAACAACCTCGTCTTCCAATTTGTCCAAGGCGTCCAGCACCGACGGCTCGCGGGAGGCGTGGAGGCTCTGAAATGGGATTTGGACTTCTCGCCATCGGGCAAAATGTAAATCGTTGTGCTTCACCGTCAGTTCGTACACGCGCGACGCCTGTTCAGTCATCGGCGTGGCCTCGAGCGCCAAATTGATACCTTGGGCTAACCGAGTCCTCGAGAAGTCGCCGACTTTCTGCCCATCGATCTCAAGCGCGTAATGCTCGTTGCTCAATCCCGTGACTTCGAGCATCTCCTGGTCGAGGGTTCCGACAATATCCGAGCTGTGAACTGCTAAGGCAAAATCCTTTCCGATAGCGTCTAGCGGGTGCGGCAAGTACATGGGCAGGCTGTCGTCCATCTCGGTCCAGGAGATGTCCTCCGCCGCGTGAAGTGCTGTCACCTTTGCCCTCTCCACATGCACCAAGCGCTTCGTGGCCGCATCGATTTCCACCGACGCCACAAGGCGGGGCGCGTTCCAGGCCTTGAGCAGTGCCCCCGCCATGATCAGGTGCCCGCCGTCCCCCGGGTGGATACGATCAGGAATAATCTTTTGTGCAAGCTCGGGGTCTGCGGCCTTGGCTTTCTCCAACATTGCCAGCATCGGCGTATTCAGGTCGGCCACAGTTAAACCGTCATGCTCTCCCATTTCTTTGACGAAACGGCCGTAGCGGATAACCACGGAATTGTACCCCCCTGCGAATTTAGGTGGCCGCGTCACGTCGTCGAAAGGGGACGGTTGAATTACCGTGATACGAATGCCGGGGAGTGCCTTTGTCACGGAACTAACAATGTGCTCGTACCCCGTTGTATAGGTTCCGGCCAGTTCGTCGTCAAAAGCCCGGTAGCGGCCGTCATTCATGCCCAGCATGATGGTCAACATAGTAGGTTTGAAGGAAATCACATCACGCTCCAGGCGTAGGTCGATGGGGCCACCATCTCCCCCCGTTACACGATCGCCATCCCATCCGGAGTGAACGAACGTTACACGAAGCTGCGGAAAACGCGTCAACACGAACGCCTCCGTGAAAACGGTGTAGAGCCTCTGGTCTGTAATGCTATCGCCGTAGAAGACCACGCGGTCACCATCCCGCAGTTCAAACGGAAGCTGTGCCTGTGCGGCTACCGAAAGCACCGCGAGTGCCGCAGCTATTAGAGCCCCGATAGCTTTAGGACCTTTCATGGCTTTCCTCCGAAGCCCACATGGCAATGAATCTGGTTGACTCTACGGGCAAAGAGTACGCCTGTCAAACGTGTAGTTGGGCCGGGCCAGGCTGCCCACTTGAGAAATTTTGAGAAATTCTGAGCGTAATAGCCGGGCGAGTTTGAGTATAAGCAAGTGTCAGCTGTGGGCGGAGGTGCTGCTTGGAAATCGCCATCCGGCGACTTGAACGTTTTTCCGAGTTCCGAGATGTGGAGGGACTCCAAAAGGAAGTCTGGGGCTTTGAAGATCGGGACGTGATACCGTTTGTCCAGCTCGTGTCCGCCCATGAGGTCGGCGGTGTGCTGATCGGTGCATTCGATGGTGACGCGCTCGTAGGCTTTGCCTATGGATTCTTGGGCTACGTCGCTGGGACCGCGGTGCTGCATTCCGAGATGCTCGCCGTAAAAGATGGTTATCGTAATCTCGGCATCGGATACAGGCTCAAACTAGCGCAGCGCAAGCAGGTGCTCGCCCAAGCCATGACGCTTAGGATCACATGGACATTCGACCCTCTGCAGAGCCGAAACGCCTATTTCAACTTTGCGAAGTTAGGGGCGCTTGCCGATCAGTACAAAATCAATTTTTATGGTCAAGCGACATCGAGCTTCCTACACTCAAATGGCACCGACCGGCTCTGGGTGAGTTGGTTGCTTGAGAGCCGGCGGGTGAAGCAGCGGATAGGGAATCCACTGCCGGATGTGGTGCCCTCGGCGCTGGAGGGAATCGCGCCGCTGATCAGAATCGGTTTCGACTTGTCCCCACAAAGGAATAGCTCCGCCGGTGAGCAAAATGATAAGCGTGTGTTGATCGAAGTTCCGTGGGACATTGATGCGCTCCAGCAGAAAAGTCCGACGCTCGCCCACCAATGGCGGGAAGCCACGCGCCGGGCATTCAGCGAACAATTGGCCGCGGGATACTTGGTTGAGGAGTTCTATTGCCAGAATCGAAAGGGCCGACGACTGGGCGTCTATCTGCTGACGCTGCGCACACTCGCCGATTTCGACCAGAACGAGGATTCTCCGGTCCCGGCCGCTTAGCCGGGAATTTGAGTACTAAACCCAGCGTTGCGAGGGCAACACCTAGGGGACTCGAAGCACGTCGTTCGGGTCAGCTCTGAAGGCCGACGCGGTGGAGAATCTTCTGGAACCGCGGGTCCGAGCGAAGCGGATCCCACTTCGGTTCGACCTTAAGGTAGACCAGGGGCCAGGCCCGGTGCTCGCAAGCTTTCTCCAACCACGCAAATGCCCGGTCTCTGTCCCCTAGCGCTGTGTATATTACTGCCATTTCGTAAGGCGAGGCATAACGGCGCTCCGACAGTGCCTCCAACTCGCGGAGCACCTTCTTCGCCCCGCCGGTATTACCAGCCGCCGCGTAAACAGACCCCGTCTCACCAATCATCCGCGTGTTGCCCCCGGAGAGCGCGATCGCCTTCTTAAGTTCGGCCAACGCCTCGCGGTACATTCCGTTGAGCTCGTAAGCTCGCGCCAGAGTCCAACGCCCAACTGCAAAGTTGGGGTCCATCTCAACGGTGCTCTGCAGTTGTGTTATCGCTTCCTCGTACCGGCGCATAAAGTAGAAGACACAGCCCAGATCGCGGTTGACGACAAGATTGAGTGGTTCCAATTCCAGCGCCTGCGTAGTCTCAGCAATAGCCTCCTCGAGCGCTCCCGTAGCCATCAGATACTCTGCGTAGTAGTCGTGAGCCATGGCGTAGCCAGGGTTGTGACTTAGCGCCAATTGACATTCCCGCGCTGCTCCCTCCCAATCCCACTCGTAACCCATCCGAGTTAGGGCCAGACAGGCACGAGCCTCGGCGAGTTCGTTGTCGAGGTTCAGGGCCTTGATGGCCGCTGCCTTTGCACGGGGCCACAGTTCCTGCGGCGCCGCTTCGCCGTAGACGGCCAGCATGTTGTAACAGTCCGCCAAGCCGGAGTAGGCCAATGCGTAGCCAGGATCCTGGAGGATTCCCTTGTCAAAGCATTCGGCTGCTTTCCTTAACCCCTCGGATGTCCTCCTGCTCCAGAAGTAGCGCCCCTTCAGATAGGCTTGGTAAGCATCGGCTTTTGCCCGGTAGATGGTCGCGACCTTTCGATTCTCCTGGCTGGTCAAGGTTAACTTCAGCGCCTTTATTACCTGCCGACAAATAGAGTCCTCCAGATCGAAGATATCGGAAGACTCCTCATCAAACTTATCCGCCCAAGCCGTCCCGCCATCGTTCACACTTACCAGTTGCACGGTCACTCGGATCTTGTGCCCCGATGTCTGAATGGCCCCGGAAATCACAAAGTCCACGCCCTGTTCTCGCCCGGCCGCCAGCGGGTCTTTGGTGGCATCCCCGTACTTGAGCACACTCGTCGTTGGCCGCACAACAATCTGCTTTATTTTGCTGAGCCGCGTGATCAATGCGTCCATTATTCCTAGTCCCAGGTGCTCGCTGCGGCCCTCTCGTGTCAAGGGCTGGAAGGGGAGCACCGCGATGGAGCTGGCTGCCCCCGCGGTCTCCGACCGGCCCGGGTTACCTGACGGCTGAGATTCGGAATGCGGCTCCGCCCGATTCACCTTGCGGACGGCGGCGACAAACCGGTAGCCACTCCCAGGAATGGTCACGATGTACCGATGTTCATTTGGGCTTTCATTGAGCGCCTTCCTGAGAATATAGATGCTCTGGGTGAGGTTCTCCTCCTCAACCGCGGTATCAGGCCACACAGCACGCATCAGCTCATTCTTCTCAACCCGCCGCTCGTGGTTCTGGAGGAGTACGAGCAGAATGTCGAACACTTTGGG
>Ga0335085_10013842_pt1 | contig 11803 bp, 7 predicted proteins | sample Lox_Sample_45_FD_206712 | JGI IMG/M metagenome (GOLD analysis project Ga0335085, IMG submission 206712) | Soil microbial communities from Loxahatchee National Wildlife Refuge, Florida, United States - Lox_Sample_4.5 | ecosystem: Environmental > Terrestrial > Soil > Wetlands | place: USA: Florida...
ACCCTCTCAAGGCCGGCGACTTCGTCTGCGTGCTGGGCTTTGCCAGCCCGGACTACGCGACGCTGCTGATGGGGAATATCCATGTCGGCGCGGTCAACGTTCCGCTGCAGACCAGCGCGCCCGCAGCGCAGCACGCGGACATCATTGCCGAGACGATGCCCCGCATTCTGGCCACGGGCATCGATTACCTCGACACGGCCGTCGAAGCCGTGCTCGCTGGAACGGCGCCGCAGCGCCTGGTGGTCTTCGACTATGATGGTCGCGATGACGATCAGCGCGAAAGGCTCGAGGCGGCGCGTCGGCATCTTTCCGGATGCCCGATCGCTGTCGACACGCTCGAAGACGTAATCCATCGCGGCAAGGTGTTGCCGCCGGCACCGCTTTGTGTCCCACCGGCCGACGAAGATCCCCTGACGTGGCTGTTCTACACCTCCGGCACCACCGGCACGCCCAAGGGCGCGATGATGACGGAGAGCCTGTCGATCAGAACCTGGCTCTCTGCGATACCCCTGCCGGTCGTGACGCTGAGCTTCATGCCCATGAGCCACATGGTGGGCTACGGCTTCATGCTCATGCCGCTCGCCAACGGTGGCAAAAGCTACTGTTCGCCCAAAAGCGATCTGTCGACGCTGTTCGACGATCTGGCGCTTGCCCGTCCGACGATGGCATCGCTGGTACCGCGCGTTTGCGAGATGCTCTACCACCACTATTTGCGCGAGGTGGACCGGCGCATCGCGGACGGCGCCGAGACAACCACGGCGCAACACGACGCGAAACGCGAAATGCGCGAGACGCTGCTGGGCGGCCGATTGCTGTCGGTCGGCTGCGGCTCGGCGTCCTTGGCACCGGAAATCTATGCGTTCATGGAGGACATGCTGGGGATGCACATGCCCATCGGCTACTCCTCGACGGAGATCGCCGGCGGCACCGTCCTCGTCGACTGGAAGGTCCAGCGTCCGCCCGTGATCGACTACAAGCTGGCCGACGTTCCGGAGCTGGGCTATTTCCGCACCGACAAGCCACATCCGCGCGGCGAGCTGCTGGTGAAATCCGACCAGTTCATGGCTGGTTACTTCAAGCGTCCCGATCTCACCGCCGCAAAGTTCGACGCGGACGGCTATTACAGAACCGGCGACGTCATGGCCGAGATCGGCCCTGACCATCTGGTCTTCGTCGACCGCTGCAACAACGTCATCAAGCTGTCGCAAGGCGAGTTCGTGGCCGTCGCGCGCCTGGAAGCGCTCTACACGTACAGCCCAGTCATCCGCCAAATCTACATTTACGGCACCAGCGAGCGCGCATTCCTGCTCGCCGTCGTGGTTCCTGCCGCAGAACTTCTCGCCCGGCACGATGAAGGAACAGGCGCGATCAAGGCGGAAATCCGCCGTTCGCTGCATCAGGTTGCCAGCGAGCGCGGCCTCAACAGCTATGAGATCCCGCGCGATTTTCTGATCGAGACCGAAGCCTTCAGCCTCGAGAACGGCCTTCTCTCCGGAGTCGGCAAGCACCTGCGACCGCAGCTCAAGGATCGTTACGGCAAGCAGCTGGAGCTGATGTATGCCGAGATCGCCCGGGAGCAGATCGACGAACTGCGCGCGCTCAGAACCGCCGGTGCCGACCGTCCGGTGCTCGAAACCGTAATCCGGGCGCTGCAGGCCACGCTAGGGATTTCGGCGGCGGATGTCAGTCCCGAATCCCGCTTCGACGACCTCGGCGGCGACTCGCTTTCAGCGCTCGAGTTCTCGACCCTGCTGCATGAGATATTCGGCGCTGAAGTCCCCGTTGGGGTGATCACCAATCCCGCCGGTGATGTGCGGTTGATCGCCGATTACATCGAGGTCCAGCGCAACGCCGGCACCAGGCGACCGAGTTTCTTGACCGTGCATGCCGGCGATAGCACCACGGTCCACGCCAGCGACCTCAAGCTGGAAAAATTTATCGACGCGCAAATCCTCACCTCGGCGCCTACGCTGCCAAAGCCGGGCGAGACAATTCGCATCGTGCTGTTGACCGGCGCCACCGGCTTTCTCGGCCGGTTTCAGGCGATGACGTGGCTGGAGCATCTGGCCAAGTGCGAGGGCAAGCTCATCCTGCTCGCGCGTGGCGCCAATGCCGCCCAGGCACGCCAACGTATCGAGGAGGCGCTGGACACCGATCCCGCGCTGATGAAGCGTTTCAGGGAGCTGACAGCCGATCACCTGGAGGTGTTGCCGGGCGACCTCGGCCTGCCGAACCTCGGCCTCGACGCGGACACCTGGAACCGCCTTGCCGAGTCCGTCGACGTGATCGTGCATACGGGCGCACATGTGAATCACGTGCTGCCTTACAACCAGCTGTTCGCCGCGAACGTGGTGGGGACCGCGGAATTGATCCGGCTCGCCATGACGACGCGGCTCAAGCGTTTCCATTATGTCTCGACGCTTGGCGTGAGCGCTCTGAGCGAGCAACTCGTCGACGAAGACAGCGACATCCGCCGGTCCGTCCCTGCTTGCGAGATCGACGAGAGCTATGCCAATGGCTACGGCCTCAGCAAGTGGGCGAGCGAAGTGCTGCTGCGGGAGGCCCATGACCTGTGCGGACTGCCTGTCAGCGTATTCCGGCCCGGCATGATCCTCGCCCACAGCCGGTACGCAGGCCAGCTGAACGTGCCCGACATGTTCACCCGGCTGCTCTACAGCTTGGCGGTCACCGGAATCGCGCCGGGGACATTCTACGCGCAGGATTTATCGAAGGGCCGGCCGCGCGCGCGGTACGAAGGCTTCACAGTCGACTTCCTTGCTCAATCGATCACCGCCATCGGCGCCCGGGATACCGCGGGATTCAACACGTACAATCTTACCAGTCCGTACGACGACGGCGTCTCGCTCGACTCCTTCGTCGACTGGATGATCGAGTCGGGCTGCAAGATCGAGCGGATCGACTCCTATAGTGAATGGCTTGCCCGCTTCGAAACCGCCATGCTTGCGCTGCCCGAGGAGCAGCGGCAGCAGTCGCTGCTTGCGATTCTCGGGCCCTACCGGCAGCCGCAGATAGCGGGTCCGGCACCACGTCTTCAACGCGCCAGGTTCCGCGCGGCATCGGAAACTGCCGGTTTCGAGATTCCGCACATGTCGGCGCAGCTGATCAAGAAATATGTCTCCGACTTGCGGCACCTCGGTCTGCTCTCGAGCCCGTAATCGACCGAGACTCCCAGTCCCGATAGGCAGGTCTCCATGAACGCACTCGATCGCCTGTTAGCCATTGAAGACATCCGCAACCTGAAGGCCCGATACTTCCGGTTCATGGATACCAAGCAGTGGGATCAACTGCCGTCATTGTTTACCCCCGACATGCAGGTCATATCGCCCAATGGCGAGATCTGGATGCGCGGCGGCGATTCCTTCGCAGCGAGCCTGAAGCAATCGCTGGAAAACAGCGTCTCCTGTCATCAGGGTTTGACCGCCGAAATCGAGATTGTCGATGCCGATCACGCCAAAGGCATCTGGGCCATGCAGGACGTCATCGAGTGGAAGGACCGCCATCCCCGCGAGGGCTGGAAATCCATCGTCGGCCGCGGCCATTATCATGAAACCTATCGCCGCACCGACGGTGTCTGGCGCATCGCCACACTGTCGCTCACGCGGCTCCGGCTCGACGTGGTCAAGTGAACGACTTCTGCGGATTGGACCGAACGCAAATCGCAAGGACGGCCGACGATGAATGACCTGCCCCAAGCCGACAGATTTTATGACGCGCGCGACACAAATCCCTATTGGAACGAGAGCGTCTGGTTTTCCTTTTCCAAGCCGGAGGACCGGATTCACGGCTTCGTACAATATTATTTCCGGCCCAACATGGGGATGCTGAACGGCGGACCGGTGATGTGGGATCCGTCCGGCGTGTTTACGTGGAATTGCCTTTACTACAACTGGAGCCATCTGCAGGCGATGCCGCCCGGCGCGCAAAAATTCGCGATGCGCGCCGCCAACTCGCTCTCCGTCAACGTGCTCGAGCCGCTCACACGATACGCGATCCGTTATGACCACGAAGGATTCACAATGGATCTGGAGTGGACCGCGACCGGGCCAATGCACGAGCTCAAGACGGGCGATCCGGGCCAGCAGGCCACCGCCAAATTCCACATCGAGCAGCCGGGACGGATGCGCGGAACCATTCGCCGCGACGACAAGGCGTTTGCCATCGACTGCTTCTCGATGCGCGATACCTCCTACGGCGCGCGGGAGTATGCGTCGCTCGCAACCGGCGGCTATTTCTGGGGCATTGCGGCGGAGAGCGCGTTTCATGCCCTTGCCATGGGCGAAGGTCGCGAGCAGCGCGTCATCGGCGGCTTCATCTGGAAAGACGGGACGCTGGCGAGCCTGGCATCAGGCACACGACAGGTTTTGGAGTTCGGCCGATACGGCCCCTCCCGTGTCGAGCTTCAGGCAACCGACAAGCTCGGCCGGACCTTGCTGGCAACGGGGCGGATCGACGACGGCTTGATCTTCACCGGTTATACCGATCACACTGTCGTCTGGTCGCTTCTCGAATGGGATTGGGACGGGGTGACGCACTGGGGTGACAATCAGGAATTCTGCTCCGCAGTGCGGTTCCGCAAGATTGCCCGTGGCGAGATCACGTTGGGATAACAAATCCACCACGAAGGCACGGAGGACACGGAGACTGCGCGAGGCGCCAACAAAAACGAGGACGCGGTGACACGGTGAGATTTCGCCGACCGTTCATAGACTCGCCGCCTCAATATCGAATTTCGATTCTTGCGCTTCGCGCGTCACATTCGGCTCCGTGACCTCCGTGCCTCCGTGGTGAAAACAGCCAGTACGATACTCGAGGAGGAAGCAACTTGCCCGGTCAGATCATCGTCGTCAGCGGCACATCGGGCTCGGGCAAATCGACGACGTGCGAGCTGTTTGCCAAGCGATCGGATGCGTTCTGGCTGCTTTACGGCATTGACCATTTTCTCTCGAGCACCTTCCCCGCGAAATTCGGCCATCATGGGCCGCGCTGCCGCGAAGGCATTTATGCCCACCCCGTGGACGACAAGGACCCCAACGGGCCGTTGCGCTGGAGCTTCGGCGAACATGGCTTGCAGGCATTCGGTGCGCTGCACGAATGGGTGGCTTCTGCCGCGCGGCAGGGCTGCAACATCATATTCGATCACCTGATGATGACCGATCCGCCGATGCTGCAGGATTGCATCTGGCGCATGGAAGGACTGCCGGTGCTGTTCGTGTGCCTGAAGCCGCCCTTCGACGTGCTGATGGAGCGCGTCGCCAACCGCAAAATGGACAAAAAGCTGCCGGCTGCAGAGTTCCATGCCGACGATGCCGTCAAGCGCGCCGTCGAACGGCTGAACCGCTTGAGACCCTGGTTCTACGATGCCGTCTACGCCAACGACTGCTATGATCTCGTGATCGACACCGTCGAGCACGCACCGGAAAGCGTCTGCGCACTGATCGAAAAACGTCTGGCCGAAGGTCCCGGGACGGCATTTGAAAAGCTCCGCACGCGCTATCCGCGGCTCTGATAGAAACTGGAAGGAAAAACGGATGGACAGGCTCGAAGGACGCACCGCATTCATCACCGGAGCAGCGAGCGGCATCGGCCTGGCCGTCGCCACCGCACTGATCGAGGCCGGAGCCCGGGTGGTGATGAGCGATGTCAACAAGGACCTGCTCACCCGCGTCGTTCCAGGGCTTGGCGCCAATGCCGCCGCCTTCGTGCTCGACGTCACGGACCGGCCGCAATGGTCCCAGGCGAAGGCCTTCACCGAACGCCGCTTCGGTCCCGTCGAAATCCTCATGTGCAATGCCGGCGCCGGCCCCTGCGGCGACGAACTCGCAGACATGAACGCCGCGGTGTTCGACAAGATCGTCGCCATCAACCTCATGGGCGTGTTCAACGGCGTGGCGGCTTTTGCCGCCGGGATGCGCGGCCGCCGCGACGGCCATATCGTTGCCACAGCACCCAGCGCCGGTCTGCTGCCTCTTCCCCGCTTCGGCGCCTATGTCGCGACCAAGTTCGCCGTCGTCGGCCTGGGCGAATCGCTGCGCATGGAGATGGCACCGCACAATGTCGGCGTCTCCGTGCTTTGCCCCGGACTCGTAAGAACGCCGATGATGGAAGCCGGCATGAAGGCGCCGCCGGATCAAACCGGCTGGCCGACGGATGTTCAGCTCAACGTCATCGAGGCTGTGGATGTTGCCGCGCTGGTGCTCGCCGGCATCCGCAGCAACCGCGCGCATATCCTCACCCATGGTGAATTCCGCGAGCAGGTGGAGATGCGCAACCAGGCGCTCATTGCCGATTTCGACGGCGTGCCTGACCGATCACGCTGAAAGGAGAATTGTTCATGGCATTCGAGGGTCCCATCGAAGATCGTCTCCTTATCCGCGAGCGTATCGGCGCTTACAGCGATACGGCATTCCAGTGCGACAGGGAGGCATGGCTCGCGAACTGGACCGACGATTGCATCTGGAACACGCTCGGCCAGGAGTTCCGCGGCAAGTCGCAACTGCGCGACCAGTGGGCCAAAATCTGGGAAAGCCTGGAAAAGATGGCCTTCTTTACCGAGATCGGCGCCATCGAGGTTCATGGCAAAGCTGCGAACGCTCGCTGCTATTGCCGCGAGATCCTGTTTCTGAGGGACGGCAGCGTACGCAAGCTTGTCGGTCAATACGACGATGCACTGGTTCGCGACAACGGCGTCTGGCTATTCGCCAGGCGCAGCTACAAGCTTCTGATGTCCGAAGGCGGCCCGGTGATCTAGCGCTCCATTGCGAAGGCGCGCCTTATTCGCTACCTAGCAAGCGCTTGGTTATGTACGTCCGCGGTTTCGCAAAGCATGGAACTTCCGATGGACCGGAACATTCTGATCGGCGTCGACGTGGGCGGCACATTCACCGATGCCGTGCTGATCGCCGGCGGAACCTGCCATCGCGCCAAATCGCCTAGCACGTATCCCGATATCGGGCGCGGCGTGCTGGCAAGCTGCGAGCGCGCTGCCGAGACGGGGGGATTCAGGCTGAAAGATATCCTGCCACGCGTACGCAAGTTCGGTCTCGGCACCACGGCCGTCACCAACACAATCGCAACACGCAAAGGCCTGCGCGTCGGACTTCTCATCACTCGAGGATTCGAGGAAACGTTGCGCCTTGCCCGCGGCCGAACCCGTGAGCAGGACGGCTGGCTGTGTTCCGTCGACTCCCTGGTCGAGCAGAAGGCGGTCGTCGGCATCCCGGAACGGATCGATCGCAACGGCAACATCGTGCTGCCGCTCGATCCCGAGGACGTTCTGAAGGCGGCGCGATTTCTCGTCGACGAGGTTCGCGTCGAGAGCATCGCGGTCTCGTTTCTCTGGTCGTTCTTCAATCCCGTGCATGAGCAGCAAGCTGTGACGCTGCTGCGCAGGCTGCTGCCGCAGATCCCCATCACCAGCGGAGCGGAGCTGCGGCCTCTCATTCGCGAATACGAGCGCACGGCGCTCGCGGTGCTGAATGCATACAGCTTCGGCGCCTATGCCGGCGTCAAGGAGCTTGCCGAGACACTGAAGCGCGCGGGTCTCGAGGCGCCGGTGCTGCTGTGCCATTCGGGCGGCGGCGCGATCTCTATCGATGAGGCGCGCGAACAACCGGTGTGGCTGGCGGCATCGGGACCTGCCGCGGGCGTGGCCGCCGCCGCGCGTATCGCCGAAGATGCCGGCGAAACAAAAGTCCTGACCTGCGACCTCGGCGGCACGTCGTTCGACGTTGCGCACATCGCGAACGGCTCGCCGGCGCGCACGCAGCGCGGCGAGCTGATGGGTTTCTGGACGGCGTTGCCGCGGATCGATGTCGAATCCGTCGGCGCGGGCGGTGGCTCGCTCAGCTGGATCGACGAGCGCCGGATGCTGCGGGTGGGTCCGGCTTCCGCGGGCTCCTTGCCCGGACCCGCTTGCTACGGCCGCGGCGGAGAGCGCGCCGCGCTCACCGATGCCCTGCTCGTTCTCGGCTATATCGATCCGGATCGTTTCCTGGGCGGTGCGATGCGCCTGGACCGCGATGCCGCCAGGGCTGCCTGCGGCAAGCTCGGCGCCGAGCTCGATCTCGACGCCGCGGAAACGGCCTGGGGCGTGCGCGAGATCGCGCTTGCCGAGATGGTGAAAGCGGTGCGCGCCCGGCTCTCCACGCATGCGCTTTCGGCCGCCGAACACTGTCTCATCAGCTATGGCGGATGCGGCGCGCTGTTCGCCGCCGAAGTTGCCGCCATGGCAGGATTGCGGCGGGTCTACATTCCCGAGCTTGCATCCGTGTTGTCGGCTTACGGCGCCGCCACGATGGACATCCGCCGCGAAAGACTGCGCGCCGTGTTGCAGCGTGTGCCGGGCGATACGGACCTGATCGACCGCGCCATGGAAGAGGTGCGCCGCGCCGCCTGGGCCGATCTTGCAGAAGACGGCGTACCGGAAGAACGGCGCCGCATCTGCTTCGAAGCGGACATACGTTTTGCCGGTCAGCGCTGGGAGCTGACCGTGAGCCTTCCGCAGACGCCCGCGCGAGGCGACGCCGGGCGCGAAGCGGAGGCGATCTTCCGCGCCGAATACAGGCGCCGGTTCGGTGCGGCTGCTACAACGACATCCAGCATCGTGGAGCTTGTCGGTATCCGCGCGGTCGGCATAGGTTGCATGACCGAGGACGATTCGCACCCAGTCGGTCATTCGTCATCTGGACCGCGCGCCTTCAGGCGCGCTTGCGGGGCTGAAGCCCCGCGGTCCGTTGCCGCGCAATCCGTGGGCATCCGCGATGTGCAGCGCCAACGCGGCGGTCCTGCTGAGCAGGTTGCCACATTCGATGCCGCACGCCTGCTGCCCGGCGAGTGCATTGCCGGCCCTGCGCTCGTCGACGGAACGGACACGACCATCTGGATTCCTTCGCAGGTATCCGCGCGCATGGACGACGCGCGGACACTCGTGATCGAGGTGAATCGATGACGCGATCCTGGCGCACCCCGATCGATCCGATTGTTCCCGAGTTGCTGCGTACACGCCTGGAAGCGATCGGACAGGAAGCGGGGGCAGCGGTACAGCAGACGGCGATCAGCCCGATCGTCACCGAAAGCAAGGACTATTCCGTCACCATTCTCGATGCCGACGGCGCGATCATTTCGGCATTCGGGCTCGTGGATCTGCATTTCGGCGCCGTCATGCATGCCGTGCGCTCGACGATCGCGGTTCACGGCGAAACCATCGCCAAGGGCGATTGCTTCATTGCCAATGATCCGCACAGCGGCGGCGGCCTGCACCCGCAGGACATCGTCATCCAGAGACCGGTCTTCGTCGACGGCAAGCGTATGGCCTGGGTGGCGCTAGCCGCGCACATGATGGACATGGGCGGCATGGTGCCCGGCTCATCGGCCGCCGAAGCGACCGAATGCTACCAGGAAGCGTTGCGCCTGCCGCCGGTCCGCCTCATCCGCCAGCACGAAGAAGAAAGCGACATCTGGCACATCCTGCGGATCAACATCCGCAGCGCCGATCTGGTCGAGATGGACATGCGCAGTCTCGTGATCGGCAGCGCCGTCGCCGAAGCCAAACTGGTCGAGCTGATCGCACAAATGGGAACGCCGCTCTTCACGCAAGCCGCGCACGCGCTGATCGAGGGCGCCGAACGCGTGCTGCGCCAGCGAATCGGTCTGCTCGCGGACGGCAGCTGCCGGAGCACCGCCTGGATCGAATATGGTGACGAGCTCCTGGTGCTGCCTTGCGAGCTTCGCATCACGGGCGAGCGCATTCTGTTCGATCTGACCGAGGCGCCACCGCAAGTGCCGCACTATTTCAATTCGAAGGACTATATCGTCCGCGCCATGCTGGCGCCGCGCGTACGACAAATCCTGGCGCCCGGCGTGCCGTTCAATCAATCGTCGCTGAACGTGGTCGAGATCGCGAGCAGGACCGGCTCGCTCGTCAACTGCACCATGCCGGCACCGATCGGCGCGGCACATACCGATGCGACGATGGCGGTCAACACCGCGGCCATGCAATGTCTGCAGCTGGCGCTTTATGCTTCGCCACAAGCCGTCGGGCGGGAGTTCATCACCGCGCCGCTGCTGGCGGCCTACGGCACCGGCCGTTGGACGTATGTCGATCATGCCGGCAAGCGCCGCGTCTATACGCTGATCGACGGCGCATTCTGCGGCAGCCCGGCGGCAAGCAGCCGCGACGGCATCGACATCAAGTCGAGCCTGATGCCCGGCGGCAATCAGCTCGAATATGCCGACGTGGAAATTCTGGAAGCGGCCTATCCTGTTCTGTTTCGCGAACGGCGCGCCACGACCGGTTTCCACGGCTATGGCCGCTTCCGCTCCGGTGCGGGATGTCAGGAATCCTTCGAAGCGTACGGCACGGATACGCTCGTCGGCAACATGACCGGAACGCGTTCCTGGTTTCCCACGGCCGGCAGTGCCGGCGGCTATCCCGGTGCAACGATGAAATTTGCGGTGCGGCGCGCCGACGGCCGTCTCGATGCCGTCGGTATTCATGCCGTGGGTGTCGCACTGGCGCCGGGAGACCGGTTCGAAATGCTGTGCGCAACCGGCGGCGGTTATGGCGACCCGCTGGATCGCGATCCAGCCGCCGTTCTGGCCGACATTCAGGACGCACGCGTCGATCCTGCGACGGCACGCGACATCTATGGCGTGGTCGTCACCGAGGACGGCACGCTCGACGAAAGGACGACGCGACAGCGCCGCGAGGCCATGCGACGCGATCGGCTGAGGCAAGCGCGACCGGCGCTGCGCGCGATGAACGATCGACATGCGAGCGGTGCGGATCAGGACACACAATCGCTACCCATCTATCCCGGCGTGATCCAGCGCGGTGATTTGGCGGTTGCCGAAGCTTCCGGCGCCGTGCTGGCTATTGCGCCGTCTAACTGGCTCGAGGGGTGCCCGGTTCTCGACATGCCCGTGGACGAGCGCGCAGGCGGGATCGTCGCACGCGCTTATCTCGATCCTCTGTCAGGCAGGATGTTGCATGTCGATGTCTGCCGCCGCGCCGACGGTCCGTGCATCGAAATTCGTCCCGACAGATGGACCGGCATCCGGTCCGACACGCCGAAAGACTCTGCGCCCCGTCGCCCGGCGCTCACCGGATGACGACGGGATAATGCACGTGCGGCACGACCTTGTGCGTGTCGCGATAGGATGGCGGCTGGCGCCCGCCCTCGTCCCTGATGCCGTATTTCACGGCGATTTCCGCGCCGATCACCGTCTGCCCGCTGACCTCCATGAGCTTGGGATCGTTGTAGAGCGCCCAGACGATGTGCCCGGTGAATTCCGGGGTTTCGATCTGGTTTTGCAGATAGCCGAACTTCTCGGGATCCGCCGCCATGATCATCTTCAGCCTGTCGGTGAGAAGCGCCCCCATCCAGATCGAGAGCGAAGCAACCTGCACGCCGGCGTGCTTGAAATCCACCGCCATGTCGAAGGCGAGCTTGTCCATGCCTGCCTTGTGCGCGCCGTAAGCCGGCCCGAGGGAATAATGCGCCGCGCCGGATGCCGACGTGAAGATGATCAAGCCATGATCTTGTTTCACCATCACCGGCGCCGCATACCAGCTCGCGACATACGAACTGCGCACGCCGACATCGATCATGTCGGCAAGCTTGAGCGGCTTTTCCCAGAAATTGCCGGGCGTGGTGAGCTCGTCGTAGACCGCGGCGGCATTGTTGACGAGGATGTCGAGGCGGCCCTGTTCTGCCGCGACACGCTCGAACAGCGCCTTGACCTGCGCGTCGTCGGCGTGATCGCAGCGCACGGCGATGCCTTT
>Ga0335085_10013845_pt1 | contig 11802 bp, 10 predicted proteins | sample Lox_Sample_45_FD_206712 | JGI IMG/M metagenome (GOLD analysis project Ga0335085, IMG submission 206712) | Soil microbial communities from Loxahatchee National Wildlife Refuge, Florida, United States - Lox_Sample_4.5 | ecosystem: Environmental > Terrestrial > Soil > Wetlands | place: USA...
CGGCGCAGTTCATCTTCGTCACGGCCGCGCAACAGGTCGCGAATCAACAGCCACTCGGGAGAGGCGGCAGTCTCGTCGCCGAGCAATTCGCCAAGCTCGCAATCGAGCGCGTGCGCGATCTGGCGCAATACGAGTATCGAGGCGTTGCCGACGCCGAGTTCCAGGTTGGCGAGATGCCGCTCGGAGACTTCTGAAGCAACCGACAGCGCCCTTCGCGTCATTCCCTTGCGTGCCCGCAACGATCGCACGCGCTCGCCGAGTGCAACGAGGAAGGCGTCGCGCGCATCCTCGAACGCATCTTCGACCGCCGCTTTTGCTCGTGCCCCGGTCTGGTCCATGACTCCGCCGATCTCGCTTGGGCGATGATATGCAGTATAGTGCTTGACATTGCCGGTTGGGGTAGTTAGTTTTTGGCGCTGACAAGGGAGACAGTCGAAATGGCCGAACTGCTGAAAAACCCTGTAGCCGGATCCTGGGTCGCCGGGAAGGGACCGGGAACTACGCTGCTCGCCGAGGCAGCGGTGATCGATGCGCTCGCGGCTACGCCGCTCGTGCTGTAGTCCGATTCGTTCGCCTCGGAGCAGACGATGCCACCATCTACATCGCCGGCGGTGGTCCCGCCGCCGGAGCGGTTCAATTTCGCGCACCACCTGCTCGCGCTGAACGCTTCGCGCGCAGACAAGACGGCGTACATCGACGATGCCGGACGGCTGTGCTACGGAGAACTCGCTGACCGCGTGCAGCGCTTCGCCGGCGCGCTTTCGGAACTCGGCATCAGGCGCGAAGAGCGCGTCTTGCTGCTCATGCACGACAACAACGACTGGCCGGTTGCATTCCTCGGCTGTCTCTACGCTGGCGTGGTGCCGGTTGCAGTCAATACGCTGCTCACTGCCGACGACTACACGTACATGCTCGCGCACAGTCGCGCGCAGGCGGCGTTCGTCTCGGCACCGCTTCTGCCCGTCTTGAAGGCCGCGATGGAGAAGGGCGTGCACGAGTTGTGCGCGCTCGTCGTCTCGCGCGGCAACGATCTGCCCGCAGGGTCGATCGACTTCGAGAGCTTTCTAACGCGCGGCACTCCCCTTGCTGCGCCCGTGGCGTCGGCGGCGGACGACGTCGGCTTCTGGCTGTATTCGTCGGGTTCGACCGGTCGCCCCAAGGGCACCGTGCACACGCAGGCGAATCTCTATTGGACCGCCGAGCTGTACGGCAAGCCGGTGCTCGGCCTGAACGAGCGCGACGTCTGTTTCTCGGCCGCCAAGCTCTTCTTCGCTTATGGACTCGGCAATGCCCTGACGTTTCCGTTGAGCGTTGGCGCAACCGTCGTGCTGATGGCGGAACGCCCGACGCCCGATGCCGTCTTCAAGCGCTGGGTCGAGCACAAGCCGACGATCTTCTTCGGCGCGCCGACGGGTTACGCCGGCATGCTTGCCTCGCCGAAGTTACCGGCGCGACAAGATGTCGCGCTGCGCTTGTGCTCATCGGCCGGCGAAGCGTTGCCGCGCGATATCGGCGATCGTTTCACCGCGCACTTCGGTTGCGAGATCATCGACGGCATCGGGTCCACGGAGATGTTGCACATCTTCATCTCGAACCGGCCTGGCAACGTTCGCTACGGAAGCACCGGCCTGCCCGTCCCGGGGTACGAGATCGAATTGCGCGACGAGCGCGGTGTGCCGATCGAGGCCGCCAACCAGGTCGGCGACCTCTTCATCAAGGGACCATCGTCCGCCCTGCTCTACTGGGGCAACCGGAAGAAGTCGAACGAAACGTTTCTCGGCCCATGGACGCGCAGCGGCGACAAGTACCTGCGCGACGACGACGGCTACTACGTCTATGCCGGACGCAGCGACGACATGCTGAAGGTGAGCGGGCAGTACGTCTCGCCCTTCGAAGTCGAAGCGACACTGGTGCAGCACGCAGCCGTGCTCGAAGCTGCGGTCATCGGGGTTGCCGACGCAGCCGGCTTGATGCGCGCGAAAGCGTTCGTCGTGCTCAAGAACCCCGCGCAAGCGGGCGCCGGTCTCGCCGAGGAACTCAAGCAGTTCGTCAAGGCACGGCTCGCCCCGTACAAGTATCCCCGCGACCTCGAGTTCATCGCCGAGTTGCCCAAGACCGCAACCGGCAAGATCCAGCGCTTCAGATTGCGCGAGAAAGAGGCCGGCCAGCGTGCGCGCTGACAGCGGCGGAGGATCGGTCGAAGCGATACAGGGCGGTGAGCGGATCGCCCTCGAATACCGCAGCATCGATGCAGCGCCCGATGCGGCGCTGGTCGTGTTCCTGCACGAGGGGCTTGGCTCGCTTTCGGCGTGGCGCGACTTCCCCGATCGCTTGTGCGCGGCGGGCAGGCTGCGCGGTCTCGTCTACTCGCGCGCAGGATACGGGCGCTCGACGCCGCGACCGCATCAGGTGCGCTGGACTCCGGACTTCATGCACGTGCAGGCACGCGAAGTCCTGCCCACGCTGCTGGCTGCTCTCGGAATCGACACGCAAAGGTCGCCGCCCTGGCTGTTCGGGCACAGCGACGGCGGATCGATCGCGCTCATCCACGCGGCGACTTTTCCCGAGCGCGTCGCCGGCGTGATCGCCGTTGCCCCGCATCTGTTCGTCGAGGATCTTTCCGTGCGCAGCATCGAACGCGCGCGCGACGTTTATCGCACGACGGATCTGCGCGAGCGCCTGGCGCGGCATCATGCGGACGTCGACTCGGCGTTTTGGGGCTGGAACGACATCTGGCTCGATCCCGCGTTTCGCGACTGGAACATCGAAGCACTGCTTCCATCGATCCGCTGCCCGGTGCTCGCGGTGCAGGGCTACGACGACGAATACGGCACGATGGCGCAGATCGACCACGTTGCGCTCGGTGTGCCGGACGCGCGCCTGCTCAAGCTGGCGTCGTGCGGCCATTCGCCGCATCGCGATCAGCCGCAGGCACTGATCGACGCAGCGGTCGCGTTCATCGCTGCTCATCCCGCACGCTCCTGAGCGGCACGCGGTGCGGCATCACTTCCTTCGCTCGCTGCTCGTGGCCGCTGCTGCGCTCCCGGCGATCGCGACGGCGGCAACACTGCAGGCCGGATCGAAACGCTTCACGGAGTCGTACATCCTCGGCGAGATCGTGGCGCAGACGGCGCGCAGCGCTGGGGCACAAGTTGCGCATCAGCGCGGACTCGGCAACACCGGGATCCTGCTGAACGCGCTCGAGTCGGGCAGCATCGACATCTATCCCGAGTACACAGGCACGATCGCGCGCGAGATCCTCAAGCTCGACTCGGTGCCACCGTTGGCCGAACTGAATGTGCAGCTCGCCAGGCGTGGGCTGGCAGCAGGCGTGCCACTGGGTTTCAACAACACCTATGCGCTCGCCATCCGCACGGCCGACGCCCGTGCGAAATCGATCTCGCGTATTTCCGAACTCAAAGCGCATCCCGAGTTGCGGCTCGGCCTGTCGCAGGAATTTCTCGGACGCGCCGATGGCTGGCCCGGACTCGCGCGAGCGTACGGCTTTGCCAGTGCGCCGCCGAAGGGCATCGATCACGGCCTCGCCTACGAAGCGATTGCGAAGGGACAGGTCGACGTCATCGACATCTATTCGACCGACGCGAAGCTCGACAAGTACCAGCTCACGGTGCTGGTGGACGACGCCGGCTTCTTTCCGCGCTACGACGCGGTGCTTCTTTATCGCGCCGATCTGCCCGCCCGCTTTCCGCAGCCATGGGCGGCCATCGCGAAACTCGAGGGCCGCATCGACGACGCGACGATGCGGCACCTCAACACGCAAGCCGAGCTGGACAACGTCGATTTCGCTCGCGTTGCCGCTGGCTGGCTGGCGCAGGCGACGGGAGCGGCGGAGCCGGTGCCACGATCGCAAGGGTCGGAGCCACAGGCCGCGCCCTCGTTGTGGGCGCGCATCTTCGCGCCGGATTTCGGCCGCCTCGCACTCGAGCACGTCGCGCTGGTGTTCGCCGCACTCGCGGCGAGTTGCCTGATCGGCATTCCCGTCGGAGTGCTGGCTGCGCGACGGCGGCGGGCTGCGCCTGCCGTCTTCGGCGTCGTCGGAACCATCCAGACGATTCCGGCGCTGGCACTGCTTGCGTTTCTCATTCCGATCACCGGCCGCATCGGGCCGGTGCCCGCGTTCATCGCGCTCACGCTGTACGCGCTGCTGCCGATCGTCCGCAACACGCACACAGCGATAACTCAGATTCCGCGGGAGATGATCGAGGCGGCCGAGGCGCTCGGGCTGCAGCCCGCCGCAATCGTGCGCAAGATCGAACTGCCGCTCGCAACGCCCACGGTTTTGGCAGGCATCAAGACCTCCGCCGTCGTCAACGTCGGAACAGCAACGATCGCCGCGTTCATCGGTGCAGGTGGTTTTGGCGAGCGGATCGTCACGGGTCTTGCGCTCAACGACACGACGACGCTGCTCGCCGGCGCGATTCCGGTCGCGGTTCTTGCGTTGCTGGTTCAGGGTGCGTTCGACCTGCTCGAGCGCGGGATCGTGCCCGCCGGGCTGCGCGGACAACGCGCCTAGGTGCCCTCTAGAAGCGAGCCCCCAGGGACAACCGCGCGCGAAGCTCGCTCGCCTCGCCGAGCTTGCGCTTGGCGCTGAGCGAAAACTCCATCGGCCCGTTCGTATAGCTCAGGCGCACGCGCGAAGCGAGGCCGAGGACGGCGATCCAGCCATCGTCGATTTCGGAGAACTGGCCGCCCGACAGGACTTGCGCGATGGCGTATGCGTCGGAGGCGAGGCGTAGCTGCAACAGGTCGCCGCGCGCGAGCACGTCACGCTCGGACAGCGCGAACTCCAGCCGGTTGCGGCGCGCGGTCCGCAGCGAAAAGTTGAGCGAGGACGAGCCCGTTGGACTGCCGCCGATCCAGCGCGGTCCGAAATCGTCGTCCGCACTGTGTGGCACGAGCGTGATGTAGATCCGCGAATTCGCGCTCAGCGCCAGTGGCGCAGTCGAATCCGGCGGTGCAGCGGCAACCGCCCCGGCTGCGATCAGCAGCAGCAGCGTTCCCAGAATGATCCGGCGGATTGGCGGCATTGAACTGACCTCCCGCCAATGGGTTTCACTTGCGGCTCTTCAGGGTGGCAAGCATCTCGATGGGTAGCGGATTTCGGGACTTGAAGTCGCATTCGACGAGCTGCGCATTCCTTCGGCAGTGCATCAACGACGGTTGCACGGCCCGCGAAGTTCGGCCCTTGAGCGTTGCTCGTACCGCCGCGGGCGCTGGTCTACGATCGTGCGACCCCGATCGCGTAGCGCCGAGGACAAACCATGCTTGAACGCACCCTCTTCTCGCCGGAACACGAGGTGTTCCGCGACACCGTACGGCGCTTCATCGCCGATCACGTGGCGCAGCAGCACGCGCATTGGGAAGAACAGGGATACGTCGATCGCGCGGTGTGGACTGAAGCAGGCAAGGCGGGGTTGCTGTGCACCAGCATTCCCGAGCGGTACGGCGGCATCGGCGCCGATCGACTCGCGAGCATCGTCGTGATGGAGGAGTTCTCCGCGGCGGTCGCAAACGGACCGGGGTTCGGCCTGCACTCAGAGATCGTTGCGCCCTACCTGCTCCACTACGGCACCGAGGACCAGAAGATGCGATTCCTGCCGCAGCTGACGCGCGGCGAACTGATCGGCGCTATCGCGATGACGGAACCGGCGGCCGGCAGCGATCTGCAAGGAATCCGCACGACCGCCGTGCGCGACGGCGATAGCTATGTCCTGAACGGCTCCAAGACATTCATCACCAACGGGTGGTTGTCGGATCTCGTGATCGTCGTCGCCAAGACCGATCCGGCAGCGGGCGCCAAGGGCATCAGTCTGTTGCTGGTCGAGCGCGCAATGCCGGGGTTCGAAAAGGGCCCGCGCCTGAAGAAGGCGGGGCTGAAAGCCCAGGACACCGCAGAGCTGTTCTTCAACCAGGTCCGTGTTCCCGCTGACAATTTGCTGGGCCGGCCTGGCGAAGGTTTCGTGTTCCTGATGCAGCAGTTGCCGTGGGAGCGCCTCCAGATTGCGATCAGTGCGGTCGCCGCGGCGCGAGCATCGCTGGAGCGCACGATTGCTTATGTCGGCGAACGGCGCGCCTTCGGCACCGCGCTCGCGGGGTTTCAGAACACGCGTTACACGCTCGCCGATGTCGCAACCGAAGTGGAGGTCGGGCAGGTCTTCGTCGATCGCTGCATCGAACTGCTCGAAGCCGGCAAGCTCGACTCGGCCACCGCGTCGATGGCGAAACTGTGGTGCTCCGAGATGCAGTTCCGCACCATCGACGCGTGCGTGCAACTGCACGGCGGCTACGGATACATGTGGGAGTTTCCGGTCACGCGCGCATGGGCCGATGCGCGCGTGCAGCGGATCTATGGCGGCACCAGCGAGATCATGAAGGAGCTGATCGCGCGCTCGATCGGACTGCCGGACCTGTCGCGCGGGCGGTGATGCGTGTCCCGGCGGAGGCCCGGACCCAGGTTCGCGACCGAGGAATTGGACCCCGGCCTTCGCCGGGGCGACCCTTCGGGTCACTTCTGCATGTAGGGGCCCACGCGGATCCACTTGGTGGCGATCCACTTCTCGCCGCCTGCCACCGGGCTGCCGCCGTGCAACGTCCGGCTGTCGAGTTCGCCGCGCTCGCTCGAATACGCAAAGAACACGGCGTTGCCCTTGTGCGGCAGGACGTCGAGGCCGATGTCGGGGAATATGGTCGAGCCGCCGCTGTCGACATCGTTCAGATACATGATGAGCGTGGCGATGCGCTGCCCTCCCATCGACAGCACCTTCTCGTTGCCGGGCAGCTTGGGGTCGAAGTAGTCGAAGTGCGGCTTGTACTCAGCGCCCGGCATGTAGTGCAGGATCTGGATCGGCTCGCCGTTTTCGACCGGCATGCTGGTCAGCTCGCAAATGCGGGCCTCGATCCTGCGTATCAGCTCGTTTTCTCCCCGCTCGAAGTGCGCGCCGCTGCTGGTGCGCGCTACATGGACGTCGTAGGCTCCTGTGGCGGCATTGACCACGGTCGAGCGGGTCAGCTTCGGGATGGCGAGGCGGACCATTTCGTCGCATTCCTCGGACGAGAGCAACCCTCCGAACAGGATGACGCGCGGTGCGTTGAGCGCGAACAGGATCCGCACTCCCCGGTCGGACGTATCGATGGTGTTGGGGCTCGCGGCGAGGATTTCGCTCGAACTCGACGGTACTTCTTGCTCAGCAGGCTCGGTCACAGCGGGTTCGACCTGAGCGGCTTCGGCCGCCACGGGCTTGACCGCGGTCTCGGCCACTGTTGCCGTCACCACCGCCGTCGAACCGGGCTCGTCGTTCACCTCGGGGGCAAACCGCGCGAAGGCGAGCTCGACGGCCTCACGCGCGAACTTTGGCTGGTACCCGGCCGCGCGCATGGATTGCAGCACCGATTCTCGCGAGCACCCGCGTTCGATCGACTCCTGCAGCCAGGCCCGCAAATCGGCGCCCATCGACTCCAACTTCATGAATCCACTCCCGAACGTGCTGTCAGAGGTACTGCGAAAGGATACCGCGCCGGGTTATGCTCTATGTTCATCCGTCCGCTCTGCCCGCGGGATCCAACCGTCCCACTCTGTCACGGGAGAAACCGATGTTGCAACGGGCCTCGATGCTGCCGCGTCTCACCGATGCCGCGCTCGCGAAAACTCAGGCATGGATCGACGGCGCATGGGCCGACGGCAGCCAGGGCAAGTTTGCGGTCACTAATCCGGCGGACGGCGGCAAGCTCGCAGACGTCGCGAACTGCGGTCCCTCCGATGCGCGACTCGCCATCGAAGCGGCCAGTCGGGCATACCCGGCATGGCGCGCCAAGACCGCGCGCGAGCGGGGCATCATCCTGCGGCGGTGGCACGATCTGATACTGCATGCCCAGGACGATCTGGCGCGGCTGATGACAGCGGAACAGGGAAAACCGCTGGCCGAGTCGAGGGGTGAGATCGCATACGGCGCGAGCTTCGTCGACTGGTACGCCGAGGAAGGACGCCGCGTCTACGGCGACACGCTGCCGAGCAACGCGGCCGACAAGCGCCTGTTCGTCTTCAAGGAGCCCATCGGCGTTTGCGCGGCGATCACGCCGTGGAATTTCCCGAACGCGATGATCACCCGCAAGGTCGCGCCCGCGCTGGCGGCGGGCTGCACCGTCGTGATCAAGCCCGCCGAGCAGACGCCGTTGTCTGCGCTGGCTCTGGCGGAACTTTCGCATCGAGCCGGCCTGCCTCCGGGCGCGCTGAATGTCCTGCCGGCCGACGAAACCCAGTCGATCGAGATCGGCAAGGCGCTGTGTGATTCCCCGATCGTGCGCAAGCTCACATTCACCGGCTCGACCCAGGTGGGTCGCATCCTGATGCAGCAGAGCGCGCCGACGCTGAAGAAGCTCTCTCTCGAACTGGGCGGCAACGCGCCGTTCATCGTGTTCGAAGACGCCGATCTCGACCTGGCGGTCGATGGAGCGCTCGTTTCGAAGTACCGCAACGCCGGCCAGACGTGCGTGTGCACGAACCGTTTTTACGCGCACGCAAGGATCTACGACGCGTTCGTCGAGAAGCTCGCGGCGAAGGCGGCGCAACTGGTGGTGGGGTCTGGCTTCGACGAGGGCGTGCAACAGGGCCCGTTGATCGACGCGAACGCGCTTGAGAAGGTGGAGCAGCACGTCGCCGATGCGGTGAGCCGCGGCGCGCGCGTCGTGACCGGCGGTGAACGCCACGAGCTCGGCGGCACCTACTACACGCCCACCGTGCTGTCGAACGTGACGCGTGACATGCTGGTCGCGCGCGAAGAAACGTTCGGGCCGGTGGCGCCGGTGTTCAAGTTCCACACCAACGCCGAGGCGATCGCGGCCGCCAACGCCAGCGAGTACGGGCTCGCGGCGTACTTCTATTCGCGCGACATCGGTCGCGTGATGCGCGTCGTCGAAATGCTCGAGTACGGCATGGTCGGCGTGAACACCGGGTTGATTTCGACCGCCGAGGTGCCGTTCGGCGGCGTCAAGCAGTCCGGGTTCGGCCGCGAAGGTGGTCACCAGGGCATCGACGAGTTCCTGGTCACCAAATACGTCTGCGTAGGTGGCTGTTAGTGGCGGTCAAGGACTACGCGACCAAAGACCTGATCGTTTCCTACGACGCGACGCGCTGCATTCACGCAAAGGAGTGCGTGCGCGGTGCGCCCGCGGTGTTCGATCCGGCAGCGCGGCCATGGATCCAGCCTGCGAACGGTGACCCCGCGGAGATCGCTGCGGTCGTGCGCAGATGCCCGACGGGCGCGCTGACGGTACGGCGCGCCGATGGCGCTCCCATCGAAACACCCGATGCGACCAACAACCTTCGCGTTGCGCCGAACGGCCCACTCTACCTGCGCGGTCGCGTCGTGTTCGCAGGTGGCGAGCACGCGAGCCAGGTCGAATACATGCGCATCGCCTTGTGCCGCTGCGGACAATCGAAGAACAAGCCGCTGTGCGACGGGAGTCATGAAGCTGCGGGATTCACGGATCCCGGCCACTGCAGCGGCCCGCCCCACGATGCGACGCCGGGTGAACCCGTCGGCAGCATCAACATCACGCCGATCCCGAACGGCCCGCTCGTCCTGCAGGGTTGGGTCGAGTTCAAGGCGGCCGACGGCTCGACGTTCGTGGCGGGCGAAAGGACCAAGATGTGCCGCTGCGGCCAGTCGGCCAACAAGCCGTTCTGCGACGGCACGCACAGAAAGATCGGTTTCAGCGGCTAGCCGTCATCCCGCACCGCGCGCTACTCCCAGTCCTGCTGCGCCGGCTCGCCGCGCGCCTCCCGATCGCGCCGCAGGTTCTCTTCCAGTTCGTTCAATCCACTGCGCGCGAGGTCGACGAGCTTTTCCTGGTCCTGGAAGTGCGGCCGCATTGCACGCAGCGTCGCAAGGTTCGTGCGCCGGAACGTATCGGCCAGCTCGCGCGCTTCGAACGGCGACATGCCGAGCTTCTCGAGCGCCTGACGGCCGCTGCGCAGCGCGCTTTCGAAGGTCTCGCGCTCGGCCGTGTCGACGCCGCGCGAGGCCAGCTCCAGCCAATGCCGCACATTGCGCGCACGCACCACCATCTGCAGATTCGGAAAGTGCGTGCGCGCGAGGTCGACGAGCTTCAGGCTGTCCTCCACCTGGTCGATCGCGACGACCAGCAGGCGCGCATGCCCTGCTCCGGCGGCTTGCAGCAGGTCGAGCCGCGTCGCATCGCCATAGAACACCTTGTAGCCGAAGCGCCCGATCACCTCGATGTTGTCGGGATCGTGATCGAGAACGGTCGTGCGCACACCATGCGCCAGCAGCATTCGCCCGACGATCTGACCGTAGCGCCCGAAGCCCGCGATGATCACGGGTGCTTGCGTATCCTCGACGACGTCGTCGGCACGCTCTGCGCCGTGGCGCATCACCCACCGTTGTGCCGCCATCACGAGCAGCGGCGTTGCCGCCATCGACAGTGCGACCGCCGCGTTCAGCATCGCGCCCGAGGTGCCGGGCAGCACGTTCGCATCGTGTCCCGCGCCGAGCACGACGAACGCGAACTCTCCACCCTGCGCGAGCAGGGCGGCGAAGAGCCAGCGCTCGCGCGCGGGTACGCCGAGGCGACGCGCCATCGCCGCGAGCGCCAGCCCCTTTACAAGCAGAATCGCTCCGACGAGCAGCGCGAGCGTGCCCGCCTGCGCGCCGATCAGGCCGACGTCGATCGACATGCCGATCGCGATGAAGAAAAGGCCGAGCAGGAGCCCCTTGAACGGCTCGATGTCGCCCTCGAGTGCGTGGCGATATTCCGAACTTGCGAACAATGCGCCGACCAGGAAGGCGCCGAGCCCGCTCGAAAGGCCGGCGAAGGTCATCACCATCGCGACGCCGATCACGAGAAGCAGGGCGAACGCCGTGAAGATCTCGCGCACGTCGACTGCCGCGATGACGCGGATCAACGGCCGCATCACGTAGCGGCCGAGCACGATCACGCCCGCGATCGCTGCCAGCGCTGTCGCAGTCGCAATCCACGCGCTCGTTCCCGACTCGTGCTCACCGGCGCCAAGCAACGGGACCAGCGCGATCAACGGAATCGCCACGATGTCCTGGAACAGGAGGATGCCGAATGCGGTGCGGCCCAGCGGCATGCCGAGTTGATTGTTCTCGTTCAGGATCTGCGTCGCGATCGCGGTCGACGACATGGCGATCGCGAGCGCCGCCACGATCGCGGAGAGCCACGGGAGCCGAAGCAGGATGAACGCGACCGCCAGCAGCGCGCTGCAGATCAGCATCTGGGTGCTTCCGCCGCGGAACACCGCGCGCCGCAGCGCGGTCAGGCGGTTCAAGTCGATCTCGAGTCCGATCAGGAACAACATCAGCACGACACCGAACTCGGCGAACTGCAATGTCGAATGCGGATCGTCCACGAGGCGCAGGCCCCAGGGTCCGATCGCGATGCCGGCGATCAGATATCCGAGCACGGAACCGAGCCCGAGACGTTTTGCGAGAGGGACGCATACGACGGCCGCGCCCAGGTAGATGAGGGTGTCGGTGAGCAGCGACGCGTCAGCCACTGCGGGCACCGTACGCACTGAGCAGGGCGCGATACTCGCCGGCCCGCCGCTGGAGCGCCTCCGGTGCCAGCCGATGCGAGCCGTACACGACCAGCGGCGCCAGGAAGTTCATCCCGCAGAACTGCGCGGTCTGCGCGACCGGCGCTACGAATGCTTCGAACGGATGGCGATGCTTTCCTTCCGGCGTGAATGTGTCGACAGCTCCTCCCGTCGTCGTAACCCAGAGGCAGTCCTTGCCCGCGAGT
>Ga0335085_10013846_pt1 | contig 11801 bp, 18 predicted proteins | sample Lox_Sample_45_FD_206712 | JGI IMG/M metagenome (GOLD analysis project Ga0335085, IMG submission 206712) | Soil microbial communities from Loxahatchee National Wildlife Refuge, Florida, United States - Lox_Sample_4.5 | ecosystem: Environmental > Terrestrial > Soil > Wetlands | place: USA...
CGATGTCACAATCGGGGCTCGCGATGAGCTCGATCAATTGCCAATAGCCGTTTTCATCAATTGTGGGCGCAGCCTCATTGTTCATTTTTCATACTCCATTCTTTTTCGTCTATTCGGAAATGTGCATTTCCGCCATATACGCTAGGCTTTTAACCAGCCTTCTAAAAGCTCCTGCAAAACATCCGACAAATCCCGCCCGTTATCCTCGGCCTGTAGCCTGGCCGCTGCCGCGCGTTGAGTCTGCTTCTTCAGAAAATGGGAATAGAGCTTCCATTCTGGGTTGCTGCGCTTGCCCGTCGCCGGACGACCGCGGCCCCTGCCCTCTTCCGTGGTCGGTGCTTTCACCTCCGGGGCAACCGCCGTTGCCAACTCCGCGGCCTCCGGTTCCGCCAAGTGACGGTGAAGATCGGCCAAGGCGGCGAATTTTCGCTTTTCAGCCATTGGTGATTTCCCTCCCGGCCGCCTCATAAGCCTCCCATGCGCGTCCAGCGTTCCGGTCTTCCTTCACCCCATAAACCGGTACTCCTTCGGCCGCGGCCTTCTCAAAAGCCGCCAAGCGCGGAATTTCCGTGGTGAATACCGGAATGCCCTCGGCGTTAAGCATGTCGCGGAGCTGCTGCCCCTCGGTGCGAGGCTTGGGTGGCACCATGGTCAGCAATACACGATGGGTCGTGTTTCCAAGGCTACGCAGTTTGGCGAGGGTATGCGTCAGACCATCCGTAGCCACACTCTCCGGCACGGCCGGAATCACGAGCATATCGCAGTTGCTCGCTAGATCTTTAAAATCGTCGTCAGTCGGGTTGCCTTCGGTGTCGATGATGATGTGTTTATAGTCGCGGATGTGGCTGACCATCTGGGCATGGGTCACGACCTTGAATGGTAACCCGTGATCACCGCCGCGCTGGCTCCACTTGGTGGCGCTTCGAATGGCGTCGCCATCGACCAGAAGGGTAGGAGCCAAACGCTGCAAATAAGCCGCCAAATGTATGGCTGTCGTTGTTTTACCGACCCCGCCTTTGTAGCTCGTCACGGTGATTATCATCTATTCACACATCCGAAAATTTGAATAGTTACATAGACAAATATGTACATTTTCGGCTATCTGTCCATGCGAATTTCCACATATGCAGAATTAAAGACACATCGGCGTTCAAATTTATCTGGTGGATCGGAGAAAGGTGCCATTGCTTCTCGATGGCCTGGCGCAGGAAATCGGCGCACTGCGCCGCTCCCGGAAGGTCACGGAAATCGACAACGAGCAACCACCCAATAAGGCCGACTTTCTAGCCCCTTCGATATGTCTCCAGGTCGTTATCGTTAATATTTGCCGTCTCGGTGAGACGATAATGCCGCTCCTGAACAATCGAAACATCATCCCCATCGAAGCTAAGCTCAAACAGAGCAATTATGTCCGCCGCCATGAATTGCGCAGAAACCGGGCGAGCAATCGACTGCGAGTAGCGAGGTTGATGCTGGCAAAATGCCGTATCTTGGATTGTCTGAATAACGCCCAACTTGTCGGTTCCACCCTTTGCCTGAACGGGAATAACATACTGTGCGCCCCGCGCGTCGATACCGACATAAAGCTCGTCGATTTCGATCTGCCCATAATTAGGAATTTTGGTTCGCAAGTGGCTCTGCAGCGAATAACCGGTGATCCCAAGGAAAATATCGATCAAACGGTTATAGCGAATTTTGGCAAGCAAAGCTTGCTCGTCGCTGAAGGCGTAACGGGTAATAATTTCAGGGGTAGCATCGGGAATTTTTCTAACCAGTAAACCTGGCGTCGGGCTGATCGTGGCGAGCGTACTCAATCGGAAGCGATAAAGCGCATCGCCGGCCCCAAGTATCAGCCAATATTTTCCCGCCGGTTGCGTATCCAAAATTCTCTGAGGCAGTTGCTTACGGTATCTGAAGGTGTAAATCGTATCGCCGAGATTATCCGGCACCTTAACGTTCATTGCGAGTGCTGCTGCAGGAATCTCTTCCCTAGCAAACCGGAAGTCGCTCGAGCCATCAACATAGTGATCGAAGAATATCTTTTCGATAATTACGTCATACGCTGACGCTTTCTTGGGCGCTGCGGGGTTCTTACCCATGGATCACCGATACAAGCTCATGATATTTGTTACTCTGCCGCATTGGCCATTTCCTGATATCGTGGATTTCGAGCCAGTTCGGTCTGGTGTTGGCTTCTCTTCTTCGCACCACTCTTGCGGTCTCGTTTGCCGTTCGGGGCGGCAACCCCGAAGTGCTTCGCCGCTCGCCCCATATCCATATAAATGAGAGCAAGATCGCCCAAAGGCACCGGTTCGACGGGCCGAGTCGGTTCTATCCCCATAGCCTGTATAACCATAGTCGCAACCGCTCTTGCGAGTGGCGGAGGTACAGCGTTACCGATCTGCCGCGCGCCATGCCACTTCGTTTCATGAAAGCGGAACCAGTCAGGAAAGCCGTGCAACCGCGCCATCTCGCGCACGGTGACGCAACGCGCCAACGCATAATGGATCGGCCGCGGACTTGTGAAGGCTCCACGGGCGGCATCTGTCCCGGCCCGTAAAGTGTTGCTCAACCCATCCGCGGAAAGCTTATAAAAGCGGGATATCGGCTCCACGGTGCCAGGTTTTGTTTCGGCAAACCGTTGACGGGAAATGTCTGAATGCTCGGTTCGAGCACTCGACGTGAGCAGGGTATGGGGCCACACTCGTGGATATCCGAAGTGCCAAGCATTATTCGTTAGGCACCGCATTTCCTGGGCATAGGCGCTCGGTTCTCGCCAAGCCGACGGTTTCGCCTGATCCGTGCGCAGTAACGTGGGGAATCGGTCTGCATCGGGGAGATCGCCCAAGGCATCCGCGCATGTAGGTCCTGCCAGACCTTTACCCGGCTGATCGGCAGGTCGGCAAAGGGGAGGGGGGTAATCCGGAAGCTTCCTTCCCTTTCTGGCACCGAGCAAAAAAAGCCGCTCTCGGTGTTGCGGTACCTGGTACTCGGCTGCATCCAGAACACGCCATGGGCTGCGTACATTGTACCCGATCCCCTTGAACGCCTCCATCAGCTCTTCGAGAAACGCCCTGTGCTTCCCAACAGTCAAGCCTTTGACGTTCTCGAAGACAAATGACGTGGGACGCAGCTCGTCGACGATCCTGACAAATTCGCGCACCAGGGCGTTGCGCGGGTCATCGATAATCCTATGACCAATAAGGGAGAACCCCTGGCACGGCGCGCCGCCGAACACGACATCGACGTGACGGTTACCGATACCGGCAACACGTCTAATTTCCTCACCCGTCAGCCCCACAACCGAGCGAGGCAGCACGGCACAGCGGGGAAAATTGAACGCATGAACCGCGGCATGAATGGGGTCGATCTCTACAGCGGCAACAACTTCGAAACCCGCCTGCTCGAAACCCAAACTCAGGCCGCCGGCACCGGCGAACAGGTCGATTCCGATCGGTCGCACTTTTGTCCCCTTTTTAGTTCATCCTACATCTTGCGGTACGGTTACCATCTTTAGCGCCATATGTCGATCGGAATTACTTACTCTTCGAGAAAATCGACTAAATTTTCTTCAAGCTCATCGAGATTCTTGGTTGTGCACTGCCAAACGACAAACGTCTTCCATCCCAATTCTTTCAAATCAGCGGTCTTCGCGGCATCGCGGCGCTTGTTTGCCTCCAGTTTCGGTAGCCAGTAGTCGAGTCTGGATTTTGGAGGACGGCCAATAGAACAGCCGTGAGCGTGCCAAAAGCAGCCATGAACGAATATGGCCTTTCGCCGACCGGCAAAAACAAGGTCGGGAGTCCCTGGCAAGCCTTTAGCGTGCAAGCGAAAGCGGTATCCCAAGCCGTGGAGAAGACGCCGCACAACCAGTTCGGGCTTGGTATTTTTGCCCCCAATACGCGCCATTAGTGCGCTGCGGCTTTCGGGAGTTCGGTTGTCAGCCATCCGGGCTTTATCCAAGTCTAGAAATCGTTGCCGCGCTCACATCGTAGCTGCGCGCCAGCTCCTTCAATGTAGCGCCCTCTGCGCGGCGCTGGCGAGCTTCCTCCTGCTGCTGCGGGGTGAGGGCAGGGGGGCGGCCCATGTGCTGACCGCGCGCGGTCGCCCGACTCCGACCTTCGGCGGTGCGGGTGCGGATGAGATCGCGTTCCACATCTGCCAAGCCGCCCAACACGGCCAACATGAGCCGGCCGGTGCTGGTGCCGGTATCAGCCCACGGCTCGGCCAGGGAGCAGAACAGCGCGCCGGCGTCCGCGATCTGCTTCACAATGGCGAACAGGTCGAAGGTCGAACGCGCGAGGCGGTCGATCCGCGTCACCGTCACCACATCGCCGGTAGCGAGCTGTCGGAGCATCTTCAAAAGCTCCTTCCGGTCGGCCCGCGCCCCAGTCACCTTTTCCCGATAAATCCGCACACAACCGGCTGCCTTCAACTGTCCAAGTTGGGCATCGAGCATCTGGCCGTAGGTGCTGACACGGGCATAGCCAATCAGCCGGGCAGGGGGGTTAATTTCGATCATATCTTATGCAAAGCATAAGCCATTGAATTGACTGCGGCAACCGAAGTTTGCAGAAGCCTTGATTTATGAAAAACACCTCTTTTGTAGATAGCCGCTTCAAGATCAGCCTTAAGGCATCTATATAGATTCCATATAGGCGACACCAAGTTCGCCTTATGGTCTCTATATATTAGAGAGGTACCTCATGATCGATCCTAAAAAGGTGATTTCACCGAAAGACCAGTGGACGCTGATAGACGTGCTTGTGGAGCTTGGCGGCCCGGACGCGAATTGGTGGGCGCTGGCGCTGGGCAAATGGAACGATGTTCCGTGTCTGGCGGCGCGTTGGTCTGGCGCTGACAACCCTGACTCAATGGGAAACCCGCAATCCCGTGGCTATCCCACATGGTTCATCCTGCCGGATGAACTCGCGGCCAAAGCCAAGGAACTGATCCCCCCGCAAAAGCGCGCGCTGGCGGAAGCCATACTGACCACCACAACGCAAAGCCGGTTCTAGTGTCTTTGATGGGTGGCGGCGTCAAAAACGCAGCCGCCTCTCACCCTGCCCTAGTGTTCTCACAGCTCGGTGCGCAGAAATCTTGACTTATGCGTCGCGCCTGGGTTGCTCCAGCACCTTGCCAATCGTGATCCGCGTCGGTTTATAATCGTTACGGTTTATCGGTTCTCAGCGACCCGACTGTGAAGGGGGCACGCCAATGGCGGTATCGAGCAGCTTCGTATCGAAACGTTTTGAAGACTTCGATGCCAGACGCGAGGAACTCGCCCGCGTGCATTTTGAACATCAGCTAGCGCGAATGGGATTATCCGTTGAACAGATCGAACACCAAAACCTCGAAGAGCTAAACCTAAGTCTGGTCAAGGTTAATGACGCCATATCGCATCCCGAGGGGTTCGGAACTCTACACATCGAGATATCTGCGGATGCCCGCCTAATCCTGACTACGGCACGCCAAGACGCTCATATGGAGGTTAGTATCCTGCCACTGCTTCTGGAACGGAAAAGCCTGATCTTAGCTCGAATTGGGAGCCTAGTTGGCGATAAGAGAGTGAAGGGCCTGAATGATCTCGTGGCGACAGTGGCCGATCCAGATCTTCGCGCCAAAATCGAACAGGAACTTTCTGTAATTGTGGAACAATCCAAGCGGCTGGCCGAACAAGAGAGCACACTGGCTCAAGCTCAGGCAGAGCAAATAGCCACGCGGGATGAGACACTCGTAAGACTGCGAGCAGAGCTGTTTGAACGCCGACTTCGTGCGTGGTCGGGATTTTTTGCTCGGGAGTCAATGGCCACATATGTTGGCGCATTCCTTCTCGTTGTCCTGACTTTTGTTCAGGTGTTCGCGATGTTCTCAGCGACTACGCATAGCTCAGAGATAGTCAACAATGCGTTCCTCTTGATACTTGGCTACTTCTTCGGCCAGAGCGTTGCGAGAACTCCCCCCGGCGGGAAGACTGACCCTAGATAAGTCGCTTGTTTAAGACACTTTCGCCGAACCTCCGCGCACAAAATTTATGCGCATGGCGCGTACCGTGCCCATTTTTTTTTACCTCCGAGAAATTCTCTCTTTCATAGGCGGCCTTGCTTTCGATATGCTTTGCGTTGTGGCTGATGAGGAGGCGAGACCGCGGTTTTGCCCAGGGTGTTTGAGGAATGAGCGAGAACGACAAGCGTAAAGGTAGCGAAGGGATGAATGCCGGCGTGCTCGTAAAGCCGCGGCCGAAGACCCGCAAGCCCACCATGTACAAGGTTCTCATGCTGAACGGCGACTACACGCCGATGGAGTTTGTCGTGCACGTGCTGGAGCGCTTCTTCCAGAAATCACGCGACCAGGCGACGCAGATCATGCTGCATGTGCACCGGCGGGATGTCTGGGTATGCGGGGTTTACACCTACGAGGTGGCGGAAACCAAGGTGACGCAGGTGATGGATCTGGCGCGGCAGAACCAGCACCCCCTGCAATGCACGATTAAGAAAGAATGAGGCTGTATTATGAGTTATGGCTGCTATTTCTATAACACTAACAGGATCGTCCTACGACGTGACGGAGGTGAAGATCAGACTGACTATAAAAGACAAGAAATTGCTCGAACTTTTTTGAGTTTGGCAACTAACCGAACATAAGTCGAGCGCTTCCTCGGGCAAAGAGGAAGCGCTCGATGGAGGCGACGGCTCGTGCGAGAGCCTTGGTTACGCAACTGGGAGAGACCCTATTTAAGGCTTCCAGTCAAGGCAAATCTCCACGAGCCGTCTTGGATCCATCAACAATTTCCGCCTTCGGCGGCGATAAGGAGCTGAGATGTCTCGACGAAATATACGGCGGAAGCGATCCGCATACCCGCCACCGAATAAGCAGGACTATATCAACTGGTTTATCACAGCCGCTCGCTTGGCCGCTGTGTTGATCGACATGTTCCATCGGTAGCCCTTCTAGGCTTTGGACTGATACCTTCACATCCACAGGCGGGTTGACGCGAGTATGACAGTCGCCAGGAAATTTCTGGCGACTGTCGAAGCGGATGGCGACTCGCCCGAAGTGATTGAGTTTGATGAAGAAGGGCTCGATCTGGTTGCGTGGGCGGTAGAGGGCCTCATCTACGGAGCGTTGGACCTTGCGGTCGCGCTGTGTCGGGATGGTGGGCCTCGCCGTCCTGCGATTTGATCACATCGATCAGCGCCTTCCAGTCATACCCACGGTCGCTGACGAAGGTTCTGGCCATGGGCAAACCGGCGGCAGGTTCCAGGCGGGTGCGGAAATGCATCCGGGGTGCTGAAATCAGGGCGCGCAGCGGCAAGAGCACCGCGCGCGCCGCTGTCGTCCAAAGTTCGAACCGGTATCGGCGCCAACCGGCGGCTGGCCGCCCCGTTTTCGACCGCTTCTCAGGTTCAGCATCCGGCGTGACCGGCACGGGCGGGGCGGCCTCATCAATGCTTTCCGCTACGTCGAGGGTTCCCAGCTCGGCCGAGACCCTGCCTCACCCCACCTTGCGCTGCTTGTGAGCAATAATGCGCTCCGAGATCAGAGGCGCTTTGGAGCGTTATTTTTTGAAGCCTCCAATTTCAACGTCTGCCCGCCGCCCTTCCGCGATGGCCTGTTGCTCGGCCTTCGCCTGGTCGATCAAAGCTTGATCCATCCCGGTTACATTCTTCCGCTCCGCGAAACGCTCCCGTGCCAACGGAGACATATATCTCTTCTTCTCCGGTGGAGTTACGCCGCCAGCCGCCAAAGCCTCCGCGACGGGGTTAGCCGGTCGGGGGGCAAGCGGATTAGGTGCCGAAGCTGCCGGGGTAGCGGGTGGCTGGAAGGTCGGGCGAGGGGATAAGGTGGCCGGTGCAACTGCCGGGGCAGGGGTGCCGGTAAGCCTCGGCCCGCGTGTCCTGGGTTTACCCGCTCGGGTCAAGCCTGCCCTCTTCCGTCTGACTTGCCGTAAGGTCTCGGTGAAAACCTTAACATCGATCCCGGCCAGTTCGGCCAGGTCTTTTATGGTCACTCGTTTGCTCGAAACCGCCGCCTCGATGTCCTCAAAGGCTTCGTCAATTTTGGCGGTCAAGGTGACGATCTCTTGCTTGGCTTCCGCCTTTTTTACCGCCTCCTTCACCACGGATTTTAGGTCTAATTCCATTTTTCGCACTCCAAAAGCTCTAACAAGCTAACACAATCGCAAAACAACTATATTACAATGGTTTGGCAAGTGCAAAACAATTCTTAGACAAGCGATAAGCAAGCGATAGACAACCGCCAGCAAGCGGAGTCAATCAGCAGCAAGCGCAGTCAAGCTCAATTGGCCGAAGGTCAACGCCGGTGCATCCATGCGACAGGTGTATACAGAAAAAGAACAACCCAACCCCACAAGGGAGACCCCCACAAAGGGGGTTAAACCAAGGGGAGGGAGCGGAGCCCACGGAGGGGGCAACCAAAGGGCCTGCCCGCCGCCCTCTTTGTGGGCGGCGGGCAGGGCGAGGCGGCCACGGAAGGGCACAGGCCAAGGGGAAGCGGCCTCGTCATCCTCACGTCCTCGGGGCGACCCTTGGGGGCCAAGCGGCGGCTCCGGCATCAAGCGCCATATCCCGTTTAACGGATATGGCCTGGCCGCTCCCGGTAGGCCGGTCGCCGTCGCATCGGCGGTTAACATATCTTGGGCGATCTGCGCCGGGGGCGCGGGTCATCGGCTGTCAACATATCCGTGCTCAGGGCAGTCGCCGGAAAGGGGGGGCGTGGCTCTCCGGTCGATCAGGCCCGCCGCTAAGGCGGCAGCCTCCGCCCTCAACCAAAAAGCATACCGCATTGGTAGGCTTTAAGCCGCCGCCAAAACCTAGTTAGGCATCAAGTCCTATGCGTCAATGCGGTTTTACTTAAAGCCTCGCGCTCCGCGCTCGGAGTCAGGTGGAAGGTTAGCTCTCCCCGGAGTTTGGCCTAAAATGCGCCGTTGGCGGCACTCTCCGCCATGGTCGATATAGATTTATATCAGCGGAGTGCCGGGGGCGTATGAGATCAATTCCCGCCGAGCAAAACGGAGTGGGAAGAAGATGGCAGGTAAAAAACGACAGGAAATTTATGGCGTTCCAGACGATGAAAACCCAGAGTGGACGGCGGCGGATTTTGCCAAGGCCGGCCAGAGGCCTCCCTGGTCTTGATTTGGGCCACAATCCTCATTCAGCTTCAGGGGGCCGCCTACCGGGTCATCCATGCCTCTCCTGAGCTAATCCGGCTATGCCGTACACCTGACCTTGCCGACGGGCTCTTTCCCCTTCCCCGCCTTGGTTCGCCCCTCGCGTCGTGGCATCAAGAGGGCGTAGCGTTGAAAATACGCTAAACAGAGCGAGCACAGAACGGGAGCGGAGCGCGGCCCTTCGGGCCGTCTGGCGCAGCTCTTATTTTTGCTCCGAATTTATCCACAGCGGAAAACTTCAATTTCTTTTATATTCAACTTCAACCAAAAAATCATCTTTTAAATCAGTGTATTAAATGGCATAAGCCAGACTAAACGGGCGGTTATCCAGGACTAAGTGGGCGGGAAATTCAGACTAAACGGGCGGCTTATTCAGACTAAACGGGCGGGGTCCGACTCGGCGATACTTCGACAATCCAGGGTAGCAAAATTCCGCTTTAATGAGCTGATCTTGGGTCTGGTGCCCGTCAAAAACGGCTGTAATGCCGTATTTCAGGGCGCCTGGCCTCTTGCCACCACCCTCGGGTGCCCAATTCAGACCAAGTGGGCGGCCTTCAGAAAGTTCCTCTGCGCGCCATCCGCCCCACCAGCAAACCAAATTTAAAATTTCATCCTTTTTTCCTTTGTCGAGCCAATAACCCTAATAGGAACGACCAACTCGCCAAGCTGCTTGCCTTCCCGGAGTGGAGCTATTTCTGCTTCATCTGCTCCGTTATGAAGGCCAATCCATGTCCGAAAGGCCCGTCCTGGGGGCACGCGGAGTTCCGCTGTTTCATTGTGCGTCCATTTGTCGCTGTGCCAACCGTCATTTGGCTCAAGCTCCCATTTATGCTCAGGAATAGTTCGGACTCGCAGTGCGTTCGTTTGCCACTTTGTTCCAGGCCCAACGATTATTTCTGTTGAACTCGTGTTTTTTAAAATGATCCGCAGCTTACGTTTATATTCCACGCGTGGATACTGGTCTGCACGCTCCAATCTAATGTCCAACACGTCAAGAATTATAGGCTCCTTTTCTGGGCTGTACGCTTGCGGCCCAGATAGATCGGTCCCAGCGCTCTGATCTTCTGGATCTTTCTTATTCGCGCACCGGAACAGGGGGCTGGACAGTCCGATGGTTGCAGCAAGTATTATCCCTAAAATGCCCGCCAGCCACCGAGGCACAACGCTACCCTCAAGTGCGATAAAAAGAACAGCCGATAAAAGAAGAATCATCAGGCATGCTAAGGATCTTATCCACCAAACACTTTTAAGTTTAACGGCCCGGGCTAGTCCTATCCCGTTCATCATCGCTGCACACACTGCTACGGCAAGCTGCATTGCCTGGCCGTTGTTGGAGAACCAGGCGTTCTGCATCGGCATCCTCTAATAAGTGTCTCTATTGCGGCAGTTAGTATATTTAGATCATCGTCAAGGGAAGGCTACGCAGCAATTAATTCAGACCAGACTTGATTTTAAGTCCTGTTCCGGAATACCTTGTCGGCATGAGCCTCACCCTCTCTCAAAAAACCAACGCAGCCGGCTTTCCCAAGCCAAGCGAATTGATTGAGATTACCGGCGCCCACCAGCTTGAGGCGTCCGATCGGGCCATCCAAAACATGTTGTTTCAACATGCCCATGACAGCGGTCGGATGAGCAGCCCCGATGCCGAGTGGGAGATTACCTTCGCCGAAATACGCCGTCCCCTCTCTAAGCACGAGAGCAACGACCGGGTACGAGCCTGCCTGGATAAGCTAATGAGTATCCAGGTCGTGGTTCACTACCTCAACGCCCGCGGTGAGCCGCGGACGATGAAAACCCACTTGCTGGAATTCACCGATACGGATGACCGTGACGGGGATAATGCGACTGTCGTATTCGGCATCCCGAAAAAACTCAGGACCGCGTTGGCTCGCTCCAACCGCTGGGGCCGCGTCCGGTGCGAAGTCACCTATGCAATGACCAGCAAATACGCCATCGCGCTTTACGAGCTGGTCTGCCTTAGAATCAACTTGCACACCTGCATAGAGCATTTCACAATCGAACGTTTCCGGGAACTGATGGGGGTCCCCCCAAACGCTTATGCCGATGGCCAGGATTTCCGCCGCAAGGTCATTGAGCCGGCCGTTCTTGAGGTTAATAAACTGTCCGACCTGCACGTCGATATCGAGTTGAAACGTAAACACGCACGGGCGGCCGTCCATGAGGTTGTGGTGGTCTGGCGCAAGCAAGAAGGTGAGGAGTTCCGGGCCTCGATGCAGGAGCGAGATCGTAGCAAGATTGGACGGAAAGCCAGGCTGCGGGGAAAAGTTGAGGCAATTAGTGTCGGCTAGGTTTTCGTCTTTTTATATATATAAAAAGACGAAACAGAGGAACACAGAGCGGCTCAAGCGAGACCCGTAGGAAGGTACTTTTCGGCCTCCCTGCGGATCATTTGAATCCCTTCTTTGCGTTCATCCAAAGAGCCGTTCGTAATCTTGTCGAGCGCCTCAGCAATGATGTCCGTGTCGATGTCACAATCGGGGCTCGCGATGAGCTCGATCAATTGCCAATAGCCGTTTTCATCAATTGTGGGCGCAGCCTCATTGTTCATTTTTCATACTCCATTCTTTTTCGTCTATTCGGAAATGTGCAT
>Ga0335085_10013847_pt1 | contig 11801 bp, 14 predicted proteins | sample Lox_Sample_45_FD_206712 | JGI IMG/M metagenome (GOLD analysis project Ga0335085, IMG submission 206712) | Soil microbial communities from Loxahatchee National Wildlife Refuge, Florida, United States - Lox_Sample_4.5 | ecosystem: Environmental > Terrestrial > Soil > Wetlands | place: USA...
AGATCACCTTGCCGATCGCTCTCCCGACCCATCGTCATCCCGATTAGCTCCGAACTGTCCCCCGATCCTCACGGAATCAGCGAAGTCCGACTTCGTCAACGGGCTGTTAAGACATTGTTTGACGATTGGTCGGATGCTTATAAAATAAAATCGAAACAACAGCACTATTTCTTAGGGACGATTGTATTAAATCGTGTGTCCGGCACTGACACCTTAGAAGTATCTGACGGCCAGCAGCGATTAGCTACCACCGCAATGTTCATAGCAGCAATCCGAGATGTACTACATCGTGGAACTGGACGAAACGAGCGTCAAACGGCCACCAAATATACGAGCGCATATTTGACTGATTTTGAGGAATTAGAAGGTGATTGGGTTCCAAAGCTTCAACTTAATACGCAAGGTAACTCATATTTCGTGGATGCTGTTTTAGTACCACCGGACTAACGACCCAAATCTGTTGACAATCCGCAACGACGCTCATCGGCAGAACGGATAGCAAAGGCATATGAGTTGGCTGCTCAGCGTGTGCAAGCGCTTATGGACGAAGTTACTCCACAATACAGATATCGTCATTTATACGAGTGGATGAATTTTCTACAAAATAATATTGCAGTTATAGTCATTACGGTGCCCGAAGATGTTGATGGTTACACAATGTTTGAAACGCTTAATGATCGTGGACTGCGCACATCTCAGGTTGATAATATTAAGAACCGAATTTTTAAAGAATCTGGAAGTCGATTGACAGAAGCAGAAGATAAATGGCTTTCGATGTTAGCACAAATTGAGTCCTTTGGTAATGACGAAACAACGATTTCCTACATTCGGCACTATTGGATTTCATATAATGGGCCGACGCGCGACAATGAATTAGCGAGAAAATTCAAGGAGAACATACAAGGACAGGCTGCCGCAGCTTCGTTTATCGATCAATTAGATCAGCACGCGGTCGACTACGAAGCGCTGTTTTACGCGCCGTTAGAGCACAAGCTGCTTTCCGACAGGAGTCCAGACACGCGGACGCATATCGCAGCGACGACCCGAATTCTCGGTATAGAGCAGATTAGACCGCTAATGATGGCTGTGTTGACGCATTTTTCTGTCGAGGAAGCAGCTAAGGCATTCAGATTGATGTTGTCTTGGTCGGTGCGGTTCATCGTCGTTGGATCGGCCGGTGGCGGAACACTCGAACGTAACTATGGGCTGATTGCGCAACGGGTCTCGTCGGCCGAAATCACTAAAGCGCGTGAATTGCGACAATCTTTAGATGCTCCAACCGATCCGCAATTTGAATCAGCCTTCAGAACTTATAGTGTCTCAAATTCGGAAATTGCTAGATATATTCTTCGAGCACTTGAAGCCTACAAACGCTCGGAAAGAGAACCGGCGATCCAATATTTTGAGAACCCAAACACGCTGAATTTAGAACACATTTTACCACGAAATTCCAACGGATGGGCCGTTCCCGCCGATGTAGCAAAGGGATATTTTAAGAGGGTGGGCAATCTCACCCTACTCGACCCGGTCGCGAATACGAAGATCGGGAATGGCTTGTTTGACACAAAGAAGCCGATTTACGCCAACTCACCCTTTATGCTGACACGCGAACTCGCGACCTGCTTCAAATGGGATGTTGCTGAAATTGACAAACGACAGGTTGCATTGGCGGCTGATGCGCCAAAGGTCTGGCCGCTCACATTTGGTGATTGAAGTCGAGAAGGTATGATCTGCGCCGCAGAACCCGCCTTTCCGGCGAGGTTTCCTTTCACCTCACCCGGTCATCGCTGCGCGACGATCTCTTATTCGTCATTCCGGGGACCGCGCGCAGCGCGGGAACCCGGAACCCATGAACACAACCCCTTCTTATCGTGCTCCAAGGTCCGAAAAAACAGTGGCAGAGTTCGTGTTCATGGGTTCCGGGTCTCGCCCTCCGGGCGATCCCGGAATGACGGCGTCTTTTTCCGTCCCGCCACGCCATCCGCCATTTTTGCGTCCGTTTTGGGTAACGGAAATCACGCCAGACGTTTGCCCATCAGAATGCCCGATGGCGGGCAGAGAAACGGAGGCTGAGATGGGCCTGATCATTCTGATCGTACTGGTGCTGCTGCTGGTCGGCGGCGGTGGCTGGGGCTATTCGAGTTATGGGTATCGCGGCGGGTTCGGGATTGGCGGCGTGCTGTTGGTTCTGCTGATCTTTTTCCTGCTGTTCGGCTACGGCCGCGTGTAGCGGGGGCCTTGGCATTCCGTCGCGTCGCCAACACCCTTTGCATATCGCTCCCCGGCGAAAGCCGGGGTCCATTCTTCCACCGATCGAGCGACCGACAAATGGGTCCCGCCTTTCGCCGGGAAGCGGTGTGGGTGTCGCTGCGGACAATGTCGATCTTGTCCCGCTTTGCGGCGGCTACGGTCGCGTGTAGCGAAGGCCTTGGCTTTCCGTCGCGTCGCCAACACCCTTTGCATATCGCTCCCCGGCGAAAGCCGGGGTCCATTCTTCCACCGAACGAGCGACCGGCAAATGGGTCCCGGCTTTCGCCGGGAAGCGGCGTGCACGGACAATGTCGATCTTGTCCCGCTTTGCGGCGGCTACGGCCGCGTGTAGCGCACCCCTCACCCGCCTCCGGGCTGCGCCCGGAGCCACCCTCTCCCCGCACGCGGGGCGAGGGAATCAGTTGGCTGCGCCGCTGTAGCGTTCCTTTTTGAACAGGGCGCGGGCGAAGGAAAGGTAGGAGTCCTTGGTCATGGCGGGTTTGAACTCGCCGATGATTTCCTTGGCGGCATCGGCCTGGTCGTAGAGCAGGTCGATCGCGGTCATCGCCAAGAGCTTGGCCGGCGTCAGATAGGCGTGCTGCGGCTCGTGAATGTGGAAATCGGCGCCGTGCGTCTTGCCGCGGGCAGACGCGACGTAAGGGTGGATGACCGGCATCAGATGGGCGATGTCGCCCATATCGGTCGAGCCGGTGCGGTGGCCGCCGATGTCGAACTCGCCGGGGCCGAACAGGCTGTCCACGTTGGACCCGAAGATCGTGCCGAAAGAGCGGTCGTTGCGCTGCGGCAGGTAGCCGGGGATCGTCGAAATCTCGACCTCGGCGCCCATCGCCATGGCGCCGGCGCGCAGGCAGCGGTCGACCTTCATATTGGCGTCGGTGATCGCGTCGAGACTGCCGCCGCGGACAAAGGTCTCCATCGTCACCTCGGCGGGGACGACGCTGACCGCGTCGCCGCCCTTGGTGATGATCGGATGGATGCGGATCGTGTCGCGGTCGTGAAAGGTCTCGCGCTGGCAATGGATCGCGTTGAGCGCGATCTGCGCGGCGGAAAGCGCGTTGATGCCGAGCTGCGGCGCGCCGCCGGCGTGACTGGCGCGGCCCATAAAGCGGATCTGCTTGACCAGCGCGCCGTTCGAGCTGTCGGCGATAAAGCTGCGTTTGCTCATCTGGTCGTGCGAGCCGGCATGGATCATCATCGCCATGTCGATATCGTCCCAATGGCCGCGGGCGAGCAGCTCGGGCTTGCCGAGGAGGAATTCGAGCTCGCCCTTGTCGCGGCGGCGGAGCCGCTCCTCGACGTCGATGAACTCCTCGGCCGGGACCGAGAAGAACACCACCTCACCCGCGAGATGATCGCCGGCGCCGATCGTGCTGAGCCCCATCGCCGCGCCGAGCATGCCGGCGATCTGCGCGTTATGGCCGCATGAGTGAGCGGCGCCGGTATGCGGGTCGGCGAGCGGGTGGTCGGAGGTGCGCAGGCTGTCGAGCTCGGAGACGATGGCGAGGCGCGGGCCGGCAGCCTTGCCGGCGAGGCGGCCCTTGACGCCGGTGAGGGCGAGCCCGGTTTGCGGGCCGAGGCCGAGCGTCGTCATGTGCTCGGCGACGAGACGGGCGGTTTTCAGCTCGTTGAAGCCGGTTTCGGGGTGACGCAGGATTTCTTCGCCGATCGCGATGATCTCGTTGCCCTGGCGGTCGATCGCCTCGCAAACCGCCTGTTTCAGTTCTTCCTTGCTCGGCATCGCTCGCCCCTGGCGTTGAGTTGGCCCGTCGGATAGTAGCCTATCCGCGCGGCGGTGGGGCCGCTCGTTTTGTGGGACTCAGCGCCAACCCGGATGGCGGCGATGACAAGCGGAAACCTCGATTTCGGACGGATCGTCGCCGCGCTGGCGTTGGTGACGGCGGCGCTGTTCGTGCTGTCGGGCCAGGTGTCGTGGCGCTTCGCACGCCCTATGCGGCGGGCGACGGTGGCGGTGTTCGGCGCCGCTTTTATCGCGGTGCTGATCTATTGTGGGTTGTGGCTGCTGGGTGTGGCATTTTAACCACGATAGCAGCCCCTCGGCAGATTGACAGAATTTAAAACAAGTTTAAGACTTCCTTTAGAAATCACCGGGGCGCGAACTCCCCCATTTAATACCGCGTCTCACGGTTGATTTTGTTTAAAGATTGGCACGCTCCTCTTTCCCCCGGAGGAACCTATGACACTCAATTTCCCCAATATCGTCCCAACAAACAATTTGCGTCTGCCTGACGCCGTGACCATTCAGCATGGGCCGGCACTGTTGCTGTCGCGCGTCATCATCGAAGCCGACAAGGCGGCGCGCGATGTCGGCATCCATTTGCGCCTACGCACCGATTTCGACGCGCTCAACGAACTCAACCGCGAGCAGGTGGCGCTCGGCAACTGGTTCCCGCTGCTCGACACATTCAAGCCCGAGCGCTCTGGCATCTCCGCGCAAAACGGTTTTTGGCTGTCGGGTGAGAACGACAGCGGCGAGATCGTCTGCACGCTCGCCGGGCGCATCTTCCACTGGCCCGACACCAACCTCGAAGAGCAGGCGGTCGCCGTATGGTATGGGCGCGACGAGGGCCAGCCGTGCATCGTCTCCGCCGAGGCGGCGAAGATCGTCAAGGGTGTGGTGCAGAACATGGGATCGGCCTGGGTGCGGCCGGACTATCGCGGCCGCGGGCTGCAGCATCTGCTGCCGCGGATCGCGCGCGCCTATTGCGCGTCGCGCTGGCCGGTTGACTGGGTCATCGCCGTGGTCCGCATGATGCATGTCGAAAACGGCATCGCCCTCGCCTACGGGCCCGCCAATTTCAGCTACAGCATTGAATATCCGTTGACGCCGTACGGGCCGATGGCGCTACGTTACGCCTCACCCGAACAGGTCTACACCGACCTCGACGATTATTTGAGCACCGAGCTGGCTGGCGCCTGGGGCAATAAGTTTGTGTCGCGGTCAGGATCAAGCTTGGCGGCGCACGAGGTGATCAGTAACTCGCCCGAAGGTGTGCGCCAAGGCAGCAGCAGCCGGTCGTAGCTCAGCGAGCGGCTTCGCTTCCCGTCTTCCCCGGGGCCATCGATCGTGGCGGTGATGCGGTCGAAACGCGGCCGGCCGGAAATTGCCACCGAGCGGTGAAACTCGGTGATCCAGTGGCCGTATTCGCGGTCGGGCATGTCTTCGACCTTCTCGCCGATCGCGTCGACATGGAACTGGCGGGTGGTGTAACGGTGACCGTTGCCGATATAGCGGAACACCGGTGACGACTGCCGCGTCTCAAAAGCGACGATCGCCATAAGCGAAAGAAGATCGTTGCGGCTGGCGATCTCAAACACCTTGTCATCGAAGTTGCCAAATGCAACACGCCATTTCATCGCCAAAGGGCCGAGCCCCTCATTGCGGCGTGCTTGACTAAACAAGACTTCCGGGTCCCGCGGGTCGACGTGAAAACGCTCGCTTGAGGGCGGCTCAAAAACCGGCGCGCAGAGTTCGCGCAGTCGCGCCACCGTGTGCTCCACCGACGCCGAAATTTCGGAGTGCCACTCTTCGTCGAGGTACTTGATGCGAAACAGATTGGTGCCGACCTCGCCGAGCAGCTTTTCGAGCGACAGGAGCGCCGGCAACCCGACATTGCGCGGGTGCAGGTCAATTTCTGTCACCAGCCGGTCAAGTACTTGAAACTTGATAAAGCCGAGATTGCGAACCGCGAAGCCGACCGCATCGTAGTCCGGATTTGGATCGCCCAACGCCGCGAGAAACTCCTCGCTGTCGGGCAAAACCCATTTGCCGTCGGCCGTAATAAGCATCGTCAACTGTTGCAACAGCGCCTCCAAAGCGCCGGACACCAATGGCACGGATACAGTCCGCGCGCTCATTGTGCGGGCTGCCCGTAAACATTTGATTAAGCTAAACGCGGGCGATGGGCCGGGTCATTCCGGTCGTACCAGCCAGACTGGACTCCCAAAACACGGCTGCGCGTCCAGCCCCGATTGGCGCTGGGCTCACGCCATGTGGGCTGTCTGCGCATCCCGAAGCGAACAAAGCGGCATTGTCGCGCTGAACCTGCCGCGAGCCGGAGGCAACAAAACGCGGAGCCATGAGAGATCAAATCGATGACGGCACATGGCGCGCTGCAAATCTCGGCCTCCTCCGGCCAAGTCGGCGACCTCTTGGAACGAATTCCGGATATCGCAATCTGTTCGGCAATGCATCATTGGCGCAATGCTATCGAAGCTTCGGCCAACGAGGGCGCTACTGGTGAGCATCGGCGGGCCGCTGACGCTGATTTGCAGGGAAACTTTGGCCTCGCACCGTCGGAAATGCCGGTATCGCAGCCAAAGCGTCGCCAATCAATGGAACAGGACCGGCCCTCCGACCGTTTCAGTTCTGGGTGGAATTATCCAGTGGCTCTCGGGTTCGGAGGGGTGGAATGGGGGTAATAAAGGTGAGTTTGGTCGGCGCGGCTGCATTGATTGTTGCGAATTTCGGGGCGCCTGCTTCAGCAGAGAACCTGAAATCCGTCATTCATACGCTTAATGCGATCGTCAATCCCGAAGATGCGTGGCGGCTCGAGGATCAGGCCCGGCGGTATCACCGGCGCGACGAAGAACGGTACTGGCACGGCTACGCGGCGGGGTTGCAGCATCAGAGTCGGGAGCGAGGCGAGCCGGTGCCCGAATACCACGGTTGGGATCGGTATCAGAGGCCGATCGACCCCGATGAAGCCTATCGCTTGGAGAATCAAGCACAGCGCTTCGACCGTCCGGATGCCCAGAATTACTGGCGCCGGTATCGGGAGGGACTTGGGCGGTAAACGGTTCCTGCCCGGTCCCCCGAAGGCGGCGGCACTTTGCTGAAATCCGAAATGGGCGCGGGACGTTGCTCGGTGATTTGGACCGGGAGGTTCCCGGTGCCGCGTCATGATGCATAGGAGGGAGTGACATGGATAAGCGAACGACAGGACTGCTCGGCGTTGTAGCTGGCATCGCCACGATGGGGTCCGCACAAGCAGCGACCCAACCTGCGCTCGCACAGCCGACCTCGTATGCCGATCTCCTCGCACCGATCTCCAACGCGGTTGCGCTCCTCAAAGCGGACGCGGCTCGTGCTCAGGAACCGGCGCCGACCAAGGTGGCGCAGTATCATCATCACCATCATCATCACCACCATCACCACCGCAATTGGTGGTATGGCGGGGGGTATTACGCACCGCCCTGCTATTGGACCTGGGGCTCGCCGTACTGGAACGGTTTCCGTTGGGTGCAACAGCGGGTTCGGGTCTGTCGGTAACTGATCTCTCGCCGGGAGAGATTGCCCACAGAGGGGCCTCATTCTTCGGATCTTGGGTCCCGTTCAGTAAAACGGGCGCATGCGGGTCATCGCTTAACGGTGATTTGCAGCGTCCGGGCGAGCCAAGCTGACACGAGGTCGCAGATGGCCGCCTCCCGGCCGACATAGAAGTGGTTGCAGTTTTCGACGATCGCCACATCGCAAGCGGCGCCGGCGCGTTCCTTGAACCGCTCGGCCGGATACGTGTCCCGGTCTTCTTCGTCGCCCCGAACGTAGAGGGTCGGGCAGCGGATTGTCGGCGCGAGCTCCAGCACATCCGGCATCTCGGTCATGCGGTCGAGAAAGCTTTCGGCCGTGATCACATACCACCAGCCCGGAACCAGCATGAGCTCCCGCCCGCGCCCGGCGCTCACCAGCGCGCGGGCCTGCGCGGTGATTTCATCGAGCCGGTCGCCGGCGAGCATGCCGGCCCGCGAGGTCCGCTGCATGCCGCCGCGCCCGCCGCCATGCGCCGATAACAGAACCATGGCCGGCGTCTCCGGGTGGTCGGACACGTGTTTGACTGCGAGCATGCCGCCATTGCTGTGGCCGATGACGACGGGATTGGCGAACCCGCGTTGCGCCATCCAGGCGGCGGCGTAGTTGTTGTCGTCGATCCCTTCCCGCGTCAGCTGAAAGGCGGCGCCCTCGGCGGCGCGGCTGTCGCGGATGCCGAGAATGTCGTGGCCACGACGATTAAAGGCGAGGCAGGCGAAACCAAGCTGGGTCAGCACCGGCGGCAGAAATCGCGGGGCGCCGACATAGAAGTTCATGGTGTTGCCGTGGAACAGCATCACCGCGCCCGCAGTCGGCTCACCGTCGGGCAGGTGGAAAGCCCCATCGAGGGGCAGCGTGTCGGTGTCGATCGAAATCAGTTCCGTACGCATCAAAACTTCCTTTTCGCATTGCCCCATGGATTGACCTGGGCTCACGCCGCAAAGCCCTTTTGAGATGGTCCCGGCCCATCAGAGCTTATGCGGCATCCGGAGCGAATGTCAGCCTGTCTCCGCCCCGCTCCGCAGCAGAACCCGCCGCGACACCTTGCACAATGCCGGGCAGCCCCCACCTACCCCATGTCGGCGCAGGTAGGTTCGGCTGACGGCCAAGGCTCGGCCGCGAAATGTCAGGCGGGCGCCGGTTTGTCTTCCGATCTTGCTTTGATGGCTGATACGTCGCGGCTGAGGGCGCGGCGGTGCTTGCTTCTACTTCTTGGAGTCACGGGTTATGGCTACCGGCAAAGTCAAATGGTTCAATGCGCAGAAGGGTTACGGGTTTATCCAGCCGACGAGCGGAGGCGCCGATGTGTTTGTCCACATCACCGCCGTCGAACGCGCTGGTTGGGACGGCTTGCAGGAAGGCCAGACCTTGAGTTACGAACTTGAGCAGGGGCAACGCGGCCGCGTTTCCGCGGTCAACCTGCGCTCGGAGTAAAATCTTGGAGATGGGGGACGTTTCGGCGTCCCCCGTTTTCCGGCCAACAAAGGTAAACTGACAAAGGAGAACGGCCTTTGGCTAAGGAAGAACTGATCGAATTTGAAGGATCTGTCCTGGAGCTGCTGCCCGACGCGCGGTTCCGCGTGCGGCTCGACAACGGCCACGAAACGCTGGCCTATTCATCCGGCCGGATGAAGAAAAACCGTATCCGAATTCTTGCCGGCGACCGGGTGACGGTGGAAATGACGCCCTATGATTTGTCAAAGGGCCGGATCAATTTCCGCCACAAGGATAGCTCGGCGCCGCCACCGATGGCCCGGCCGCAATTCCGTCGCCGCTAAAGCGTCGTACAATTGTCATCTTGTTGTAGATGAGACCCCGCATTGCCAGGGAAGCATGGCAATTGACTGTGAAACCATTTGACATTCCGCCTGGTCTCCCCAATTAAGGCGGGAGCGGATCACCGCTTTTTTCTTATGTAAGGTAATCGCTTTTCGATGGATTTTTCTGAACTGGGACTGTCGTCCGACCTTCTTCGCGCGATTTCAGACGCCGGCTATCTCAACCCCACTCCGATCCAGCAACAGTCGATCCCCCACGTCACCGCCGGCCGCGACGTTCTCGGCTGCGCGCAGACCGGCACCGGCAAGACCGCCAGCTTCGCGCTGCCGATGATCGACAAGCTGACCGCGGGGCGCGCCCGCGCCCGGATGCCGCGCTCGCTGGTGCTGGAACCGACGCGTGAACTCGCGACGCAGGTCGAAGCGTCGTTCGAGCTTTATGGCAAATATCACCGGCTGACGACCGCCTTGCTGATCGGCGGCGAGAGCTTCGCCGACCAGGAGCGCAAGCTCGACCGTGGCGTCGACGTGCTGATCGCCACCCCCGGCCGCATGCTCGACCTGTTCGAGCGCGGCAAGATCCTGCTCTCCGACGTCCGCATCCTCGTTATCGACGAAGCCGACCGCATGCTCGACATGGGCTTTATCCCCGATGTCGAGCGCATCGTCGGGCTGCTCCCGAAGTCACGCCAGACACTGTTCTTCTCGGCCACCATGCCGCCGGAAATCCGCAAACTGGCCAACGCCTTCTTAAAGACTCCGGCCGAGGTCTCGGTGGCGCCACCCGCCTCGCCGGCCGAAACCGTCGCGCAGTCGCTCGCCGTGATCGCGCCGGAAGACAAGCGCGAGGCGTTGCGCCGTCTCATCCGCTCCGAGGATGTGAAGAACGCCCTGATCTTCTGCAACCGCAAAAAAGACGTCGACATTCTCTACAAGTCGCTGACCAAGCATGGGTTTGATGCGGCCGCGCTGCATGGTGACATGTCGCAGCCAAAGCGCACCGAAACGCTGGAGCGCTTCAAACGCAGCGAAATCCGCCTGCTGGTGTGCAGCGATGTCGCGGCCCGCGGGCTCGACATTCAGGGCTTGAGCCACGTCTTCAATTTCGATGTGCCTTACCACGCCGAGGATTATGTTCATCGCATCGGCCGCACCGGACGCGCCGGACGCGACGGCCGTTCCTTCACCCTCGCCGCGCCCGAAGACGGCAAGTCGGTTGCTGCGATCCAAAAGCTGATCGCGCGCGACATCCCGGCGATCGCCATTCCCGGCATTCCGGCCGAGGAACTCGATTTCGAGAGCAAACCCCGCGGCCGCCGCCCCGCCGGTAAGCGCGCCGTGCCCGAGCGCACCCGTGCGCAACCAGCTCGCGGCGAGGACCGCGGCCAGGATCGGCACACCCGCCAGCCGAAGGTGGAACGGCCGGCCGCCAAGCCGATACGGCAGGACGAAAGCCATGCCGCCGCGAATGTCACCCCCTTCCCGAAACGCGACCGCCCGGCACCGCGGCGCCCCCAGTACGACGATGACGGCCCGGCGGCTCCCGGCTTTGGCGATCATATGCCGGCGTTTCTTGCCCGCGCGCCCCGCCTCGCCCGCCAGGGCTAAAGCCTGTATCATCGGTCGCCTCATCCGACGGTGAGGTCACGATGAAAACGATCTTCGTCATGGTCAAATGCGAGCTCGGCCGCGCCTACACGGTCGCGGACGAGGTCGTGCAAGAGGTCGAAGAGGTCTCGGAAATCTACTCGATTTCCGGTCAATACGACCTGATGATGAAGTTCTATTTGCCCGACACGGCGGATATCGGCCATTTCGTCACCGAGCGCGTTCAGGTCTTGCCGGGGATCAAGGACACCTTCACGATCATCGCCTTCAAGGCATTCTCACCCGACACCGCGCCGGGCTGAGCATCGCAACCCTGGGGATCGTCCGATGGCTGAGAATTGGGTGAAGGCTGCTGATCGCAGCGCGCTGAACGACGGCGAGGTGATCGGCGTGATCGTCAACGGGCGCGAAATCGCGCTCTACGAAACGGATGGCGAGGTCTTCGCAACGGACGACATCTGCACCCACGCCTACGCCAAATTGTCGGACGGCTGGCTGGAAAAGGGCGAGATCGAATGCCCGCTGCACGCCGGCCGCTTCGAGATCAAGACCGGCAAGGCCACCGCCCCGCCCTGCGTCGACGATATCAAGACCTACCCGGTGCGGGTCGACGGCGACGCGATTCAGATACAACTTGACTGAGGCACGCGACCCACTGACCCGCGACGAGCCGCCCTCGTCATCGGCTAGGTGTGGAAGCTATGAAGGTTGTTCATCCGGGGTAGGATTGGAAAGCTGTGGTTGCGACACCGACCAACTGCAGCCCTGAAGGTCCCCGGATGAACGTCCATAAGAATGCGCGGCTGACGCCGCAAGGT
>Ga0335085_10013848_pt1 | contig 11801 bp, 11 predicted proteins | sample Lox_Sample_45_FD_206712 | JGI IMG/M metagenome (GOLD analysis project Ga0335085, IMG submission 206712) | Soil microbial communities from Loxahatchee National Wildlife Refuge, Florida, United States - Lox_Sample_4.5 | ecosystem: Environmental > Terrestrial > Soil > Wetlands | place: USA...
TCGAGTACTACTACAAGTGCCAGTGGGGCCATCAGCAGGAGTTCCTCAACCTCTTTCTCAAAAACCACTGGCCGCTGCTCAAAAAGATTGAGGCCACGGGGCGGATTCTCTCGCTGAAGATCGAGTCGCCGGCGTACCACACCACCGAAGACGGCCGCTGGGATTATCGTGTGACCATCGTCTACAAGAATTCGACCGCGGCCACGAGCGCCAACCCCGATGAAGAGGCGTTTATCAAGGAGCTATGGCCGGATCAGGAGACCTACAGAAAAGAAGAGCAGAGGCGCTTTGAGATTCTGCTCGGGCACTGGGATCTGCCGATAACGGACATCACGCCAGGTGCGCGATAGGCCTGTTACCCGCGGCCCGGAGGCCAATTTCATTTGCGGGCAGCCGATGTGATGCAGCCCAGGCAACTGACTGCGCATGCTACGAGGAAGCTGATCCGAATTCCACTAAAAAACGCAGCGTGAGTGTGCGCGCGAATGAAGGTCGTGAAGATCGCGCCCGAGATTCCGACTCCGAGCACCATGCCAGTGTTCCGCGCGGCTCCCATCACTCCTCCGGCAATGCCTTGACGGTGCTTGGGGGCCGACCCCATGATCGTGCTGTTGTTGGGCGCTACAAAGATTCCGTTCCCAAGCCCGGCCATACCAAGCGCGGCCCCAATGTACACCACTGAGGATGTGGGGCCTAGGCGTGAGAGCAGATACATCGCCACCGACATAAACGCCATTCCCAGCGTTGCCGGCAGTCGCGTGCCAATCCGGTCAGAGAGCGCTCCTGCCACAGGCGCGGAGAGCACCATCAGCAGAGGCTGTACGGTCATGAGCAGCCCGGCGCTCGAGGAACTCAACCCGTGCCCCTGAATCAAATAAAACGGTATCAGAAACCCTACCGAGAACAGAGCCATATAGCTCGAAATCGAGCTCGTGCAACTCAGCGAAAATGTCGAAACACGGAATAGGCTCAGATCGAGCAAGGGAGACCTGGTACGGCTCTCAATCAGCAGGAAGACTGCCAGCATCACGACCGCAGCGGCAAACATCCACACAATGTACGGCGAGGACCAGCCGTAGGCGTGCCCCTGGTTCAGCGCAATCAGCAGCACTGAGAACATTGCCAGGAACAACACGGCGCCGGTAAAGTCGAAACGCTCGGATTGATTTGCCGGCATCGGCCGCGGAACGAACTTTGCGCTGAGCACCAGAGCGATCAGCCCAATGGGCACATTGACATAGAAAACCGCCCGCCAGGTGAATCTGTCCGTCAGCCATCCTCCCAGCATCGGCCCGATCATGCAGCCCAGGTTGACCATGAGCACTTGCAGGCCAAGCACCTTTCCGCGCTGTGACGGTGGAAACGATCCTGTAAGAATCCCTGGCGCGCTCGAAAGAATCATCGAGGCGCCCAGCCCCTGCGCTGCACGGAAAAAGATCAGCAGTCCGATGCTGGGCGATAGCCCGCACAAGGCTGAGCTTGCGACAAACATGGCGAAACCTGACACATATACCGGTTTCTGGCCGCGCATGTCGCCGATCCTGCCCCAGGTCAGCAGGAACCCACAGACCATGAGCAGGTAAATCGTGATCGCCCATTCCGCAGTGGCAACCTCAGCCCCAAAATCGCGCCGGATGGTAGGCAACGCAATGTTCACCACATTGTTGTCAATGCTTCCAAGCAGGCTGCCCACGCCGACCGCGGCCATCACCATCCAGTTGCGGGTTGTGTTGCCTTCCATGCGGGCAGACTCGCTCGCCAGCTGGGTAGACTCGCTCACCATCACTACCCTCCGATCCGGTACATGGTGGTATGGCTGTTCATTGTAGCGAATTCTGGCATCGCTATTGCCGCGGCTTGAGCATTTATTTCATTCGCGGACGGCCGATGCGACGCATCCCAGGCAGCTGACTGCGGAGGCGACGAGGAAGCTGATTTGGATGCCGCTGAAGAATGCGGCTTGTGTGTGAACGCGGATGAAGGTTGTGAAGATCGCGCCCGAGACTCCGACTCCGGAGATCATGCCGATGTAACGGGCAGTTGCCAGAACACCCGCGGCAATGCCCAAACGGTTTTTTGGAGCCGCGCCCAGCATAGTGCTGTTGTTGGGCGCTACGAAGATCCCCATCCCAAGCCCAGCCGTGCCAATCGCGGTCCCAATGTACGCCATGGAGGACGTGGGGCCGAGGCGTGAAAGCAGATACATCGCCACCGCCAACAACGCCATTCCCAGCATCGCCGGCCAACGCGTGCCCACCCGGTCAGAGATCGCTCCGGCCGGGGGCGCGAAAACGACCATCACCAGGGGCTGAATGGTCATCAACAGCCCTGCGCTCGATGAACTCATCCCGTGCCCCTGGATCAGGTAGAACGGCATCAGGAATGTCATAGAAAACACAGCCATATAGTTGCAAATCGAGCTGGTGGCGCTCAATGAGAATGTCGGTACCCGGAACAGGCCCAGATCGAGCAAGGGGGAACCTGTACGGCTTTCAACCAGCACGAAGAGCACCAGCAGCACGACGGCTGCAGCAAACATCTTCAGGATGTACGGCGAGGTCCAGCCGTAGGTGTGCCCCTGGTTCAGGGCAATCAGCAGCAACGAGAATATTGCCAGGAATAACGCTGCACCCAGATAGTCGAAACGCTCAGGCTTGTCCGCAGGCTTGATCCACGGGACGAATTTTGAGCTCAGCACCAGAGCTGCGAGCCCGATGGGCACATTGATGTAGAAAATTGCCCGCCACGTGAAGTGGTCGGTAAGCCATCCTCCCACCATTGGTCCGGTCATGGAGCCCAGGTAGACCATGAGGACTTGCAGGCCAAGCACCCTTCCGCGCTGTGACGGCGGGAAGGTTTGGGTAAGAATCGCCGACCCGCTGGAAAAGATCATGGCGCCGCCCAGCCCCTGCACAGCACGAAACAAGATCAGCATCCCGATGCTGGGCGCCAATCCGCACAAGGCTGAACTTGCGACAAACGTGGCAAAGCCCGTCACATAGATCGGTTTCTGGCCGTACATGTCGCCGAGCCTTCCGCTGGTGAGCAGAAACCCGCAGGTCGTAAGCAGGTAAATGGCGACCACCCATTCCGCAGTGGCAACCTCGGTTCCAAACAAGCGCCGGATGGTAGGCAGCGAGATATTCACGACGCTGCTGTCAAGGCTCCCGAGCAGGCTGCCCACGCCGACTGCGGTCATCACCATCCAGTTGCCGGTTGTGTCTCTCTTAGCCGGGGTTGGCTCGCTCGCCATTTGGCTGGACTCGCTCGCCATCATTCCCCTCCAATGAACCACTCTTCAGTCTATCGCGAGGGAAATGCAGGTCCGGGAATCAGAGATCGTCGCGCGTGCGCCAACGATGGACCAGATCGTCGGCCGCTTCGGGCCAAGTGGGAAACTCGAATTCGAATCCGGCATCAAGAAGGCGCCCAGGAACGACGCGGCGGCTTTTGAGGACGAGTTCGGGCTCGGTACGCAGGAAAAACATGCCGACGGCGAGCAGCGGCGCGGGTGCGGGCAGGCCGTTCGGCCTGTCCCAGACCTCGCGCAACGTTTGCATAAAATCGCGGTTCGGCACAGGGTCAGGCGCGGCGAGATTGACCGGTCCCTCGATCTCCTCGTGAGCGATCAGAAATTCCAGAGCGCGGGCAAAGTCCATTTCGTGAATCCAGGAAACGTATTGCCGTCCATTGCCCTGTGTTCCGCCCAAACCAGCGCGCACCAGGTTTGACAGCACCGCAAAGACGCTTCCCGGCGCAGGACTGAGAACCAGCGAGGTGCGCAGCGCAATTTTGCGCGTTCGCGGTGTCGCGGCAGCAAAGAGTGCCTCCTCCCATTCCTTTGCCAGGCCAACCGTCCAGTTCCATTTCCCGGGCGCGCGTCTTCGCGCCGAAATCATCTCATTGCCTCCGATCTCGCCCGTTGCCTCATCCATGTCGCGGTCGAGAGAATGCCGGTAGATGGTGGCCGTCGAGGCGTTCATCCACAGGCGCGGTGGATGGTCGAGACCTGCCATGGCCTCGCGCAACAGCAGCGTGGGCCCAATGCGCGAGTCGTAAAGTTCGCGGCGGTTGCGCGCGGTATAGCGGCAGTTAATGTTGCGCCCGGAGAGATGAATGCAGACATCGGAGTCTTCCAGCGCCTCTACCCAGGGGCCGAGTTGCTTGCCGTCCCAATGCACAGTCTGCCATGGAGCGGTGTACGGGCCGCGAGTGAGTACTGTGACGCGATGTCCGCGCTCCTGAAAGAACCGCGCCACAACGCTGCCTATCTGGCCGCTGCCGCCGGGAAGAACAATGCGCAACGGGCGCGTGAACTGGTTGGCCGGATGGCTCATGGATTCAGCCTAACGCCGCGGGGCCTCGATTGCGCTCTTAATGCGGCGGGAGCGCATAAGTCTGCGCGAACAGCCGCCTGCGGCGGGCACGGATCTCGTACACGACGACGATGATGACCAGCAAAACGGCCAGGATCGGGCAGAGGACAATCCAGGGCGAGAGAACTACGCGGTCGCCGCCGATCCGAACCGCTGCGGCGCTGTGCACGACGCCGAAGATGGCGACCAGGTCGTCGCCCACCGTGACGTTTTCGCCCAGATGGATGCTGCCGAAGAGCGATACCAGATCGCCGCCGATGGAGGAGTTGTCGGCTGCTGAGACGTGACCGAAGAAAGCAACCACGTCCTGGCGCGCTTCGCCGTTGAGGCGCACGTCGCCAAAGAAGACGACGATGTCGCCGGCGACCTCGCCTTCGACGCGCACGTTGCAAAAGAAGCAGACGGCGTCTTGCACGGGAGTGTCGGGGGTGACATCGATATTGCGGAAGAACTGAACCGCATCCTGATCGGCGTGGGCCGGCGCGGCCGCCGCCGCCAGTGCGGTAGCGAGGAGGCAAACGGCGAACGTTCGTGCCATCAGCTCGAACCTCCTTTTTCTACGATACGCTTCAACGGGCAGGAAAGTTCCCGAAATCGATGTCTTTAGTAATCTCCAGGCGCCTCAATTTTTCGCGGGATTCAGCGCCTGCATCCACTCCGCGGCTGAGTCGACGAGCACATCGGGAGGGGTGGCAATGAGGGCCTGCGGCCCGTAGCCAAAAGCGCAGCCGAGAGACCACGTGCCGGCGTTGCGCGCCGTCTCTACGTCCACCTGGCTGTCGCCGATCATGACCGTCTCCTCAGGGCGCGCGCCGGTTTCCTCCATCAGCAAGCGCATGCCGAAGGGATCGGGCTTCTTTACGGGAAAGCTGTCGCCCCCATAGATGTGCAGAAAGTAGTCCGCGAGTCCCAGCCCCTCGCAGATGCCGCGCGCCGGGCGCACCGGCTTGTTGGTAAGCACCGCCATGGTTCGTGAAGGGCCGCCGGGGGCATCGTGCAGATCCTGCAGCGCCTTCAGCGCGTCCAGAACGCCCGCGTAGGCGTAGGTGAAGTCCAGCTTGTGCTCGCGGTAGTACTTCAGGAAAAACGCGTAGGCGTTTGCGAAAAGCTCTTCGCCGACTGCGTCCAGAGCCACATTGCCCGCCATGGCCAGCGAGCGGCGCATAAGCAGCGGAGCGCCATTGCCGACAAAGCCGGCAATGGCAGGATCGGGCAGCGGGCCAAGATTAAATTCCTTGAGCGTCGCATTGACGCTGTTGCACAAGTCCTGCGCCGAGTCGATGAGCGTGCCATCGAGATCGAAGACCAGAAGCTTCAATTGCCCCACCGGAATCGGGCGAAAAACGCGAATCATGCATCCAGTGTAACGGGGGATACCGGATCCCTTTTGCTTTATTCCGTAAGAGCAGCGACCAAGAAAATACTCCCCGAGACGCATTCAGCCAGTCTCCGGTTCTACAGCAATGGCGTGTCCAATGCTATTCTCTGACCCAGATGCACAGCTTCATCTTGTTCAAGCCGGTCGCCGTGGCCATGCTCATTCTGGCCAACGCTTACTTTGTGGCTGTCGAGTTCGCGCTCGTTTCCATTCGCGGTACGCGTGTGGAGCAACTGCTGACCGCTCGGGTTCCGGGAGCGCGTGCTGTGAGGTGGCTCCAAAGCAACCTGGACGAACTTCTTCCCGCCGTGCAGCTCGGCGTAACGCTGTGTTCTCTTGCGCTTGGCTGGCTGGGCGAGCCGCTGGCGGCGCAGATGCTGGCGGGCTGGATGGGCAGGTTGCCTCATGCGCAGGTCTACGGTCATGTGGCTGCTGTAGTGGTCGGCTTTGCGCTGATTACGTATTTTCATGTCGTTGTCGGCGAGCTCGTGCCCAAATCGCTGGCGCTGCGTCGCGCTGAGGCGCTGGCGGTGGCCGTGGCGCCGCCCATGCTGGTCTTTATGGCCGTCACTCGCCCCGCGGTGCGGCTGCTCAGCCGCTCCGCGGCCGCGGTCTTGCGTGGCTTCGATATTTCAAATACCGAACGCGCCGCGGCCGTTCACTCCGCCGAGGAGCTCAAGCTCATCACGACGTCGGCGCGGCGCCTGGGCCTGCTGCCCGAGTTTCAGGAGACGCTGGTGCACCGCGCCCTGGAGCTTGGCGATGTTCCCGTACGCGAGATCATGACGCCCCGGCAGAAGATCTTCTCTCTGCCGGCAAATATGCTCTTCGACGAGGCGTGCGCACGTGTCTTTGGCCGCAGTTATTCGCGCATTCCGGTTTACGACGAAGCGCGAGGTCCGGAGCATATCGTCGGCGCGGTCTATGCGCGCGACCTCGCGCGGCTGCTCTACTCCCGGAGGGCCGCTGTTTCAGTTGCCGCGCCCACGGCCGAGCTGCGTCTTGCGCAGATCATGCATGAGGTTCTGGTCGTTCCCGAAACCAAATCCGCGCTGGACTTGCTGCACGACTTCAAGCAGCACCGCCGGCACCTCGCCATCGCAGTGGATGAATACGGCTCAACCGTGGGTTTGGTGACCGCTGAGGACGCGATCGAGCAGATCGCAGGCGAGCTTGAAGACGAATTCGACGTGCCTTCTCACCCAATTCTGATCAGCGCCGGAGGAACAGTGCTGATGGATGGCAGCGTGAATCTGCGCGACCTGGAGACGCAGATGCAATGGAACCTGCCCCGCGACGGCGGCGTGGAAACGCTGGCCGGCTTTGTGCTGGCCCGTCTCGGGCACATTCCCCAGCCCGGCGAATCTCTGGTCTTTGAGGGCCGGCGGCTGACTGTTGTGGAGATGGACGCGCGGCGCATCGCAAGGATCCGCGTGGAGAAAGTGCCGGAGGAGCCGTCGGCATCGGTTTGATGACGTGCGTTCGCCTTCTGCCGATTGCGCCTGCTGGCCGCTCCGGCCACGAATTCAACCCATTCGGTTGAGGTTGCGCGCGAATGCGATGCCATGCGTTCATAAAATATTCACCTCATCTCATCAACTAATTGTGCAAATGCGCTCCAATTAGACGAAAATAAGAGTGGACAAGTTTTCGAGAAGGCTTGAGAGACGATTGACGCCTACGCAAACAGAAATTCACAAATGGACACGGGAAGAGTTCGAGCGGCTGGTCTTTGCGTGTAAACCGAAGGTTGCAGTGTTCGACTGCGACGGAACGCTCTGGAGCGGCGACGCGGGTTACGGCTTTATGGCCTGGTCGCTGGAGCAGGGTTTGGTTTCGCGCTCGACTCACGACTGGATTGATACGCGTTATCGCGCCTATCTGGCTGGCGGCGTGAGCGAAGAGGCGATATGCGGCGAGATGGTGCAGATGTATGCGGGATTGCGCGACTCGGAATTGCGCGCCGCCGCGGCCCAATACGTTGACAAGTTCGTGCGCGGGCGGATCTTCGAAGAAATGCGCGCGCTGGTGGCTGCAATGCGGAAGGCTGGGATCGAACTTTGGGCGGTCAGCTCCACCAACCGCTGGGTGGTCGTCGAAGGGCTGCGCGAGTTTGGTATCCCGGTTGAGCGGACTCTGGCGGCCGACGTTCGCGTGGCGGACGGCATCATCACAAGCGAAATGATTGATGTGCCCACGGACGACGCCAAAGCAACCGCGCTCAATCGTGTGGGCCTGCCGCATCCCGATGCGGTCTTTGGCAACTCGATTCACGACCTGGCGATGCTGAAACTGGCGCGCTGTCCCTTCCCGGTGAATCCATCTCCGGCGCTGCTGATCGAGGCGGCAAAAAGTGGCTGGGGCTACTTCAGGCCTCAGGCTGCCGAGGGCGTTGAGGCCGCAGTGGGCGGGGAATGAAGTCTTTCCAGGACGAATCCGCGTCCTCTTGAAATCGCTCGATCAGATTCAGTGTTTCCGTGCCGCTGTGAAGATAGTACAAAGTGGCCTTTTCTTGAGGAAAAAGCCACTCGGCGATATCAAGTTCCCCAACATGAACTCTGAATCTGCTGCGTCTCTTCGTTCCATTTACACTGGAGGTGTGGAAAAGAGGCAGCCGAAGCCCAACACACATATCGCGGGTCCAGCCCTCCGCTTTGTTGCGGCGGCGTTAATCGTGCGCGACGGAGAGGTTCTGATCGGGCAACGGCGGGCCGATCAGCCCATGGGGCAGCTATGGGAGTTTCCGGGCGGCAAGATCGAGCCCGGCGAAAGCCCGCAACAGGCGCTCACCCGTGAACTGGCTGAGGAGCTTGGCATTCGCGCGGAGGTTGGCCCACCGGTCACGCGCATTCGCCACCATTACCGCCATGGCGGCGCCGTGGACCTGCAGTTTTTTTGGGTGCGCGCGTTCACGGGCGAAATCGACAACCAAATCTATCAGCAGGTGCGCTGGGTGCAGCTCAGGGATCTGCTGGGCTACGAGTTTCTGGCCGCCGACCGCGGGCTCATCAAGGATTTGGCAGAAGGAAAGCTGCTGTAGAAACAGCAATCAGCCATCCGTCTTGCGCCAGCCGTGCCATCAACCGCAAAGGCTGTGGTAACCCCGGCGCCGAGCGCCAAAATCATCAGAAAGACGAACGGATCGTGTTTCAGCTTCGCTCTGGGTTGGAAAGGGCGCCGGCCGAATGCATCTCGCCATGGGCCGAGTGTATTTACTTCAGGCATTCACACGAGTCTTCCGGCTTGACACGATAACATCCAGACCTGAAACTGCCAGAAGTAGATGGCGCGGGGTGAGGTTTTCTGATTTCACTCCGGCGGAGGCAGAAGCGAGCCCGGTGAGCGCGACCAGCAGAGGACGGCAGAGTTACCGGCTCAACTCCACAATGGAAAGCGTGAGCGAGGTGGAAGCGGCCGCAGAGCAACTGGCCACCGAGGCAGGTTTCGACGAGGATCAGCGCTTTCACATCGCCATGGCCGTGCGCGAGGCTGTCATCAATGCCGTGATGCACGGGAACAAATACGATTCCGCCCTTCAAATCGATGTCTCGCTGGAGAACACCGGCACGTCGCTGGTTTTTACCATTGCCGACCAGGGACAGGGCTTCGATCCTGACCATCTGCCCGATCCGCTTGCGCCGGAAAACCTGCTCCGTGGCTCGGGTCGCGGCGTCTTCCTCATCCGTTCGCTGATGGATGAGGTACACTTTCGCCAATTGCATCCTGGCACCGAGTTGACCATGGTGAAACATCTGGCGCCCGCGGGCGAACGAACGTAGTATGAACGGCGCGAGCCCAGGCCAAAGCGGGACCAGAAATACATAAACAAGGAATCAATCTGCTCTGCCTGATCACTTTTCCGCAGGCTGGTGGGTCCAGAACCTTGGGCCAAAGATGCTATAACCAAAGTACTGACAAGGAGGGTTTTCCGTGGCACTTGCAATTGCTTCCCGCGAAGTGGATGGCGTAACCGTTTTGGATATGAGTGGGCGGATCACATTGGGCGAGGGCAGCGTGCAGCTGCGCGACGCCATTCGCGACCTCATCGGCAAAGGACAGCGGCGCATCCTGCTCGATCTGGGTGAAGTGAACTATATTGACAGCTCCGGCCTGGGCGAACTGGTAAGCGCCTATACGACTGCCAAGAACCAGGGAGCCGCACTCAAACTGCTCAAGTTGACCAAGAAGGTCCACGACCTGCTGCAGTTGACCAAGCTGTACACAGTTTTTGACATCTACGACGACGAAGCCGGCGCCATCGCTTCCTTCAAATAAGCCGATCCTGAGCCGATTCGCACGCTGCCCTGATTCCGGGGGAGGCGCCTTTTTGCGCTCTAAAAGTTCACCTTCGGCACCGCCTGCGCGGCGGGGCTGGCCGTGAAGTACGCACTGTTCTGGTGGAACCCGGCAATTCCCGCCCAGATATTGTTGGGAAACTGAAGAACGAATGTGTTGTAGTCCTGGAGCGCATCGTTGTAACGTTTGCGCGCCACGCTGATCCGGTTCTCGGTTCCGGAGAGCTCGTCCTGCAGGCGCATGAACTGGTCGCTGGAGCGCAGTTGTGGATAATTTTCGGTGAGCAGAAGCAGCCGGCCGATGGCGCCGTCGAGCTGGTTGTTGGCCGCGATCTTCGCCGCCGGCCCCTGCGCGTTCAACATTCCGGCGCGGGCGTTGGCAATATCGCCGAAAACGGTGCTCTCCTCCTTCGTAAACCCCTTCACCGTCTCCACCAGGTTGGGGATAAGGTCGGCACGCCGTTCAAGCTGCACGTCCACCTCGGACCACTCGGCCTTCACCACCTGATCCTTGGCTACCATCTGGTTCCGGGCGCTCACATAGCTGCCAAAGACCATCAGGACCACCAAAACCACAACAACAACTACGGCCAGCGTAATTCCAAGTCCTTTGCTCATAAAGCTCGATTCTCCTTGAAAACAGCCTTTAGCTGCTAGCTGCAGTCTTCCGCTGCGAACTTTCCGCACGATTGACTCAGCCTAGTCCTGCACCAAGAAACTGATCCCTGACAACTGACCCCTGATCTCCTGTTTTTACCAGCTTCCTCCAGCGCCGCCACCACCAAAGCCGCCTCCGCCGAAGCCGCCGAAGCCTCCTCCACCGCCGCCTCCGCCAAAACCTCCGCCGAAGCCACCTCCGCCATAGCCGCCACGGCCCCTGCCGACGATTCCACCCGTCATGAGTCCCAGGCCCCAGAGGCCAAACAGGCCAAAACCGCCCAGAATGCGGAAGAGGTAGAAAACGACGAAAACCAGGATGATGATGATTTGCAGGGCTCTGAGTCCGCCGGGGCGCTGCGCCGGCACGCTGGCTGTTGCGTTAGCGGGCTGGTCTTCGAGCGTAACATTGGCGTCGGCGGCGATCACCTGAGCCATCTCGCCTACCGCCAGTGTCACCGCGCCGTCATAGTCACCCGCACGCAGGTCGGGAATCATCTCGCGGCCAATATCGCCCACCTTGCCGTCAGGCAGGATGCCTTCCAGACCGTAGCCCACCTCGATGCGGTATTTGTGGTCGGCGACAGCAAGCAACACCAGCGCGCCGCGGTCCGTGCCCTTGCGCCCCATCTTCCACTTGGTCTCAAGCTGGTCAGCGTAGTCCGCAGCGTCGTCGCCGTTGAGGTCGTGTACAGTGACCACGGCAATCTGCGCGTTGGCCTGGGAGTGGTCAAGTTGCGCGCAGATCGAATCGAGCTGCGCAATCGCATCCTGCGACAGCACATGGGCAAAGTCATTTACATAATCGGTGGGTTGGGGCAGGCTTGCGACCGGCTGAGCCAGCGCCGGAATGGCAAAAAATGCGAAAAGCGCCGCCAGAAATGGCGCGACAACGATCAAGTGCGGGAGGCGAGGGCCTTTCATTTCTTCTTTATTGTACGCGGGCGGGGCCTCAGAAGTTCCCGCGCACGCAGGCTCTACACTGGGATAGAGATGAGTCAGAATTTGCTTCCTTCGCCCCCAACTGCCCGCAAAGACCACACCGAAACCCAGAAGCACGGAGTGCTGCTCGCCGACGACTACGCATGGCTGCGC
>Ga0335085_10013849_pt1 | contig 11799 bp, 8 predicted proteins | sample Lox_Sample_45_FD_206712 | JGI IMG/M metagenome (GOLD analysis project Ga0335085, IMG submission 206712) | Soil microbial communities from Loxahatchee National Wildlife Refuge, Florida, United States - Lox_Sample_4.5 | ecosystem: Environmental > Terrestrial > Soil > Wetlands | place: USA: Florida...
GCGGGAGGCGGATGGGCACCACCGCCACCCGGTAGTACAGGTCGCGGCGAAATCGTCCCTCCTCCACGGCCCGGGCGAGGTCGGCGTTGGTCGCGGCCACGATCCTCACGTCCACCGGGGTGGGCCTGCTGCCCCCCACGCGGTCGATCTCGCGCTCCTGCAGGACGCGCAGGAGCTTCGCCTGGAGGTCGACCGGCATCTCACCGATCTCGTCGAGGAAGAGCGTTCCTCCGCTCGCGAGCTCGAAGCGGCCGGGCCGGCGCTCGAGCGCCCCGGTGAACGAGCCCTTCTCGTGCCCGTACAGCTCGCTCTCGATGAGGTCCTTCGGTATGGCGGCCATGTTGACCGTCACGAAGGGTCCGCGCGACCGGCTGGAGTTGGCGTGGATCGCACGGGCGACGAGCTCCTTGCCGGTGCCCGACTCGCCCGTCAGCAGGACCGTCATCTCGGTGCGGGCGACGCGGCCGATCTCCTTGTAGAGCTCGATCATCGACCCGGAGCGCCCGATGAGGGTCTCGGGGAGGGAGACGTCGCGGTAGTGGCGGCCCTCGGCAGTGGCCTGCCGCTCCTCCCCGTTCCGCTCCTCCACCTCCGCCGGCTCGGCCGCGGTGCCGAGGTCGCGGATGATCCGCTCCACGCGCGGCAGGTCGAAGGGCTTCCCGACGTAGTCGGCCGCCCCGCGCTTCATCGCCTCCACCGCCGTGCGCATCGTGTCCTCGGCGGTCATCACCACCACGAAGGGCGAATCGCGGTGCCCGGTGATCTCGCCGAGGAGCTTCAGGCCGTCGTCGCCCGGCAGGCGCACGTCGAGCAGCACGAGGCCGACGCCCTCCGGCCCGCTCCCCAGGTCGCGGAGCCGCAGGCGCGCCTCCTCGGCGCTGCCCGCCTCCTCGTGCGGCACGCCCACCCGGTCGCAGGTGCGCGCCAGCACGAAGCGCACCGACGGCTCGTCGTCCACGATCAGGACCTTTCGCAACGCGCTCTCCACGGTCGGAAGGCCCCCAGGGCCCCGCCCTCAGGCATCGAGTGGAAGATACACCGCCGCCTCCGCGCCCCCGTCCACGCGGTTTCGGACCTCCATGCGGCCTCCGTGCGCCTCGACGATTCGCCTGCAGATGGCAAGGCCCAGGCCCGTACCGTTCGACTTCGACGTCGCGAACGGGGTGAAGAGCCTGGGCAGCATCGCCTCGGAGACGCCGGGGCCGTTGTCCTGCACGGCGATGCGCGCGAGAGGCCGGCTGCGGCCGCTCGCCTGCCGGAGGCGCTGGCCGGCCACCCCCGTCTCGAGCGTGACCGTGGGCCCGGGCCGGTCGCCCACCGCCTCGACGGCGTTGCGCACGAGGTTGAGGAACACCTGGGTGAGCTTCTCGCCGTCGGCGTGCAGCTCGGGAAGCGACGGGTCGTAGCGCTCGACGAACTGGATGCGCTCGCCTCCGGGCATGCCGCGGGCGAGGACGAGCACGTCGCCGACCACGTCGTGGATCTTCACCGGCCCGGTCTGCAGCACCGCGGGGCGCGCCAGGTCGAGCAGCTCGCGGACGAGGCCGTCCACGCGCTTCGCCTCGCGGGCGATGACCTGGGCGTACTCCGCGGCGGGGCCCTCGGCCTCGCGCGCCAGGAGCTCCGCGGAGCCCTGCAGGCCTGCCAGGGGATTGCGGATCTCGTGGGCGAGGCCGGCGGCCAGCGCCTCGAAGTCGAGCGAGCGCTCCCCGTTGCGCCGGGGGCGCAGGACGAGCACGGCGCCCGCGCAGGTCGGCCCGTCGAGGATCGGATTCGCCTGCACCGCCACGGGAATGCCCGGGTCGGCCGGCGCCGGCACGTCGAGGGCCTGGCTCTCCAGCGACCTCAGGGTACGGTCGGCGAGCAGCGCGAGCTGCAGGCCGCCCGGGAGCGCGCGGGCGGGCAGCCCCACGGCCCGCTCGCGGCTGCGGCCGAAGAGCTCCTCGGCAGCCGGGTTGAGGTGGAGGACCCCTCCGTCGGAGCCGATCACGACGACGGCATCTCCGATGGAATCCAGGGCTGCGCGGGCGAGCGCGGCCGGGAGGGACGGGATCTTGCTGGACAACTCGCCTCCGCCACCGCGGAACCCTCGACCCCTCCGCCCCGGCGCGGCAGGCCCCCGGGAACGGCGAGTCGAGGGTCCCTCGTGCTAGAGGGCTTCCTCCCCGCGCTCGCCGGTGCGGATGCGGATGACCTCCTCCACCGGGACCACGAAGATCTTGCCGTCGCCGATGCGGCCGGTCTTTGCGGCGCGCTCGATCACCTCGACCACGCGCCCGACCATGGCGTCGGCGACCACCACCTCGACCTTCACCTTGGGCAGGAAGTCCACGACGTACTCGGCGCCACGGTAGAGCTCGGTGTGGCCCTTCTGCCGGCCGAAGCCCTTCACCTCGGTGGCGGTGAGGCCGGCGACCCCGACCTCGGTCAGCGCCTGCTTCACCTCGTCCAGCTTGAACGGCTTGATGATGGCCTCGACCTTCTTCACGGCGCACCTCTGTCGAATGAATGTTGAACGGACGCTACGCTTCGCCACCTCGGGCGGTCAAGAACGGCGCGGACCGCCGGCTCGCCCCGGCCGGCGCTCCGCAGGCGTGCCCGGATCGCAGGCTCGCGGCTGCCCGCGATCCGCTCAGCGGTCCCGCGGCCGCCGCCTGGCGCCTCCGCGTGGCCCGGACCGTCGTCCGGTGAAGACCGGTCCTCGCGTCGCCTGGCGGAAGCACGGCCGCGATCGGCTGCAACGGACGGGCCACGCCCGCGACGAGGGTGGCCGGGGCACGGCCCCGCTGCCCGACGGCCTCCCGGTCACTCGGAAGAGGCGGTAAGAGGGAGCGTGCGCGTTCGCTTCCTCCTCGCATCCGCCCTGCCGGCGCTCCTCTCCCTCGCCGTCATGGGGCTCGCCGCGGACCGGCTCACGCGCCGCGCGCTGGAGGAGGAGCTGTCGGCGCGGCTCGTTGCCGCGGCGCAGGCCGCCGCGGAGGCCCTGCCGGCGGATCGGCTGGCGCGCCTCGCGCCGGGCGACGAGGAATCGCGCACCTACGCTCACGTGCGTTCCCGGCTGGCCCCGGTCGCGCTCGCCACCGGCACGCGCCTCTTCGTGGTGCGACCGGACCGCACTGCCCTCGCCGACTCGGAGGGGCGCGTCCGCATCGGCGAGCCGATCCCTGCGCTGGAGCGCGATCGCATGGAGATCGCCATCGCCTCGACGGGGCGCGCCACCGCGAGCCAGGTCATGTTCGAGGGCTCCGACGGCCAGCTCTACAAGACGGGCTACGCGCCCGTCCTCGGCGAGGACGGGCGCGCGGTGGCGGTGGTGGGCGCCGACGGCACCGCGGTGGCGTTCGCGCCCCTGCGCCGCATGCGACGGGTGCTCGCCACCGTGGCGGTCGCCGGGGCGGTGCTGGGCGCGCTGGCCGCGGCCGTGGCGTCGCTGTCGGTGACGCGACCGCTCACCCGCCTCACCGAGGCCGCCCGGCGCATCGGCCGGGGCGACCTACGGACCCCGCTCTGGCAACGACGCCGCAAGGACGAGATCGGCACCCTGCGCGACACGCTGGAGGAGATGCGTCGCGCGTTGCAAGCGCGCGACGAGGAGCGCGAGACCCTGCTCGCGGGCATCGCTCACGAGGTGCGCAACCCGCTCGGTGCGCTCGACCTCTTCGCCGGGCTTCTCGCCGAGGAGGTGGAGGGCCGGCCCGAGGCCTCCCACGTCGTGCGCATCCGCGCCGAGCTCGCGGCGCTCTCCAAGGTGGTGGAGGAGTTCCTCGACTACGCGCGGGCGCGGCCTCCGGTTCGCGAGGACGTCGACCTCGCCACGCTCGCCGACGAGGTGGCCGACCTGGCCGCTCCGCTCGCCGCCGGTCGTCGGGTCTCCCTGGGGATCGAGGCGAGCGGCACGGTGCGCGCCGACCGGGAGCAGCTGCGCCGGGCGGTCGTGAACCTGGTTCGGAACGCGGTCGAGGCGGCCCCGGCGGCGAGCGAGGTGGAGATCCGCGCCTCGGCCGGGCACGGCGAGGCGGTCATCGAGGTGTCCGACCGGGGCCCCGGCCTCGCGCCCGAGGCGCGGGCGGGGCTGTTCCGGCCGTTCTTCACCACCAAGGAGCGCGGCACCGGCCTCGGCCTCGCCCTCGCGAAGCAGGTGGCGGACGCGCACGGTGGCCGACTCACGCTCGAGGACCGCGACGGCGGCGGGACGGTGGCCCGGCTGGCGGTGCCGGTCGTGCCCGGCGCCGGCTCGACCTGAATCTGGCAGGCTGTCGAACAAGCCGGCCATCCGGCACCGGTCTCCCCGAGCCCCTCGGCTGGGCTCGGGGCAGGCGAAGTCGAGGGGTGGCTGGCGCTCGTCGCCCCCGGGCCGCAGGTCGCGCGCAGCCGGTCGGCCCGCTCGAGCCAGGGCGCGAGTGCGCCCTCGGGAGCGTGCTCGGGCAGGAAGTCGAGCGCGCGCTCCGCGGCTCGCAGCGCCTCGGGGCATCGGCCGGCCGCCTCGAGCGCGCGGGCCAGGGTGTCGAGGATCATCGGGTCGCCCGGCGACAGCCTGGCCGCTTGCTCCGCCAGGGGAAGGGCTTCCTCCCGGTTCCCGCGCTGGAGGAGGTTCCAGGCCAGGTTGTTCGCCGCCATCGCGCTCCAGGGCGCGATGTCCACCGCGTGGCGCAGCGCCGCGAGTCGCCGGTCCTCCGCCTCCTCGGTCCCGCGGGGCAGCGACTGGGCGAGCCACAGCGTGGCGCGGAGGTCGTCGGGGTGCGCGGCGGCCGCCCGCTCGGCGAGCGGCAGGGGATCGAGGGAGTAGATCGCGGCCTTCACCTGGAGGGCGAGGACGTGGCCCGGATCCTCGGCGAGCGCCTCCTGCATCTCCTCGCGCTGGAGCCGGGCGGCCTCGGCCGTCGCCTGGAAGCGGTTCAGCGCGAGCCGGATGGCGTGGACCTCGGACGCGGAGAGCTCCCGCACGTCCGGGCGCTCGTGGGTCGCGCCGCGGGCGGGCCATTCCTTCCCGGCCGGGCGCTGGGCATGCTCCGCCACGAGGAGGTCGAGGGCCTCGGGGCCGTCCCGCGTCGCGGGCGCCCACTCGGGGAAGACCGTGGCGAAGGCGGCGTCGGGCCGCTCGGCCCCGGCCAGGCGGCGGCGGAAGTCGTCGAACCGGTGCTCCTCCTCGTCGAGGAGGTAGTGGACCAGCATGGCCGCCGAGTCGTGCTCGGAGAGGTCGTTCGATCGGCCGTCCCAGGCGAGCAGCTGGCGCATCGGCACGGGGTGGCGCTGGTAGCCGCGCGCCACGTGCGTCGGCACGCGGCCGAAAGAGCTCCGCTCGCTGGCGAGGATCTCCGAGAGCGCGGCCATGCCCTCGCCGAACCAGCGCGGCTGGCGCGGGTAGGCGTAGCGCAACAGGTGATGGGTGAGCTCGTGCACGATGACGAGGCGTGCACCGGGGCGGGTCTCGCCTGGGCTCGACTCACCCATGAGGCTGCGGAACCAGGCCGAGACCCCGCGCGGCTGCTGCCGGTCGCCGCCGGATGCGCCGGGCCCCGCCTCGTCCGGCATCCCGTGGACGCGTTCCGGCTCGGCCGGCATGACGATGACGTGCTCGCCGAGGCCGTCCTGGGACAGGTACGCCATGACGTGCGGTGGTGCGAACTCCGCGTAGTCCACCGCCCTCCGGAAGGCGACCACCTGGACCACGCGGTCGATCTCCATCGACTGGCCGGGAAACAGGCCGCCGATGAGCGCCTCGCGCATCTGCTCCAGATCGAGCACGAGTGCGCGTCCCTCACCTGGAGTCACGTCGCCGTGGAGACGGAAATGGCCGCTGCGCACCTCCACCCAGGCCGGTCCGCCGCGGGCGGGGCATCGGAACTCGGTCTCCGCCCACGGGGTGTGGGCGCAGCCCGCCACTGCCGCCGGCAGGGCGAGCACGACGAGCATGCGAACGGGGCACCCGCGCATCGTGGAGAGGTGGGCCCATCCGGGCGCACCCGTCGAAACGGTAGCGCAGCGTCGGCGCGGCGCGCGAGGCCCGGAGTGGACCGAGGGCCCGAACACCCCGAACACCCCGAGCCCCGATCCGGTGCCCCCGCCTCGAGGAGCCGGCTCGCGGCGGCGGGAGGCCCGGTCGCGGCGCACGACCGGCGCCCGACCTTCGTCTACACTGCGCGGCGGTGCCGAGGATCCTCATCGCCGACGATCACGACGCGGTTCGAGAGGGCATGGCCATCGCCCTCGCCCGCCTGGGCCACGACGTGCTCGCCGTGAAGGGGGGGGCCGAGGCGATCGCCGCCTACCGCAAGAAGCCGGCCGACGTGGTGGTGACCGACCTGCGCATGGTGCCGGTGGACGGCATCGAGGTGGTGCGCAGGCTGCGCGAGACGGATCCCGACGCGACCGTCGTGGTGGTCTCGGCCCACGGCACGATCGAGGTGGCGGTGGAAGCGATGCGGGAGGGAGCCTTCGACTTCCTCGAGAAACCGTTCTCGCCCGATGTGCTGCGCGCCCGGGTGGAGAAGGCCGTGGAGATCGCCCGGGAGCGTCGCGGGGCGCGCACCGTCCGCGCCCGCGTGGAGGCGCTCGAGGCGGACGCCGCGCGGGCCCGCGACCCGCACGGCATCGTGGGCAGCTCGGAGGCGATGCGGCGGGTGCTGGAGCAGGTTCGCAAGGTGGCGCCCACCGACGCCACCGTGCTCGTGCTCGGCGAGTCCGGGACGGGCAAGGAGCTGGTGGCGCGCGCGGTGCACGACGCCTCGCCGCGCAGCGCAGAGCCGTTCGTGTCGATCTCCTGCGCCGCGGTGCCGGAGACCCTGCTCGAGTCGGAGCTGTTCGGCCACGAGCGCGGTGCCTTCACGGGCGCCGTCAAGCGCAAGCTGGGCCGCTTCGAGCTGGCGCACCGGGGCACGCTCTTCCTCGACGAGGTCGGGGAGATCCCCGCGCCCGTGCAGGTGAAGCTCCTGCGCGTGCTCCAGGAGCGCCAGTTCGAGCGGGTGGGGGGCGAGGAGACCCTGGAGGTGGACGTCCGCCTCGTCTCCGCCACGAACCGCGATCTCGCACGTCTCGTGAAGGAGGGACGGTTCCGCGAGGACCTCTACTACCGCCTGAACGTGGTGGCGCTCATGCTGCCGCCGCTTCGCGAGCGACCCGGGGACGTCGCCGAGCTGGCCCGTCACTTCGTGGCCAAGCTCGCTCCGCGCGTGGGGAGGGGCGTCCACACGATCGCCCCGGAGACGCTGGACATGCTCGTGCGCCATCCCTGGCCCGGCAACGTCCGCGAGCTGGAAAACGTGATCGAGCAGGCCCTGGTGTTCGCCGACGGCGAGTCGATACGGCCGCAGGACCTGCCCGAGGGCGTGCGCCGCGCGCCGCCCTCTCCCGCCCTGCCCGTACCCGCAGGGGACCGCTCGCTCACCGAGATCCTCGAGGACCTGGAGCGCCAGCTCATCCTGGCCGCCTTCGAGCGGGCCCGCGGCGTGAAGGCCGAGACGGCGCGACTCCTCGGCATCAAGCCGTCGGCCCTCTACTACAAGCTCGAGAAGTACGGGATCGGCTCGCCCTCGCCGGGCGAGAAGGCGGAGCCGGACGAGCCGTGACGGCGGGGGTGCTCGCGGCGTTCGCCCTCGCGCTGGGCGGTGGCCCGGCGGGTCCGGCGCCCCTCGCCTGCCCACCCGGCTCGGTCGCGAGGGGCCACCCGCCGTTCGAGGGCTACGAGGAGTGGTGCGAGGGCAAGGACGAGGCAGGGCAGCCTCGGCGCGAGGGCCCCGCCCGCACGTGGTACGACGACGGCGCGCTGTGGACGGAGGAGAGTTTCACCAAGGGTGAGCGCAACGGCCGTTTCGTCGAGTACCACCGGAACGGCCGGAAGGCGCGCGAGGGACGGTACGTGAAGGGGAAGCAGGACGGCACCTGGACCATCTGGTGGGAGTCCGGTGCGGTGGAGGAGGAAGCGGAGTGGCGCGAGGGCGTGCCCCACGGGCGCTTCGCGGCCTACCGGCAGGACGGGAAGAAGCGGACGGAGGGACGCCGCTGCGGAGGGGCGCCCTGCGGGACCTGGACCACGTACGGCGAGGACGGCGGCGTCGAGGGGACGGCAACGTACGAGGAGGGCGTGCTCGCGCCGTAGGGCGGCCCGGCGCGCGACGGTTTTCCGAGGGCACCTCGACGTTTCGCGCAGGAAGGTCGCGGAAATGGCCGGTAAGTGCGCGATCCGGCGGAATTCCCGGCGGGCACGACGGTTGCTCCTGAAGCGCCCCGATGGTGGCAGGCCTCCTCATGCTGGTGCTCGCCGCGGGCGGGCCTCAGACGACCTTCGACCGCGACGCGGCGCAGGCCGAGCTCTCGGCCGTCGCCGTCCGCATCGAGCAGCTGAAGGCCCGTTACGCGACGGGCGACGGGTCGGTCGTCCCGGAGCTGCACCAGCAGCTCGTGCGCGCCCAGGAGCTCGCCCAAGCCATCGAGGCCACCTCGGCCCTACCGCCTCCCTCGGGCGACGCCCCGACCGCGGAGGAGCTTCGCGAGCGCGCCGACGCCGACCGCGACGAGGCGGACCGGCTGCGCCGGGCGATCGAGCGGATCGAGACGCGGATGGCCGAGCTGCAGTTCGGCCCGCGCGCTCCCGAGGCGAACCTGACGAGCACCGCGCCCGCCAGGGCGTCGGAGGTGCCTGCCATGGAGCGGCTGGCCATGCTGGAGGCCCAGCGCAACGGGCTCCTGCACCGGCTGGCCATCGCCCTCGCCGAGGCCGAGCACCTCGAGGCGGAGGCGAGGAAGCTCGAGAAGGCGAAGTGATCAGGTGGCGTCGTCGGCCGCCGCCCGGGCTGCCGACTCGGCCTCGAGGTAGGCGTCGAACGCAGCCGACGGAACCGGCAGGGCGAGCCAGGTCGCGACGAGCTCGCCGTCGCCGCCGAGGTCCACCGCCTCCTGCACGCCGGGCGTCAGCGAGAGCCGGCCCTGGCTGGAGAGGTCGCGGTCGGGGATGCGCAGCGTGTAGTCGAGCGTGATCTCGCCGGTCGGCTCGCGGCTCGCCTCGACCCGGAAGGACAGACGCACGCGATCGGGATCGGCGGGATCGTGGAGGACGACCTCGGCGGGCTTGCCCGCCTGGGCGATGAGGCGCGGGCGGGCGACCACGCGGCCCCCGGAATCCGTCAGCGACAGCTCGACGAGCTGGCCGGCTGCGCCGGTCTCACGCTCGGCCGTGGCGCGCTCGATCGCCTCGTGCGCGCGGATTGCGACCTCGGCGGAGCTTCCGCCCAGCACGAACGCACCGGCGAGAAGGCCGGCGACCCGGATGGCCTTCGGAACGCGGGGGGGCGCGCGGAAGGGCATCCTCGCCGATGCTGCAACCGACGTGCCCTCGACCGGGGTACGGGAATCCAGGGGCTTGTCACGCCACACACCCGCGCGGCGCGTGGCTTTCCGACGACTCCCTGGAAGGAAAACCGACGAAGGGCCTCACCTCTTCTCGAAGCGCCCGTCCCGATCGGGTCCGATCGCCATCCCCGCGCGGACGAGCTTCTCGAGGACTGCGAGGCAGCTCCGCTCGGCCACCGGGTGGATCGCGACGGGCGTGTCGGTGTACGCGCGCGCGGTGATCTCGCCGAGCGTGCCGCCCGCGGTGAGCGCCTCGACGACGAGCGCCTCCCGCGCGCGCCGATGCTCGCGGTAGGCGCCGAGGAAGCCCACCCCGTCGGGAGCGGGCTGACCGTGGGCCGGGTAGAGCGTGCGCGGCGAAAGCCCCCGGAGCCGCTCGAGCTGGCGCTCGTACTCGGCCATGTCGCCCTCGGGCGGGTCGATCACGATGGTCGAGAGCGTGGAGACCATGTCGCCCGCGGCGAGCGCCCCCGTGACCTCGTCCAGGAACACGAGGTGCTCACGCGCGTGTCCGGGCGTCTCGAGGGCGCGAAACCGGCCGCCGAGGAGGTCGCCGTCCCGGACCGGCAGGATGGGCACGGCGACGCGGTCCCGCGCGAGCACGTGGGCGCGTACGGGGGCGCCGAGGCGCCTCGAGAGCGCCTCCACCCCGCCCACGTGGTCGGGATGGGCGTGGGTGAGCCAGATCTCCCGGACCGGCCGCCCCAGCGCCGCGGCTGCGGCGGCGAGCGCCTCCTGCTCGTCCGGCCACGGCGAGCCCGGGTCGAGGAGGGCGAGGCCCGTGCGCTCACCGCCCGGGCCAGCGAGCGGCAGGGCCCAGCTGTTCGTGTGCGTGGCGGGCGGCAGCGTGGGCGTCCGGGTCGCCAGCTGGAAGAAGCCCTCCTGGAACTCGATCCGCGAGGTGGCCTCGACGGGAGGCGCGACCAGCGCGGCGACGTCGAGCGGCCCCTCGCGCGCGACCGTTCGGACGCCGTGCAGGTTGGGCGGGTAGAGGAGCACCTCGCCGGTCGTCCACCGCCGGAGCGCGGTCCGCGCCGGCACGAGCTCCCCGCCCGAGAGCTCGCCCGGCCAGACGTCGGGCACCTCGCCCGGCGGAAGGCGGACGGCGAAGAGGCGCGCGTCGTAGCGGAGCGGCATCTGCGATGGCGTGACCCAGCGCCCGGCCGGGACGAACGGCTCCGACACGAGCGTCACGCCGAGGCGGGCGAGCGCGGCCCCCAGGTCGAGCCCGCCGTCGAGCAGCGCGCGCCGGACCTCGTCGCGGAGCGTGCGCGGCACGCGCTCCGCCCCGCGCGCGACGAGGACGCCGGTCTCCTCGAAGAGCTCCCGGACCGCGCAGGCGACGAGCCGCGCCGCCTCGCCGCTCGCGCCCTCCACCGCCACGGCGGCGTCGCCCGGGTCGAGCCGGCCACCGGGGAACGCGTGGAACCCGCCGGCGAAGCGCCGGTCCATCCCGCGGCGGACCAGGACGAGCTCCCGCCCGCCCGGGGCCGGCATTCCAGCCGGGCCGTCGCGCCAGAGGATCACCGCCGTCGCGAGGACGGGCTCGGGAGGCGGCGGCGCGGGCGGCAGCCCGGGAAACGAGGCGCTCACACCCTCACGAGCTCGCGCTGGATCTTCGAGAACACCTTCGGCCCGTCGGCCGCGAGGAAGACGTCGATCTCGCTCCGCACACCCAGGCCCTCGTCGGGGAGGTAGATGCCGGGCTCGATCGAGAAGGCGAGGCCGGGCACCAGCGAGCGGGTGTCGTGCGTCTCGAGGTCGTCCAGGTTGGCACCGTCGCCGTGCACGTTGCGGCCGATGGAGTGCCCGGTGCGGTGGACGAACCGGTCGCCGAAGCCGGCGGCGGTGATGTGGTCGCGGACGGCGCGATCGACCTGCCATCCCTGCAGCGTGCGCTTCTCGTCGTGGGCCTTCTGCACGGTCGCGAGGCCGACGTCGCGCGCCTCGGCGGTGATGCGGAAGATCTGCTCCAGCTTCGCCGGGGGGCGGTCGCCGCAGAAGCCCACCCAGGTGATGTCGGCGTACACGTCGTCGGGGCCCGAGCCGCGCGCCCACAGGTCGATGAGCACCATGTCGCCCTTCCGGATGGGCGTGGGCGCCTTCGTGGAGGGCGTGTAGTGCGGGTCGCCGGCGTGCCCGTTCACGGCCACGATGGGCGGATGGTCGGTCTCGAGGCTGGCCTCCGCGAAGCGCGCCATGAGGAAGTCCTGCACGTCGGTCTCGAGCAGCGTCTCGCCCTTCTCGAGGGCGTCGCCGATGCGCTCGAAGGCGGCGTCCTTCGCCGCGTCGATGGCGAGGAGCGCGCGCCGGTGGCTCTCCACCCTGGGCGCGTCCCAGCGGCACAGGAACCTCTGCACCAGCTCGGCCGAGGAGACCACCTCGACGCCGTACCCGCGCACCAGCTCGAGCGCGCCCGCGTCCACGCGCGAGAGGTAGGGAATCGCGCCCTCG
>Ga0335085_10013850_pt1 | contig 11798 bp, 12 predicted proteins | sample Lox_Sample_45_FD_206712 | JGI IMG/M metagenome (GOLD analysis project Ga0335085, IMG submission 206712) | Soil microbial communities from Loxahatchee National Wildlife Refuge, Florida, United States - Lox_Sample_4.5 | ecosystem: Environmental > Terrestrial > Soil > Wetlands | place: USA...
TTCGGCCCGTCCTTGGCGGCGTGCTCCATCACCACGACGATGCGCTTGACGCCGGCGACCAGATCCATTGCCCCGCCCATGCCCTTGACCATCTTGCCGGGGACCATCCAGTTGGCGAGATCGCCGCGCTCCGAAACCTCCATCGCGCCCAGGATCGACAGATCGATATGACCGCCCCGGATCATGGCGAAGCTGTCCGCCGAGGAGAAATACGAGGTTTTCGGCAAGGCGGTTATGGTCTGCTTGCCGGCATTGATCAGGTCGGGATCGACTTCATTCTCGCGCGGAAACGGTCCCATGCCGAGCATTCCGTTCTCGGATTGCAGCGTCACGTTCATTCCGTCGGGAATATAGTTGGCGACCAGCGTCGGAATGCCAATCCCGAGATTGACGTAGAATCCGTCGCGCAGCTCCTGGGCAGCGCGTTTGGCGATGTCTTCGCGGCTCCAGCCCATGGTCTAATCCTTCCGGACCGTTCGTTGTTCGATGCGCTTGTCATGTGCGAGCCCCGCAACGATCCGCTGCACGAAAATGCCCGGCGTGTGAACGCAATCCGGGTCCAGAGAACCCACTGGCACCAGTTCCTCGACTTCGGCAACCGTCACCTTTCCGGCCGTCGCCATCATCGGATTGAAGTTGCGTGCTGTCTTTCGATAGACGAGGTTGCCTTCCGCATCGCCACGCCACGCTTTGACGATTGCGACATCGGCGTGAAGCGCAGTTTCGAGAACATAGGTCTGACCATCGAACTGCTTGTGTTCCTTGCCTTCGGCGATGATCGTCCCGACGCCCGTCTTCGTGTAAAATCCCGGAATGCCGGCGCCGCCGGCGCGAATGCGCTCGGCGAGGGTGCCTTGCGGGTTGAACTCGATCTCGAGCTCCCCGGCCAGATACTGCTTCTCGAACGTGGCATTCTCACCGACGTAGGAACTGACCATCTTCTTGATCTGGCGGGTCTTGAGCAACAAACCGAGACCGAAATCGTCCACGCCGGCGTTATTGGATATCACCGTCAGATTCTTCACGGCGGAATCGCGCAAGGCAACGATGAGGTTTTCGGGAATGCCGCACAGCCCGAATCCGCCCGACATCACGGTCATGCCGTCGAACAGGAGCCCATCGAGCGCAACGGCGGCATTCGTGTAGACTTTGCTCATTCATAACCCTGGCGCTTGACGCGGGAGCCCCGATATAGTGACTTTCGCGATGTACACTGTGCTGACAGTAAACGATCGCCAGGAGCGGGGCGCAAGATGAAACCGAATGTGTTGTGGTGCGCGCTTGTCGCGGGGCTGCTTGCAAGCGCGCCGGCTGCTGCCGCGACATCCAACAAGGACAAGGGGCTGCAGAATGTCGGGGACGGGGTGGCCATTGCGCTCCCGCTCGTCGCCGGAGGTATTTCGATTTACAAGGACGACTGGAATGGCGCGGGGCAGCTGGTGCTTGCTACCGGCGCCACGGTCGGGACCGCACTTCTGCTGAAGCATTTCGTGCAGGAGCCGCGGCCATACTGCCGCCATCAGCCCGGCTGTTCGAACGATTCGTTTCCGTCCGACACGGCGGCCCTGGCGTTTGCTCCCGCCCAATACTTGTGGAACCGGTATGGCTGGGAATACGGCGTGCCGGCGTATGTTGCGGCCGGATTTGCCGGCGCAACGCGTATCATCTCGGACAATCACAATTGGTGGGATGTCGCAGCCAGCGGCGCGATCTCGTGGACCTACAATTGGATCATTACAAGCCGCTATCATCCCCCGGATAATCTGGAGAGCGGCGTTATTGCCACGCCCCATGGCGCGATGGTCGCGGTGAATTACCGCTGGTGACTGGAGGCGTCGCCACTGGGGGGCGCCCGTTTCCAGCCGCCTTGCAATGGCGCCTCACCACTATCGCCGGCAAGATGCCAGCGCTGCCGGTAAGGCTTTATTCGCGTTATAGAGTGCGTGGCTTTGCACGCGGAGGCGGCATGACACGGCCTGCTCTTGTCCTTGCGCTGCTGCTGCTGGCAGCTCCCGCGCATGCGATGCAGCTCACGAGCCCGGATTTCGCCAACGGCAGTGCGCTGTCTCTGCGCCAGGTCAAGTGCGGCGGGTCCAACGTTTCACCGGCGCTGCAATGGGGTGGCGAGCCGGGCTCCACGAAGAGCTTCGCGCTGACCGTGTTCGATTCCGACGCACGCGGCGGCAGCGGATGGTGGCACTGGATCGTGCTCGATATTCCTGCAGCCGTTCACGAACTCGCGTCAGGCGCAGGCAATGGGTCGGGCATGCCTGCGGGCGCCGTACAGGGCACGAACGACTTTCGCGGGCGCGACTATGGCGGTCCCTGTCCACCTCCCGGCTCGGGCGAACATCACTATCGATTCACGCTGTGGGCGATGCCTTCGGCCGGCGTGCCGCTCGCCGCCGATGCCGACCCCGAAGCGGTCGGGCAGTATCTGGCGTCGCATGCATTGGACAAAGTGGAGCTTGTGGGCATCTATCAGCACTGAGCGCGATCAAGTCCCGATCTGCGACAGCCGATCGACGCGGCGGAGCGGCGGAAACATCCAGGCCCAAGCGGCGACCACCAGAAGAGTACCGATACCGCCGACGACGACGGACGGCACGGTACCGAACCAGGCCGCCGTCAAACCCGATTCGAATTCGCCAAGCTCGTTGGATGCACCGATGAACAGCACATTGACCGCACTGACGCGCCCGCGCATCGCATCGGGGGTTGCGAACTGAACGAGCGCGTGCCGGATAAATACACTGACCATATCCACCGCGCCCAACACCGCCAGTGCCGCGAGCGAGACGTAGAAGTTCCCGGACAGGCCGAACACGATGGTGGCAATACCGAACGCGGCAACGGCTGCGAACATGGTCGCTCCGGTCCTGCGTTCCAGAGGCCGCCGGCCCAAAGCGATGCCTACGACACCGGCTCCCACAGCGGGTGCGCTGCGCAGAAGTCCCAGGCCTATGGGACCCGTGTGCAGAATATCGCGGGAAAAGACGGGCAGAAGCGCGGTCGCGCCGCCCAGAAGAACTGCAAAGAGATCGAGAGAGATCGCACCCAGTATGATGGGACGGGCTCTTACGAAACGGATGCCTTCGACAACGCGCGCGAGCGGCTTCGAGAGGATGGGAGATCCGCCGGGGCGCCTTCCGCCCAACGTCAACGACATCATACTGCCAAGAGCGAGGCACACAGCGCACGTCCCGTAGGCGGCCTCTGCACCCCATGCATACAGAATCCCACCCAGCACCGGCCCGAGAAGGACCGCGGCCTGAAAAGTCGAGGATCCCCAGGCAAGCGCGCGCGGCAGTCTTTCGCGAGGAACGAGAAACGGCATCAACGACTGACCGGCGGGGCCCGAGAACCCTCGTGCCGCGCCGAAAAACGCCAGCACAACGTAGAAGGCCCAGACCGATCGCGCATGCGAGATCGTGAGCGCCAGGAAGCAACCGGCGCAGCCGGCCTGGGCTAAAAGGCTTGACGCAAAAATGTATCGCTGATTGACGCGATCCGACAACTCGCCCGCCGGTAGCGTCAAGACGAACATGGGTACGAATTGGCTGAGACCGACAAGTCCCAACGCCAGGGGAGCATGGGTCAGATCGTAGATCTGCCAGCCCACGGCGACGGATTGCACCAGCATGGCAACAGAGGCGAGGAACCTCGCGAAGATGAAGATCGCAAAATCGCGCGATCGGTATTCGGTATCCATCATGGAGCTTTCATCGCTTCAGGCCGCGTTCCCAGTCTGCACGGCCGATGCTCCAGATCTCAGTCTCGAACGTTTTGCCGCCGAGCACGACATCGTGGCGTGGGCCGCGGCTTTCGCCGAGGCGCTCCGCCACAGCCTGTGACGCGCGGTTGTCGAGGTGAATGACCGAAATGACCCGATCCAGCCGCTGCGTGAGAAACGCGTAGGCCATTGCGGCGCGCGCCGCTTCCGTTGCATAGCCCATCCCCCAATAGCCCTTCACGATGCTCCAGCCCACTTCCGGACCCGGCCAGGTTTCCGGAAAATGCAGGCCGACACGCCCGACGAACACGCCGTCGGAAATCCGCTCCACCGCCCACATGCCGTAACCGCGCAAGTGCCAATGGCCGGCCGTCATCGCCATGGTTCGCCAGGCCTCCAGGCGGCTCAACGGCTCGCCGGTCAAATACCGCGTCACATCGGGATCGGCCATGAACCGGGCAAAAGGCTCGATGTCTTCGGCGCGCCAGCCGCGCAGCCTGAGCCGTTCGGTGGTGAGAGAGGGAATCACGCGGGGCCTCGCGTCAGCGATTCGGAGCTGTTATCGGTCGTTGGAGCATCGGCGGCAATGCATATCGCCAGGTCGGATCGCCGAAGTCGAATGTATTGTTTTGGCGCAGTTCCGGACGCAAAACGGCGCACAGTCTGCCGGAACCGCTCCGCCATCGGCGACCGCAATCGCGGGGCCAGTCGAGATCCAACGTTCATAGAGGCACATGTCATGGTCCAAAACCGCCTGGTCGTTCATGTCGGCGCACCGAAATGCGGCAGCTCGTCTCTACAGGCCGCGCTGTCAAAAATCGGAACCTTCAATGCCTCACACGGCGAAACGTTTCGCTATGCCGCAATTACCGATCACGGTCTGGCGATGGACGAAGAATTGCGCCCTTTCCATGAATGGCACGTCAGCGGCGTATCGAGGTCGACAGATATCGACCAGCTCGAAAATCTCGATCGGTCGCAAATTGCGCATCTGGCCGGAAATCTGAACACGCGCTTGGCGCAAACCAGCGTGATTTTGTCGTGCGAAGGATGGATGCAGCAAGTCGACAGGTTCGCGGAATTGCGGCTGTTCTCCCAGATCGACACGCCAGTGGAAATCATCGCCTATGTGCGGCCACAGCCTGACTATCTCAATGCGCACTGGTGGCAGTGGGGGGCGTGGACCATCGCCACATTCGAGCAGTGGACCTACCTCACGGAGCCCTTTTTATATACCTGGACGGCCCTGCTGCAAAAATGGGCGCGAATGGACGGCGTGTCGACCGTTCAACCGCGCCTGCTGCCGGCCGACATCATCGACGATTTCTTCCGTCGGCTGTCGTGCGAAGCGCCGACGCATCTGAGCATCAACCGTTCCTTGCCGGCCGTCGCCCTGCGCTTTCTGCAGCGCCATCGCGACCTTCGCCCGCATGCTCACGCGTCGGATATCGACTTCGTTCTGGAGCGGGCCCTGAAAGGGCGATATGCCTCGACACCATGGGTCTTGCCGCTTTGGTATGTCGCTCAAATTCTCGACGAGTGCCGGGCGGACAATACCGCGTTGATGGACATGCTGACGGATCAGGACAAGGCGCGCATGCAGGCGGATCCGCGCTGGTGGACGCCGACGGCCTATGAGGATCGCGTCGTGCAGGCCCCGGAGCCTTGTGCGCCGGTAGCCGAGGAAATCGACGCGTTCGCGGCCGAGTTGGCGCGCGCGCTTCTGGAAGCCGAACGGGAAAACGCCGCCCTGCGGATGCGGATCGGCGCGCAAGGGTAGGAGCGCGCCGAGCAGTTGCGCCTACCCCTTCACCGCCTTCACAATTTTCTGCGCGGCGTCGGCGAGGTCGCTGCCCGACACGATGGGAAGGCCGGACTTGGCGAGAATTTCCTTGCCCAGTTCCACGTTCGTGCCCTCCAGCCTTACGACGAGCGGCACCGACAGCGAGATTTCGCGCGCGGCGGCGACAATGCCTTCGGCGATGATGTCGCATTTCATGATGCCGCCGAAAATGTTGACGAGAATGCCCTTCACATGCGGATCGGAGACGATGATCTTGAATGCCGCCGTCACCTTCTCGCGCGACGCCCCGCCGCCGACATCGAGGAAGTTGGCCGGCTCCTCGCCGTAGAGCTTGATGATGTCCATGGTCGCCATGGCAAGGCCGGCGCCGTTGACCATGCAGCCGATGCTGCCGTCGAGCTTGACGTAGGAAAGATCGTATTTCGCGGCCTCGCGCTCGGCCGGATCCTCCTCATCGGGATCGCGAAGTTCCGCTACGTCCTTGTGACGGAAGAGCGAATTGTCGTCGAAGTTGATCTTTGCGTCGAGGCATACGACCTCGCCGGATTTCGTCACCACAAGAGGATTGATCTCGAGCAGGCTCATGTCCTTGGCGATGAAGGCGCCGTACAGCCCCTCCAGCAGCCTGCCGCATTGCTTGGCCTGCTCGCCGGAAAGTTTCAGCGCGGCGGCAATGTTGCGGCCCACGTAAGCCTGGTATCCGGCGGCGGGCTCGACCTGAAACGTGAGGATCTTGTCCGGGCTGTGCTTGGCCACTTCCTCGATATCCATGCCGCCTTCGGTCGATGCGATGAACGCGACACGGCTGGTGCCGCGATCGACCAGCGCCGACAGATAAAGCTCATGTTCGATCGCCGATCCGTCCTCGATGTAAAGCCGGCGCACGACGCGCCCGGCAGGCCCCGTCTGGTGCGTGACCAGCGTCATGCCCAGCATGCGCGCGGCCTCCTTGCGGACATCGTCGAGCGAGCGGACGACTTTCACGCCGCCGCCCTTGCCGCGGCCGCCGGCGTGTATTTGCGCCTTGACCACCCACACCGGCCCGCCCAGGGCTTTGGCAGCCTCGACCGCCTCCTCGACCGTGAAGGCGGCCTTGCCGCGCGGCACCGCCACGCCGAACCCGCGCAGAATTTCCTTGGCCTGGTATTCGTGGATATTCATGGAAGCCTCACTGTCGCTGCGCCGCGGCAATGCCGGGCGGCGCGCAACATATCAGCGAGCAGGAGGCGTGCAAGCGTGCGTATATCGCGATCCGGCATGTTCGTGCAGCCAAGTGCTTTGCCCGGTAGTGGATCCCTTTGGCAGGCCCTCTCCCGCGAGGGGCGAGGGCGAAATCCTTGGCTGCCCGATAGCCTCCGTGAGCCTTGTTTCCAGTGCGCAACTTGCGCGTCTCGACCCTGTGACGGACACTGTCCCCGGTCATCCTCGATCTTCGAGCGCGTACGCGGGACCGCGCCCGCAGTAACTAATATCCCGGTCCCACGCCGCCTTCGAGCGTCATGCCGCTCAGGTCGACTGGGCGGGCGCGGGCCTCGGCCGGAGCCGTCGCGCAGACCTGGGAGCGGTAGGAGAAGAAGAAGTCGCCGGTTCCATATCGGCGCAGATTGGTGCGCTCCGTGCAGTCCTTCACCGGAACTGCCGTTTCGCATTTCAGCATGCCGTCCTTGTAGTGCCGCAGCGCCTGGCCTTCGCGACAGACAAGAACCTGCCCATGCTCGTAGGTGCCCGCCATACCCTGGTCCGACTCGACGACGTCGCCGATCACCACCTTCAGGTGTGCGCCGACAATGCAGCGGACAACTTCGCCCTCGTAAGACGATTCGATCCACGTGTCGGCGAGCATGTGCGAGGCGGCAAACTCGCGGCCTTCGTCAGCAACGCAAATCGCGTGAATGGCCTTCACGACACTTGCTTCCTGCATCTGGCAGGCTTCCGATGTCGCGACGCCGCCGATCGTTTCCGCACCCTTGTTGACTTCCACCTCTTGTGCATAGCCCCCGGCGTAGACCGTGGCCGCAGCAGCCGAACCGGCGCCTGCGGCGGCAAAAGCAAAGGCTTCAGCTTCGGCGCTCGAACCTTTGTTGATCGTGATGTTCTTCTCGATATTGATATTCTTGTTGATTTGAATGTCCTTCTGGATCTCGACCGGCTTCCAGATGTTGATATTCTTGTTGATATTGATCCATTTATTGATGGTCGTGCCACCTGTCTTGCACTTTGGCCCCCCGGCCACGGTGCCGAAACGCGAGGCTCCGGCGAGCGTCGTAGCGCCTGCCTGGGCTGTCAGGGGCGCGGCGACGAGGGCGCCCGCAAGGGCGGCAGACAAAAAGCATCTCGGCTTCATAAATTTACGCTCCCTATGCCTTCCGCCATGCTAGACGCGCTTTCGCCCGAAGCGGCGAAATCACGAGGAACGCCTTGACGGCAGCGCCGGACACTTCAGGAAGCATGCCACGCGTTGGGGCGGAATTCGGTCCGGTTGCGTGTCGAAATGGCACATTCGTTGGGCTGCCTTCACCTTCTACCGCCGTCTCATGATCCCGATCTCGGACGACAACCCCACCCGCCTCGCACCCATCATCACTTGGGCCATCATCGGCCTATGCGTAGTCGTCTACCTTTGGGAGCGCTCGCTGGGGCGGGACATGGACGTGGCGGTCGCGGTGCTCGGCTTCACGCCGCAATCGGTTTTCGGGCATCGCGTAGCGGTGCAGGGCTTCGTGAGCCCGCCGCCGATCGAGACGATATTCACCTCGATGTTCATGCACGGCGGACTGCTGCATCTGGCCGGCAACATGCTTTACCTCTGGATCTTCGGCAATAATGTCGAAGATGCGATGGGCCATGTCCGATTCATCCTTTTCTATCTGGCCTCGGGCGTGGCCGCGGCGATGACGCTGGCCTATGTCGACCCGGCGTCCCGCATTCCCATGGTCGGCGCATCGGGGGCAATTTCAGGCGTGCTGGCTGCTTACATGCTCCTGTTTCCCCGCGCCCGCGTCACCGTCATTGTTCCACTGGGGATCATTTTCTACCCCATCGCAATGAGCGCATTCTGGGTCGTGTGCTTCTGGTTCGTGCTGCAGCTCGTCAGCGCCGGTCTGAGCGATCCCACCCAGCCCGGGGTGGCGTGGTGGGCCCATGTCGGCGGCTTTGCGGCCGGCCTGATCATGACGCCCTTTCTCAAATCCGCCGACTTTCCCCTGTTCGGCGAACCTCGTGAGCGCCGCCGCAGCCCCTGGAGCCGGTAGTCCGGTTTCTGACTTCGGGGACTGGCACGCCTTTCGCTCCCTGCGGCCCACAGAGCACATCAGGCTCGAGAACATTGGCCCAGAGCGGGACGCGCCGAATGAAACACAGGAACAGCCATCTTCTGGTTGGGTATTGGAGCAGGATCAGGCGGGGACGCGAGGTTCCGGATCAGAGCGACATCGATCCGCGCGCCATCAAGCGCATGCTGTCTCACGTTTTCATTCTGGAGGCGGGCGAGCCCGCCCGGGCATCCTACCGCCTCGCCGGGACATGGCTTTGCGATCGCTTCGGTTTCGAGCTCAAGGGGACGAGCTTTCTTGCGACCTGGGACGCACAGAGCCACAACCCGCTCGCGCTTCTGCTGAAGCAGTCGCTGGCGCTGAGACAACCGGTTTGCATGTCGTCGATCGGTTCGACGGCCTCCTGCTCCATGATCGAGATGGAGACGGTTCTTGCGCCATTGAGCTTCGGACAAGAAGCCCCGTCGCGCTTTCTGGGGATCATGCAAATCCTGGGCGATGCAGGAGCCCACATGGGCAATCCCATCGCCTTCCAACGCCTCGCCGGATCGAAGCTGATCCAGGAGGACGAGCCGTTTTCGGAGGGCCCGCCGCCGCCTGCGCCGCCCGTCCTGCCTCAGACGGCACGCAGCCATCCCAAGGCGCCTCACTTGCGGTTGGTTGTTTCCCGCGAAAAGCCCGCGGGTGTGCATTTCGAGATGGACGACGATATGCGCAAGCTTATCGCGGCGCTGCAAATCTCCCCGAAACTGTCGCTATTGCGGTGACGGCCCGCCGGCGGGCGTGGTGCCGCCGGGATTTTGCGGCGTCGAGGGGCGGACCGGATTGTCCAACGGATCGCCGTGGATGATCACGCGGTTCAGGTTCTGCTCGTCACGCTTCTGCTGAAGATAGGGTATTTCGTATTTTTCGACGGTGGCACGATAGGCTTGGAACTCCGCGTCATCGTCGGGCAATCGCTTGTCACAGCGCGCCGGCGGGAGATGCTTCTCTTCCTGACACCACATATCGAAATTCATTTCGTGCAAAGCATAGGGCTGTTGGGCTGCCGCACGGCCGGCGAGCACGAGAGTTGTGAGCCCTGCAAGAGCCACGGATCGCCACCGGTTCATATAGCCACTTCGCATGTTCTGACCGAACATGTCCTCTCCAAAGGCCGCTTCCAGCCGCAAGCCTGGCATGTCTCGCCTCCCTTACATAGGCAGTCCATGAGCAAACGCAAACCGGGGAACGCGGACGTCGTCCGCAATTGATCTTGACGCATCCTAGCGAGTCGCAATCGAGGTGCCCTGCCATCAATGCCGGACGAGGGAGTCCGTGTGCCCAACGTCCCGGATCAAATCCGCCGCCTTCTCGGCGATCATGATGGTGGGAGCGTTGGTATTTCCCGAGACGATCTCGGGCATCACCGAAGCATCCGCGACGCGCAAAGCCTCGACGCCGCGAACCTTGAGCTGACCGTCGACGACGGCATCGGGACCCGTTCCCATTTTGGCACTGCCGACCGGGTGATAGATCGTCTCCGCGGCCAGGCGAATGAACCCGTCGATCGCGCCGTCGTCTCTGATATGAGCTCCGGGGGTCATCTCCGGCCCTCGGTAGGCATCGAAGGCCTTTTGCGCGATGACATCGCGTGTGACCTTCAAACCATCGCGCAACGCGCGCATATCTTCCCCGGCTTCGAGGTAGTTTGGCTCGATCAACGGCGCCGTCAGCGGGTCAGCCGATCGCAGCGAAATAAATCCCCGGCTTTGCGGCCTCAGATGGCAAACATGCACGGTAAAGCCGTGCCGATCGGCCTTCCTGCGCGTGTGGTCGAACACCAGCGCCGTGATGAAGTGCATCTGCAAATCCGGCGATTCCAGACCCGGCCTGCTCTTGAGAAAGGCACCCGCCTCCAAGCCCTGGCTCGTACCGAGCCCGGTGCCGAAAAGCAGATATTGCAATCCGGTTTTGGCAGCCTGCATTCGCTTCGACTGACTGAACAGGGTTATCGGCTGGCGGCACTCGTAATGGAGCGAACAGTCAAGGTGGTCCTGCAGATTTCTTCCCACGCCTTTCACGTCGGCACGCACCGGGATCGAGAACCGCTTCAGCACGTCGCCGTCGCCGATACCGGACAGCAGCAAGAGCTGCGGCGTATGCACGGCGCCGGCGGCCAGAACGACTTCGCGATCGGCACGCGCCTGGATCAGATGTCCGCCCTGCAGATATTCGACGCCGACAGCCCTGTTGTGCTCGAGCAGGATTTGCGTGACATGCGCGAGCGACTCGACACGCAGATTGGGCCGGCCAAGGGCAGGATGGAGAAAAGCCCTTGCTGCGCTCCAGCGCCTGCCTTTGCGAATGGTCAGCTGATACCGGCCAAATCCTTCCTGAGAATCTCCGTTGAAATCGGGTGCAAAGGGATGGCCGGCTTCGACTCCGGCCCGCACGAAGGCCTCGAAAAGAGGATTGGTCGACCGGCCGTTCGTGACACAAAGCGGTCCGGCGCCGCCGTGATAGGCGTCGGCACCGTTCTCGTTGGCTTCGGATCGCTTGAAGTACGGCAAAACGTCTTCGAACGACCAACCCGTAAGCCCTGCCTGGCACCAGCGATCGTAATCCTGCGCCTGCCCGCGGATGTAGATCATGGCATTGATCGAGGACGAGCCTCCCCATCCCCGCCCGCGCGGCCAATAGAGCCTTCGGTTGTCGAGGCGGGGTTGGGGCTCGGTCTCGAGATACCAGTTGTAGGGGTTGGGCCTGCCGAGAAGCGCAGGGATGTTGGCGGGCATTCTGACCGCCAGGGACGCATCGCGTCCGCCGGCCTCGATTAACAGAACGCTAACGTCGGCGTCGGCCGAAAGCCGGTTGGCGAGCACGCATCCGGCGCTGCCGGCACCCACGATGATGTAATCGAACGTCTTCCCCGGCTTGGCGGATATCTGGCGGGCCGCGGCGTTCATAGTAAAATTTCCTTCCCTGGCGTAAACGTATCGTTGACCAG
>Ga0335085_10013851_pt1 | contig 11798 bp, 7 predicted proteins | sample Lox_Sample_45_FD_206712 | JGI IMG/M metagenome (GOLD analysis project Ga0335085, IMG submission 206712) | Soil microbial communities from Loxahatchee National Wildlife Refuge, Florida, United States - Lox_Sample_4.5 | ecosystem: Environmental > Terrestrial > Soil > Wetlands | place: USA: Florida...
AGCAGGCGCCCCCCCCCAGGTGTGTCCGGCCAGAAGGTTCGAGTCGATGTACCAGGGGAGACACCCGGTCGGCTGGAGCACGCCGGCGCCGAATCCCGGGACGGGGATGAGCATGACGGCCGCCCAGTACGATGCGAGAAGGCCCACGACCCACCAGATCTGCGCGCGAATGCCCGTGTACAGGAAGATCGTGCTCGCAACGAGGTAGCAGACGGCGATCCTCTGGAGGACGCCCGGTATCCGCCAGGTGGCGAACGAGAAGCCCCCCCACCCGATCCCGAACGGGAATCCGCTCAGAAAGAGGCCGAGCGCGAAAATGATCAGGGCCCGCCGGAGGACGTGGAGGAGAAGCTTCCCCCTGTCTTCCCCCCGCTCCTTCCTCTTTGCAAAGGAGAGCGTCATCGCGACGCCGACGATCCAGAGAAAAAAGGGGAATATCCAGTCGGTAAACGTCCAGCCGTTCCACCGCGCATGCCCGAGCTGCGGGTAGATGGCGGTCCAGGAGCCGGGATTGTTGACGAGTATCATCGCGGCGATCGTTGCGCCGCGAAATGCGTCGAGGGATCCGAGTCGGGATGAAGAGCCGGTGTCTGTCATACTCATGGGCGTGGGAAGTGTATGATGGGATCAGAGTTTTGTGGCGCCGATGCCGGGTCCCGCGCTCAGCGTGACTTTGCCGTCGACGATCGACGCCCCCGAAAACAGGTCGTTGCTTATGAGAAGCGCGCCGTCGAGATCGGCGTAGTCCGCCAGGGGGGAGAGCTGGGCGGCCGCCGAGATCGCGCATGAGGTCTCCGTCATGCACCCGATCATCACCTTCATGCCGAGCGCCCGGGCGGCGGCGATCATCTTGTAGGCCTCGCTCATCCCCGTGGATTTCATAAGCTTGATGTTGATGCCGTCGAAGACGCCCACCGCCCTGCGGATGTCTGCGAGGCGCACGACGCTTTCGTCCCCGATGATCGGGAGAGGGCTCTTCGCCCGGAGCCATGCGATGTCATCCGGCTGCTCCTTCGGCATCGGCTGCTCGACGAACTCCACCCCCTTTGTCGCGAGCCATTCGATCATCTTCAGGGCAAACTCCCTGTCTTTCCACCCCTGGTTCACGTCGACGCGTATCGGCTTGTCCGTGACCTCGCGGATCGTGTCGATCATCTCCCTGTCGTTTTCCCTTCCCAGCTTCACCTTGAGGACTTTGTAGACGTCGGCTTCTCTGACCTTCTGCCGCACCACGTCTTTGGTATCGATGCCGATCGTGAACGTCGTGACGGGAGCTTTCGAGGGGTCAAGCCCCCAGAGTTTGTACCAGGGGTACCCGATCTTCTTCCCGATCCAGTCGTGCAGCGCGATGTCGACGGCGGCTTTCGCGGCATCATTCCCCGGAGCGATCGCGTCGATGTCTTTGAGTATGTCTTCAAGCCTGAAAGGATCCGGATACTTCGCAAGGTCCACTTTCGACAGAAACGCCGTGGCCGTCGCGTGGCTCTCTCCCAGGTACGGAGGCATGGACGCCTCCCCGTACCCGGTGATCCCGTCCTGTTCCACTTCCACCATCATGACGGGGGTCGTGCTGCGTGAAAATGTGGAGACAGTGAAGACGTGTTTCAGCTCGAGGGTGTAGGGATAAAATCGGAATTTCATGAGGTTCCCCGTTGTGTATGCTTTGCCGGCGGTCCTCCCCGAGGAATGAAGCGCGTTGCGGCCGAGCGTAAGTGATGCACCCGCAAGAGCCGCCCGTTTGAGGAATGTCCGTCTGTCAGTGTTCATTGCCGTGGTAGTAAGGAATGCCCGCAAGCCGGCGGACGCCTGAGAACTCGCCGGCCCCGATGATCCGGCGGGCCCTCAGGAAACTCGCCGAGCGGGAGCCGCTGTAATCGGCATCAGAGGGGTCGAGACTGTTGATATGCACGTCGGCGGAAGAGTGAATGAAGCGCCGCCCGCCAAGCGATATGGCGACGTGTGTCACGTGCTCGGGCGTTCCCGCCTCGGCGCGCGTTCCGAAGAAGAGAAGGTCGCCCGGGTTCAGGTCCATATGACCTTCGGGGATGACGATGGAGTCCCCGATGGCTGCCTGCTGGTCGGCGTCGCGGGGAAGGAGGACGCCGTTGAGATAGTAGACCGTCTTCGTGAACCCCGAGCAGTCCATCCCTTTCGACGAAGTCCCCCCCCAGAGATAGGGGACGCCGAAGAACCGTTTCGCCGTCGCGACAATCCGCCCGGGCGTGTCGTGCGCCTCCGCCAGCCATTTCCCGAAAGGCTCAGACTGGTCTTTTCCGATGAACCCCGTGCGGCCGTCCGGGTATTCCACCTCGTAATACAGGCCGGCGCTTCCCTTCAGGGCAAGAAGTGAGCCGGCCACGACGTCGCTCACGGGCTGAGAGGTCCGGTCTCTTCCCGCGCGGACCCAGGCGAATTCAGCCGTCACGATCAGTTTCGGCAGCTGCGCCCAGGCGCTGTAGCCCTCACCCGTCATGCGGACGACCGGGTCGTCCGTCCATCCCAGGTATTCATCCGGCGTCTGCACGAGATACCAGCCATCCTTCTTTTTCAAAATCCTCACCGGGGTGCCGAGTATGGCCTGGGACGCCATTTCCGACTGGTGCTTGGCCTTGCTGCGGAGATTGGCGACGCTGACGTCGACGACGCCGTATGTCTTCTCCCCTGCAGACGGGGCGGGCAGAGGAACGATGCTGTCGATTATCGTGTAGTTCCCCTTCCCCAGGAGAAAGCGAATGAGCTGCTCGTTCATCCCCGCATCCTGAATCTCCCCCGTGAGTGTCAGCGTCATGCCGGAGGCGGTTCCATGCACGTCGAACACGGCGGTGCGGTGGTCGGGGGCCAGTTTCGTTCTGGCTTCGAGCAGGAGCGCGTCAACCATCGATGTATCCGTTGTTCGTGAGCAGGATGCGAGCAGAGACACGCATGCCGCGGCCACGATGGCCCGCCTTGCGGCTCCGCGGCGCAGGATGACGGCACCTGATGCGGGGGCGGTGGTCATTTCAGAAGAACCATCCTCTTCGTGGCCGTGAACGACCCGGCCGTCATGCGCACAATGTACATGCCGCTCGCCCGGTGTGATCCGTTCCAGGGGACGGCGTGCCTCCCGGCGGACTGCACCTCATCGACGAGCCGTTCGACCTCCTGGCCGAGCATGTCATAGACGACGATTGAGACTTTCCCGGAAACAGGGAGCTGATAGCCGATCATCGTCGCCGGGTTGAACGGATTCGGATAGTTCTGGTCCAGCCCGAACGTGGAGGGAACGTCGGGAGAGGGCTCCACTCCGGCGACCTGCACGGTGCGGAACCGGTACACAGGGGACCAGACGCCCGTGCCGACGGAGTTTGTCCCCCGGACACGCCAGAAGTAGATTGTGAAATACTGGAGGGGTGGAGCGCCAAGTGTCGTGTCGGCGACGCCTGTCGAGTCCATCAGTGGGGAAGCAAAATCCGCGCTCTTCCCGATCTGCACCCGGTACGACACCGGCCTGAGCGAGGGGGCGGGATTCCAGCGAAGCGCAAGGAACACCGGGAGGTCGGGCTGCATGTTCGGGGGATACACCAGAGGCGGCGACGCCGGGAAACCGGTCCTGAAACTCGACAGCGCGGACCAGGAGCTTGTGCCTCCGCCGCTCGCCGCACGGACGCGCCAGTAATAGACTGTCTGGCCCTGGAACCCCTTCACAAGGCGGAATGTGTCGGTCACGGCGGACTCGTTCCAGATCAGCCCTGAGACAAACGCCGAATCGGAGGCCACCTGGAGCTGATAGCCGGACGCCAGCAGCGATGAGCGCCATGCCACATACAGGCTCTCCGGGACGTCCGGGGCGCCGCTTGCCGGCGCGAAAGAGACCGGCGCGGGAGGCGCAGAGAGGATGATGATGTTGCTCGTATCGCTCTCGGCATAATTCCGGCTGAGCGCGGTGACGACATAGTACCAGGGACCGGCGGAAGCCGGGGGAGCCGGCGGAACGAAGTATCTCCTCCCTTCAACAGAGAGTATGTTCTGCGTGTTCGAGAGCTCCGACGACGCGGGACGGTGATCGAACCTGTAGACCACATACCGGAATGCGGTGTCCCCGTTCGGCGAAACGATCGGAAGATCCCACTGGATGGCAGCAGGCGCCACACCGGGAAGGGAGGCGTATCGGATCCCGCGGGGCATATACGGAGGGGTCATATCTTTCCAGGGCATCGGCGCGATGAGGGCCGGGTACTGATACACGTTCTTTTTGAGCGTGTCGGTGATCCCCCCGGTGTTCCCTGTGGTTATGTAGTTCGCAGTGAACTGAATGTTCCCCTGCGTGTTCCGGTCGTTCCGGGAGAAACGGATCTGATTCGCGATCTGAGAGGCGTCGCCGAACGAGCTCGACCCTATCCTGTACGTCGCCAGTCCCGGGTACGAATGCCGGCCGTGCGCGGCCGTGGAATCAGACCACCACGGCTCCAGTATCGCGTAGTCCTGCGGGCCGCCGAACCTCCAGTAAAGCTGAGGAGCAAGATAGTCGACATACTGCCCGTCAAGCCAGGCCATCGGATCTCCGTAGATGACGCTGTAATTGTCCTGCCCGCTGGTCCCCGGAGGGATGCCGTCCTTCCAGATGCCCGCGGGGCTCATGCCGAACTTGACCCACGGTTTGATTGCTTTGATGCTGTCGTAAATCCCCCTGAGGAGTATGTTGACGTTGTCGCGCCGCCAGTCGCCCCGGTTCGATATCCCGCGCCAGTCGAGACCGTACGAGGAGTCGTCCTGGTGCGCCGTGATGCCGGACGCATAAAAATAATCATCCATGTGTATCCCGTCCACGTCGTACCGGCGGGTCACGTCAAGTATGACGCTCGTGACATACGCCCTGACATCCGGGAGGCCGGGATCGAGCATCTTGAGACTGCCGATCGTGAGTATCCATCCGGGATGCGTGACGGAGACATGCATGGGGCTGATGGGGAACTGACCGATCGAGTTGACCGCCCTGTAGGGGTTGAACCACGCGTGAAGCTCCATCCCCCGCTTGTGCGCCTCGTCGATCGCGAACTGCAGGGGATCGAAGGGAGACTGGGGAGGGGTCCCCTGCGACCCGGTGAGCCAGTAGGACCAGGGCTCGATCGCGGACTGATAAAGTGCGTCGCACTCGGGACGGACCTGGAATATCACCGCATTGAACCCCGCACCCCGGAGTCTGTCAAGTATCGACACAAGTGAATCCTTCTGCCTCTGAACCGGCCCCCCCAGGGCGGGAGGCCAGTCGGTGGCACCGACAGTCGTGAGCCAGACGCCGCGGAACTCGTTCTTGGGAGAGACCTGGGACGACGCCGCGGCGGCGGCGAGAAGGAGTGCGGCTATGGCAAATGCGTTGCGCGCGTTTTTCATAGGACGGGAATATCAGGTGTGAAACCAATGTACCGACTTTTCCACATAAAAAAAAGGCACCCCGCAATGAGCGCGGGGTGCCTTCAGGACCGCCGGGACGAAAAATCCGGCTACTTCAGGAGCATCATCTTCCTGGTGATGCGGGCATCGCCGGAAGTCAGCGTGTAGACGTACGTCCCGCTCGAAAGGTGCGAAGCATCAAACCTCACCTTGAACGTTCCGGGATTCATGTTCTCGTTGACGAGCGTCGAGACTTCCCTGCCGACGATGTCGTACACTTTCAGCGTCGTCAGACCCGCCTTTGCAACCTTGAACTCGATTTCCGTCGTCGGGTTGAAAGGATTCGGGTAATTCTGCTGCAGGGCATAGCCGGAGGGGATATTGTTGTTCACAACATCGACGGAGGCGGCTGCGCCTGACCTCTTGTACATGCGGATCGAGGGGTTCCCGTGACCCGTAAGACCGAAGACCCCGACATATGCCGTATCGCCGGTCGGGGTGAATGCGATCGCGCGGGGGCGTTCGTTCACATCGGCCGCGATGAAGAATGTCCAGTTGATCTGATCCCGTACTGTCCCCTTCCCGGCGGTGTCGATCGCATACCATGAACCCGGGGTATAATTGGTCGTCAGACCCGGCCAGTCGTTCGGCACGTCGTTGAACGAGCCCGCGCTTGCCCAGAGATATGATTTCGATGCCGAAGGCTTGGGGCACCAGCCGATGGACTCGGAGTGGAAGCCCTTCAGCATCGTATCGACCTTCGTCAGGTAGGATCCCAGAACGCCTGCCGGCGAACGATAGCGATAGATCGCACGGTCCGTGTAACCGCAGAAATAGATGTCATTCCCATCCTTGGAAACTTCGACGGCGCGGCAGAAGGAGTTGGGATCGAGTGTATCGACTGCATTCTGCAGGAACGTCAGGTCGGGGTTGAATATCGCAAGGGGGGCGGCCCCGGAGGCGACTTTGGTCGCGTACACGTAGCCATTCTTGTCGACGCCGACGGCTACTGTCGAAGCACCCGCGGTGTTTTCAAGGCCCTTCGCCATACCCGCGCCGGTCTTGTAGTTGATCCGGTACAGGATGTTGAAGTACGAGGCGATGATGTTCCCGTCCTGATCGCATCGGAGGCCGCGGCCGGTGTTCGGACTGTTTGTCGGATCCCAGAGCCAGGGGCCGTTTGTATATGCCCGCAACGAAGCCCCGCCAAGCGTATCCTGATGACCGGCGACAGTCACGAACTTAATGGGTGAGAACGACGCCTGCGTGCCGTTCGGATTGTAGACGTATAACACACGCATCGCAACCTGTTTCTGGACGATGCTGTCCGTAATCGTCGTTCCATTTCCTATACGGGCACCATAGTTCTTCACCAGTATCGTGTCTTCGGGATAGGCGTAATAGCTCTGCACCCAGATCTTCCCGTCCGGGTCCACGGCGATCCCGTGTATGCCGTAGTGGATCGTATCCCCTTTCGCCAGGCCTGCCTTGGGAAATATCCCCAGGTCCGTCCACTGCCCGAAGGCAGAAACAGCGGCAAGCATGGAAAGCAGGATTACAGCTGTAACGGTTTTCTTCATGACGCACTCCTTTGTTGGTGGTTAGTTAAGTGGAACTGCGTGCCAGTGCATAAAGCGGACTTCCTGGATCAGCGCATACATCTGTTACTGTAGACCATAGTACGGGGCACTGAGTTTAAGCGTGTTGATCACAAACATCTGGTGAGGCGTTGTCGTCCCCAGGCGCGAGAAATACAGGCTGAACCCTTTCCCCCAGGCGAACGCAACCGGCATGGGGGCGAGATTTCCGGGATACAGGGGTTCGCTCGAGCCCCCCTGGTGGACCACGATGACTCCCTCTGCCGCGTCGGTGCCGATATACAGGTCCCCGTCGGATGAAAATGTAATGCACTGTACACCGGGACCGTTCGGGACATACTTCCCGGAAAAGTCGAAATATTTCTGAGCCGGGCCGAGACTGTCCGATGAGATAATCTGGAAACTCCAGACGCTCTCCAGCGAATCCGTCTTTGCTCCGACGTACAGGGAACCGTTGTAGACACGGAACGACCTGCATGTGGCCACGAAGGGGAACGCCTTGACATTACCGGCGGGTGTCACCCTGTAAATCGAGGCGTTCGCACCCCCCGCCCAGATGTTCCCGTTTGCGTCGAAATCGAAGTCCTGTATCTTGACCCCCCCGGGGAAGAGAGCCCAGACTGCTCCCGCTCCGCCTCCGGCGGGGATTTTGTAGAGAGCCTGAAGATTCCGTGCCGCGTACAGTACCCCCCCGGGGCCCATCTTGAGACCGGTCCACTTGGTGACGCCCGACGTGACAGAGTACGCCGCCGCCTGTCGCGTCCCGTCCGGTGCTATCTTCCAGACTCCCAGCGCGCTTCCGGAAGCCGTCGAGACAAGCGAGACGTAGACATTGCCTGCGGTGTCGCATGCAATGCCGTTGGGATCTTCTCCGTTCTTTTGCACGCTGAACCCGGAGACCGCGGACTTGAGGCTGTACATTACATAATTGCTGAAGTACTGCGAACCCTGCACAGCCACGGTCACCTGCAGCGAGTCCTTCACCACCTGGGGGGTTCTGACAGTAAGCGTGGTGGAAGAGGCGGTAAGGACGGTACCGGGCGCGGTGCCGAAATAGACGAGATCATTTGCAATCGTCGGAGAGAAATTCGTCCCCTTGATCGTTACCACGGTTACCCCCGCAAACCCGGTACTGGGCGGAAGGAGGGGGTTATCGGATGTCAGGGACGTGATCGTGGGAGCGGGGGCGCTCTGCCAGTTGGGATCGAAGACGCTGGGCTGGGGTTTCTCGGTGCAGCCGGAGAATGCGCCTACCAGGATCGCCAGGCCAAGCGCGAGTACGAGTAAGGAATGTTTCATGATTGTGCCGTTTCCATTATGCTGGTCACGAAAGATTGCACCTACATTTCAAACTGGACGGAGAGCCGGTGGACGTCGCCGAACAACCCGAAAGGCGTGTAGGCGTAGTCGACCCCGAATCCGAGCGCTCCCATGATGTTGGATTTGTGGAGACCGATGCCGTACGACCATTTGGTCTCATCCTGGGGAGAGACGTACCCCACGCGGAGCGATATCAGGTCGTGGAACCGGTATTCCACGCCGAGGCGTACCATTTCTGCAAAGTCACGGGGATGCTCGGCGTCCAGCGCCACGAGGAGAGCATGTTCCGATCTGTCAAGATTCGTCAGGTCGAACACGTTCATGGAGATGCCGATCCTGAACGTCAGGGGGAGTTGAAACGGCTCTTTTTCATACTCCACCTCTCGCGAGAAATTCCGGATCACCATGCCGAAGTTCAGGCTCTTGAAGCCGGTACGGTAGAGTATGCCGAAATCGAATGCCATCACGTCGGCGCTGTTCTCCGACTGCGTGCGCTGCCCGGTGCCGGGATCTATGGCCGTAACGGCGATACCCAGCGACTGCCGCACATACTTGGCGGTTCCGCCGAGCGAGAACTTGTCGTTGAGCGCCCGCGCGTAGCTCAGGCCCACGGCCATGCCCGAGGGATGAAACGGACCGGTCTCCTGATATCCCCCCGAGGAGGAAGGATCCACGATGGTCCCCTCAAATGTGCCGTAGTCGACGTAGTGCAGCGAAACCCCGAACACCCCGTAGTCGCCGCCGGAGGGGGCGTAAGCGATTGCCCCGCCGTAGTGGTTGATGTCGGCGATGTATTTCGCGTCGCTCAGCGTGATGCTTACCGGGCTGGTGAGGCGGGACATGGTGGCCGGATTGAAGAACATGGCAGACGCGCCCCATTCAACGGAGGTCAGAGCCTCGCCGAGACCCACGGCCCGGGCCTCCGTCCCGACGGTGAGGAATTTCATGCCGGTCTGTGCGAGCTTTTGCTGGCCGGAGGCCGTCCAGGCGCAGAGGGCACACAGGAGGATGAGCAGTCTGAGTTGTGTCGTTCTCATTGAATACCCCGGTTCAGTTTTAGCGTATGACCGCAAGTTTCTTGATCGCCCGCTCGCCGGTCTTCATGTTCTCGAATATGACTATATAGACGCCGCTCACGATGACCTGCCCTGACGAAGTGTTAGAATTCCAGTATTCGTCGCCGCTCCCGTTTGTGTGGAGGATCTCCTTGATGAGCTCCCCCGTCTCCGTGTAGATCCGGATCTTGCATTGACCCGGGATGTTGAAGAATGCGATCCTGTCCGACGCCGTCGATCCGAACCGAAGTGCCGAGACATCCGAGGCGATGCTGTAGGGGTTCGGGACGATGCGGATGCTCGAAAGCGGTGTCTCCACAGAGGCCCGCAGCAGATTCACCTTGTCGTATGTCTGCGACATGAGCCGGTTGCTCGTGAGAAGCGCGCCGGCGGGGGTCGAACCGGTGGGGTCGCTGGCGACGACAGAGCCCGTGCTCAACACGTAGTAATAGTAGTCATATCCCCTTGACAGTGCCGTGTCCTTATAGCTCCGTTCTGCGGGCCCCAGCGTCGTGACAAGTGAATACGTCCCGTCGGAGCGGTCGCGCGCCCGGTAGATCTGGAAACCCTTCAGCAGCGGGTCTCCGGGGTAGACGTCCCAGGAGATTACCACCCCGTCGCCTGCGGATGTGACATTGAGCGTCTTGGGCGGAAGCGGGGGCTGAGGAATATTGTACCCGGAGTTGTAGTTTGCCAGGGCTCTGCGGAATGTCTGGAACAGCGAATCCCTTCCCGTGAGAACCGAATCGTTCTTTGCCTTGGCGTCTATCGCTTTGGTCTTGAAGGCCTTGCCGACCGAGAGGCAATGCTCCCTGCTGAGCCCCGAAACCCCCTCGGCACAGACGATATGAATGCTCTGTCCAGGAGCGAGCGTGTAGGGACCGTACCCGTCGGCATTGCTGAACCCTCCCGAGGTACCGAGAGACGGGTCGCCGGTCGGGACGTCGAAGGCCCCGTCAGGCTGCACTTTGTCCGCATGACGCGGGGACGTGTGGCCGGAGGACATTACGGTGTACTCGTTCGCCATGAAGTTCTTGTCATACTGGCTGTTGTTCGACGTCGGGGGCATCAGCTTTTCATCGGAGCCGAAGTACGTCGTTGTCCGGGGCTGGGCCGGATCGTCAGTCGTGTCCGTCGCCGATCTATCGGCGTGGAGCGTCACAGTCCCGACGAACTGCGCGGCGGCAAGGCGGCCGACGGTATCGGCAGGGTCGTTCGCGGGAGCTGCCGGTGTGAACATCGGAGCCCCCAGGTTATCGTAGTGGCCTCCGGCGAATGTGGGAAACAACCCCTGCCAGGTGAACCGGCAGCGGAATTGCTGGCCCGCCGGATCGGGCTTCACGCCGTCCCCCCGGGCGTCATTCATCGAGTTGATACCCCATGACGTCGGGTTCCCGATCTCCTGGCTCCCGTCGTACGTACAGGAATAGCGCGACTGGATGAACACGTACAGCCCGTTGAGCGTCTGGCTGGCAAGCGGGGCGTTCGCCGTGGCGTCGATCTGTCCGGTATTCGTGAACGTGTACTCGTAAATGAAATAATTGTCGTTGTACGTCTGACACCATGCGAGAATCTTCCGCGTCATCGTCACGCCGATTGCGGTGTTGACAGTGTTGATGATCATCCGGTCGCATTTGAGCGTCGGATCGACGGTCGTGCTCGAGAGCGGCGCTCCCCCGGTCGTGGCATTGCCATCCGCGAACACTGCAGGCGGATCGAACCGGCTCACCGTCTTGAACGTGACAGGGAAGAACTCGCCGAGTCCGTTGACGCGCGGGCCTACGTGAACCACTTTTTGCAGCCAGTTCGTGCCCGTCTGGTCCGTCCAGTTCGTCACGCCGAGCCAGAGACCCGAAGCCGCCTCCACATCCTGGTATTTGAAGTACGCGGGCCACTGGAGCCCGTCCTGCTGCACGGAGACACGTCCTTCCTCGATCTCGTGCCCGGTGGCGGCGAACCAGTGGTTAAGCGAGCCGACCGCCATCCAGCGTACTTCAACCTGCGCCCGGGCGGGCAGAACAAACGCAAAGAGGGCCGCAATGCAGACGGCGACCCGTTGTGCAGGATGAACATAATGACGATGACGCATCATGACTTTCCTCGTTAAGGGATGAAACAGACTCTCACATGTCATAGGACAGCCGCAGCCCGAAGAAGTACTGCGCCGGGTTGAGGAACGCGAACGTGCTCTGGTTCGGCATGACGATATACGCCTTGTTGTCCAGAACATACTGCTTGTGCGACGGGCTCGGATCGTTCGGGTCATACGGCTCGTACGGCACAGTGCGGTAGTCGCCGGGACGGTCGTTCCCCGGGATGTTGTTGTACCCGAGCTTTGTATTGTACTCAGCCGGAAACGCCGGCAGATGGAGCGACTTTATGTACGCATCGTAGTCCGTTCCCAGGACAAAGCCGTCCTGCGACATGTACTTGAGATTGAGGACATTGTATATGT
>Ga0335085_10013852_pt1 | contig 11797 bp, 12 predicted proteins | sample Lox_Sample_45_FD_206712 | JGI IMG/M metagenome (GOLD analysis project Ga0335085, IMG submission 206712) | Soil microbial communities from Loxahatchee National Wildlife Refuge, Florida, United States - Lox_Sample_4.5 | ecosystem: Environmental > Terrestrial > Soil > Wetlands | place: USA...
TATTGCTATGACAGGAACAACTTGACCGCCCAGTCAAACTTCGGACCTTACAATCCAATATTGCAACGCTGTAACCAGCAGTTGTGCAATGCTGCTCGAGGCGTTGTAGGGAATTTTGAGTGGGCTCCCCCCTACCCGGGGATGCCGTCGCCTGACGAAGCCGCTGCCGCTGCGCAGATCGACTATTTCTTTACCCATGCACCGTTCAACGGCAATGCCTGTCATCAGTAAAGTCGCTTGCGGCGTATTGTTGCTCCTGGGCGGGGTTATCCTGCTCTTTCAGACTCTATTCGGTGGCTTTGCGAGCATGATATTTGGTTTTCGTTCTGTGATTGATTGGACCTTCGCGCTTGGGTTGACGCTCGCGTTTCCCGTGTATCTGATCGGCTTAATCTCCCTTCGTGCCTCCACATTGTGCTTGTGGGGATTTTTCCTCTTCCAATGGGCGAACCAGTGCTTTTTAACTACCGCGGAACCAACATTCGTGAATCCCTTCGATTGGTGGCATGGGGATACCCTTTTCATTGCGATTGTGCTCGTAAGTGTCGGATATCTGTTACTTTCTAGAACATCAGCCAAAGGCCGGTCGGTGACCTTATTGGACATGTTCGATTGATGTTCGAGCAGCTGCGAGGTAGCGCAGCGCCGAAGGACACCGGCGGCCTAGGGCGGCTCTTATTCACTGTATGCCTGATGTGCGCAGCGGCGCGCTCTCCGCCCGGTGGTCGCCGTGTGCTGCAGCCGTCGCTGGCCCTCCTTACAACGGGTATCAGACCACTTGCTACATGCCCGTTATCGGTTGCGGACCGTAGGTTGTGGCGACGGACTCAGACACAGGGCGGGAGCGTTGGTACCCCTCGTCTGCCTGGGTGTACACGTGTGGCTGGATCGCCGCTGTGATCATCACCTGGGTGCATTCAGGCAAGATGCCTCTTTGGATGAGAATCGCGATAGGGTTCGTATTGGTCGTAACGACGCCGGCGGGCAGCGACTTGTTCTTGATCAGGCGCTACTGGCGTGAGGGCGGCTCTGATACGAGGTAGACGCGGCGGTGTTCAACGATTCTGTAATCGGTAGGAGCGGCCAGGGCTGGAAACTGGCGACGTAATCCCAGCGGTTTGCAATTACGTTGGCAATTGCGGACCCTAGTATCATGTTGAATCGCGGCGTTCTTTTGTCGATTGCCAGCACCCTGTGCCTTCTCGCGATTAGTCCGCACTCTCGGGCAAAAGAAATGACTGCCGAAGATTTCTTTAAGTCCCCGGTGCAAGCCTCCTTAGCCAACGCAGCGGCCAAGGGGAACGCCGCAGAATTGGATGCGCTTCTGGCCCGCGGTGCGGATCTAAACGCAACGGGGATTGATGGAATGACGGCACTCCACCGGGCCATGTCATACCGATCCAAGAAAGGTGTGTCTTGGCTGTTAGAGCATGCCGCGAATCCGAACGCGATATTCTCCGGTGACGGTACCTGCGCGACCTCTCTTGCGGCGATGCAGGAGGATTCTTGGTTTCTGAGGGAGATGTTGGCGCATGGAGGCGATATGAACGTACGCAATCCGCTCAACGGACGCACGCCATTGGCCGAGGCAATGACATCCCGGCGAACGGAAAATGTTCGGCTGTTGATAGCGTCCGGCGCGGATATGAATACCCGTGATTCTCTAGGTCTGACGCCAATGATTTCTGCCGCGATGAACCAGATGTACGACTTAGTCTACGACATGCTGGTGGCAGGTGCGGATCCCACTATGGACATTCCAAAGTCGAACGGGAAGACGGTATTGACAATCATTCGAAAGAGCCGCGCTCTCCCTGGGACGCCTCCTTACGAGTCGCGGCAAAGGGTGATTGAACTCCTAAAGCAGAAGGGCTTCGACGTCGAGCACGGAGACTAATCAGCTCGGAGGGCGTGTGCGCAAGTGGCTGGGTCATCTAATGGCGTTTGGGATCGTATCCACGTCAATGGCGCTTGAACCAAAGGAAGTCATGGAGTGGCCGCGGACGAAGGTGGAGAACGCTCTACCTGACTCGCATCCGATGGCGTACTACGTCTATGCGTCGCGCCTTTTCAGCGAAGGAGATCGGGGCGACGCTCTGTTTTGGTATTACGTGGGTGAATTGAGATACAGGTTTTATCTCGCCGCCAATCCCAATTTGCCCTCGGACGCCGCTCCGGCCTTATTTGCCTCACTACATGAATCGGTTGGATCGGTAGTTACCGATCACGGGAAAGCTCTTGGGACTTCGGCCGCGGCGGAACTACAACGTGCCTTAGACTGGGACGCATCTCACCACAACGGAGTGACTTCAAAGTCCTTACACGCTAAGGACTGGCTTCGGATACGTGCGGATTTCAGCAAGATCGAACTTGGATCCTCAACGGGTCCCTAGGTGGACCAGAGGCTCCAGGACTTGCGCAGAACCGCGTGACCTGTCCCGCGAAGGTCCCGGGTATTAGTTATCTGAGTAAGAGCGCCGTCTGAGTGCGTTCGTCGCTCCACGCTGCGGCCGCGCTATAGAGCACGATTGCATCAGGCGGCTCCTACGTCCACCCGTACCGTTGATAGACCGTTGCCTCTGCCGCTGGCGACACCATTCCATTTTAGTGAAGTCCACGTTCAGCCAAAAAGACCACTTTTTGGTTCGGTTCAGGTTCAGGGCCATTTCCGACTCCCGAGAGCGTCATATCGGGAGTCATATTGTTGAGTTCTATAAGGTAAAGGACAGGTCGCGTGAGCCACCTGTCCTTTTTCGTTGGGGGGGTTCAGCGATGAGGAGATGGGACCGATTGGTGGATGCCTATATTGAGGAGTACCGAGCTCGGGGGATCTGCGCGGCCTCGGTCGCGGCACCGAGTCGAGGTTGCGGCATTGGGGGAGCTGGCTGAGGGGCCGGCGGCCGCGACCGACGCTGGACGCGATCGATGCGCAGCTGCACGTGCGTCCCCAAAGAGCTGCTGGCGTTCGCTCTTCAGCGGAAGTGGCGATGTGCGATCAGCCGTCCCGGGACAGTGGGGCGGGCGGCCACCCGACTCGAGAGCCAAGCCTGGACTTCTTCCTCGACCCATCCCACGGTGCGAGCGGTTATCTGCACGCGCATAGGGAACTGACCAACCGCCTGCAGCTCGTAGATCTTGGTCTTTCCGAGACCGGTTGCTTCGATTACCTGGTCGAGACGCAGGATCCGGATTGGCGCACCACTTGACGCCGGGACACTCTTCAGGACGTTGGATTCAGCCGCGAGTTCACGCGCGGGGAGCTCTTTGGCTACTGGTGTACGAGTGGCATTGTTTCGACAGACAGCCATGGCTGCGATCTCTCGGTGGTTGGCGCCTTCTTCCGGCGAGAGTCGCGCGCAAAGTTTCAGAGGCGAACTCTCACCGATGACAGATGATGAGCAGACTTGTGGCTGAAAGTCAGCCGGAGTTAGGGCCAATTTTCGGCAGATACTCGAAGTCGCAAGAGACGCTGGAGTTCGTATTCATGCGAAAATTACCAGCTGTCGGTAACAAATCCGCCCGCGAAAGAAACTAAACCGAATTCTGAGTTTATTTCAATGCTATAGTTTCCTTTATGAGTAGCCTTCCCAGCATGAAGATAAACAAACTGCTCCAGGCCTGGCCCAAGGGCACCGTAGCCTTGCACCCCTGGCTTCAAAGCCAGGGCATCTCGCGCAAGCTCGCCGCGCAGTATCGCAGTCGAGGCTGGATCGATCCGATCGGGCAGGGAGCCTTTGTCCGCCGAGGGGACAAGGTGGAGTGGCCAGGGGGCGTCTACGCGCTGCAGAAGGCGCTGGGAAGGCGCATACATCCCGGAGGCCGAACCGCACTCGAGCTTCACGGGCTTGCGCACTTTCTGCGCCTCAGCGGACGTCCTCCGGTTTATCTCTACGGCTTGCCAGGCGTGCGTCTCCCGACATGGTTTCGCTCGCACGACTGGCGTCACCCGATCAAGTATTCGGCGACGGGGCTGTTTTCGCGCGATCGTCAGTCCCTTACGGCGCGATCGTTCGGGGATTTCTCCATCGAGATCTCCTCCCCCGAGCGGGCCGTACTCGAGTACCTAGATGGATTTCCGAATGACGCCTCTTTCGACGAGGCGCGGGAGCTGGTTGAGGGCCTCGCCACACCGCGCCCCGAGGTACTTCAGTACCTCCTCGAGATGTGTACCTCGGTGAAGGTCAAGAGAATGTTTCTGTACCTCGCCGATCGGGCTGAGCACCCTTGGCGGGCCAAGCTCAAAGACAAGCGGATCAAGCTCGGCAGCGGCAAACGCTCGCTCGTGAGTGAGGGCAAGTTCGATTCAAAATATCTGATCACGGTTCCCGCAGAGCCGGCCGACAGCGGCGCATGAGCGCCATTCCCTATCGCGAGCAGATATCACTCCTCCTGCGAGTCCTCCCCATCGTCGGACGTGAGGAGGGCTTCGCGCTCAAAGGTGGCACGGCGATCAATCTCTTCGTGCGCGACCTACCGCGCCTTTCGGTGGACATTGATCTGACCTTTCTTCCGCTGGTGGGTCGGGTCGCCGCGCTGTCAGCGATTCACGAGGCGCTCCAACGCGTGGAGGCCCTGATCAGGCGGCAGATCCCCGGCACGACCGTCCACGCATCCCGTCGGACCGATACCCCGAAGCTCTTCATCGATGGACGAGGCGCTCGGGTCACCGTTGAACCGAACGTCACCTTGAGAGGCAGCGTTTTCTCTCCCCGTGAAGCCCGCACCGCTCCCGCCGTGGAAGCGGAGTTCGAGCAGTCAGTGAGCACGCGCGTGCTATCGCTAGCGGATCTCTACGGCGGCAAGCTGGTGGCCGCGCTCGACCGGCAACACCCTCGTGATCTCTTCGACGTCAAAGTCCTCCTCGAGGCCGAGGGCCTTACCGAAGAGATTCGAACCGCGTTTGTGATCTATCTGGCGAGCCACTCGCGACCGATCGCAGAGCTCCTCGATCCGAAGCTTAAGCCCCTCGAGAAGCTTTTCGAGAGTCAGCTTGCCGGAATGATCCGCAGTCCCGTCACCTGCCGCGAGCTCGAAGCGACGCGCGATCAACTCATTCGACGCGTGCAGCGGGACTTGAGTTCGTCAGAGCGAGCCTTCCTCTTATCCCTCAAGCAGGGAGAGCCTCAGTGGGGACTGATTCCGGTCGCGCACCTACGGGAGATGCCAGCAATCCAATGGAAGCTCCGGAATCTGCGGCAGCTCGCAACGCGACGTCGCAAACATGAAGCGGCGATCCGCAGGCTCAGAGACGTTCTTCAGGTCTAGAGCACGAGAAATGTCGAGCGCAACTGCGGCGCTCCAAGCATCGTGACGGTCGGGCGGTCACGCCCGGCTCGGGCCGCAGAGGCTGCAGCTAACCCTCTGACCTCAATGGAACGCCCCCGTCAAGAGATTGCAGTTCGCGGCCAGCCCCGTCGTGGAGCGCGGCTTCCCTTCGTCGCAAGAGCGGCGGTGCGGGCGCTGATGCGTTCGCTGATCCAAGCCTGAATCTCCTGCTCGACCCAACCGACGCAGCAGGGTGTGATCTGTACGCGCATGGGAAACCTTCCTTCCGCCTGGAGCGCATAGATCTTCGTTTTCCCGAGACCCGTGATATCGATGACCTGGGGAAGGCGGAGCAACCGGTGTGAGGCACCGCCCGGAGAGGCTCCAGGGGGTTCGCGATCCGAATGCCTGGGGTCCGATGGCAGGTCTCGGTCCTCGAGTCGATTCTTGCAAGTCGCCACGTTTGTAAGCCCCTGAAGGCCCCGAGCCGCGTGATGGGCGCCGGTTCTCGCCTTGATGGCTGAAGGATGGCCTACGAGCGGAAATGCGCCTACCCACACAAGTGACGAAATGGCCCCGATCCATGTGTAGCAGGCGGCGGCGGCCGATCCGGGCGCCCCAGGTACCGTGCAACGCGGTGCAACTGAATGCGCCCGGGTGCGATGACTCAGCGTCACAAGGTCATTGACCGGCTCACTGTTGCGAAGAGCCGGGAAGAGGACCACGGGGGAAGGGGGCGATTGCCTCGAGGGAGTGTGTCACGCCGGTCGCCCCCGTCAATGGCAGCGCGCGGGGCGCGCTCGCGTCTCTGCGAGCCGGCTTCGCCCATTGACGGGAGGCGCTGCGGCGTGAGCGGGGGACCTCGGGCAATCGCGCCCAGATCCACGAGGAGCCGCGCTCATGAACACCGCTGCCTATCAGACGCACACCCCGATCGGGGCTCAGCAGGTCCCGGACGACGCCCGGATCCACACTTTGCCCCGCCACTTTGGCTGGCACATGCTCGCCGTCGAGGACGCGGCTTACCGATGGATGCGCCGCCTGGCGCCTGAGTACGCCGGCGGGTACTGGCATTTCTACGAGCTCTCGAACGGGGGCTTCTACATGGCCCCTGAGTGCGGGCCGTTGCTCCTTCGGGTCGAAGGCAACGGTTTCGAAGGGCTCATGAGCTCCCAGGCCGCCGGCAATGCGGCGTGCCCTTTGCCTTCAGCCACCTGTCTTCCCGGATTCCCGACGAGGTGATCAGCTCCCACTACTACCAGCTTCGGGATTTCGCCGTCGAGCATCAGGAGGCGGGCGCAATCCTCGCGGCGATCGACTGATCGGACCTTCGGGTGGGACTTAAGCCGGGCACGGTCTTTTCGTTCCCGGGCTTTCTTGTTCTTGACGAGCTCGAGTTTACGTCCCCGCGCACAAGGCACAGCAAGGGAGAGGCTCAGCGAATGCGCTCCAAGGTAAGCGGCGCGGAAGAAAGAAGCGCTAAAGTTGCAAACGGTACGCAGTGTTGGTTTGAGATATTGGACTTCTGCGAACGTCTGCGGAAAACCAACACCGATTTCTTTTGACGACGCGCTCAGACTGTGAGAAAAACTTTTCCGTGAGTATCGGGGGTCAGATCGGAAGGAATGCAGGATTGTCAGCTGGACGCTGACGTTTAATGATCACAGGCATGTCAGAGTTCGCTCTCATCGCTTGTCGAGTCACGCCGGAGACGAAGGCGCGTGTGCGACGACTCGCCGAGCGCGATGGGATCACCGAGTCGGCACTGCTGCGGCAGTTCCTCGATGTCGTGCTCCGGACGGCGGACTTTGATGCACGGCCTACGATCACGCCGCCCGACAGAGTGAACCGTCAAGCGCGCGTCAACGTGCGCCTGGAGCCTGAGGACTGGCGGCTGCTCAGAGAGCGGGCGAAGGCGCGCGGGATGGCGGCAGCAACCTACGCCTCATACGTGATCCGGGCGCACCTACGAGGCGCTGCGCCGCTCCCCAGGGCTGAGTACACGCTTCTCAAGCAGTCCGTGGAGCAGCTTGCCGCGGTGGGGCGAAATCTCAACCAGATCGCCCGGGCGATGAATCAGGGCGAGCGGCCGGCCATGCCGGGGCGCACGGAGGTCGCGACGATGCTCAAGGTGTCGGAGGGGTTAAGGGACCACTTCAAGGGGCTGCTGGACGCTAACGATCGGGCGTGGAGGACCGAGCATGCCAAGAATTCACATTAACCGGGAGGGAGACACCGCGTGGCTCGACCTTGGGAGCTACCCACGGCACGGACCCGCGCGGCGTGATCGGTTGTCGCCTGCGCACATTGGGTTCATCGCCCGCACTGTCCGCCGCACCCCCGAAGTCATGATCAAGATGCTGAATCAGGGCGGACGGGACTTAGGCTCGGTGGCCCGACACTTCCAGTACCTGGACCGGGACGGGGAGCTTCCGATTGAGACCGATGACGGCGAACCGCTCAGGGGCAAGGGCGCTTCCAAGGGGCTGATCGATGACTGGGACCTCGAGCTCGATGCCAAGCGGCCGCCGGCGGCCGATCACAAGCCGCGACAGACGGGGCAGCAACCGAAGTTGGTGCATAAGATGATCTTCTCGATGCCGGCGGGGACGTCGCCAGAGAAGGTCCTGGCGGCCGTCAAGAACTTCGCCCGCGAGGAGTTTGGGGCGAAGCATCGGTACGCGATGGTGCTTCACACCGACGAGCCCCACCCCCACGTGCACATGGTCGTCAAGGCAATGGGGTACGACGGGACGCGGTTGAACATCAGGAAGGCGACCCTGCGCGAATGGCGACGCCAGTTTGCCCGGCACCTGCGGGAGCACGGCGTCGCGGCGAATGCGACCGAGCGGGCGGTTCGGGGCGTGACTAAGCCCCAGAAGCCAGACGGCATCTATCGTGCAGAGCGTCGCCATGACTCGACGCACTGGCGGCAGCGAACTGAGGCGGTAGCGCGCGCAATGACGCCCCGAGGGGAGATAAGCCCCGAGCCCGCGAAGGCCCAGTTACTGGAGACCCGCCTTCACGTCGTGCGCGGCTGGAACGGGGTCGCTGATGATCTTGCTCGACAGGGTCAGTCGGAACTCGCGCTGGAGGTGAGACGATTTGTGACGCGGCTGCCGCCGCCCCGATCTGAGCGCGAATGGATCCGCGACCGGCTGCTCGAACAGACCAAAGGGAGTGAGCGCGCCCAGTTCGTTGATCGATGGAAGCAGGACGCGCTCTCGACTTGGCAGACCTTCCGCGCGCATCAGCAAGCCACCGAGCAAGCCAGGCAGCGAGAACTTGATCGTTCGCGGCAACTTGATCTCGAGCGATCACGAAGGCGACCACGTAATCATCGCGATGACCGCACCCGATAAGGCTGTCCCTTTACAAAACAGTCCGGCGCAGCAATGGACCAAGACAGCGTGAAGCTCGGGCTTCTAATTGAGGCCGCCCAAACGCATCAGAAGCTCGCTGAAGCGGCAATCGAAAAACTGAGTCAACAGATCCAGGGTCTGGAGGCGGTGGTGAAGGAGCAAATTCGCTGCGCACTCGCCGACGGACTGAAGAGCCTGCAGGTTGAGACTGAGCGCGCGGTCGAGGCCCTGCAGAGGGCAAAGCAGGCGGTCAACGCGCGCACCGCATTCTGGGTGCTCGGTGTCACCGCCGCGGCCGCGGCGATCGCACTTTTCGTCGCTTGGCGGGTCCTGCCCACGCCGTCTGAAATCGCGCTGTTACGGTCCGAACGCGATGAGCTCGCGACTAACATTGCCGTACTCAGTCGACGCGGCGCGCGGGCCGATGTGCGGCGATGCGGTAGGGAACGACTGTGTGTTCGAGTGGATCTCAAAGCGCCCCGTTACGGGGAGAGTTCCGATTACCTGGTCATAGAGGGGTACTAATCCCGCAATGCATTAGCTCCGGTCTCGGAGTTGGTGAGATACAGGTCAGACCCGGGACCGACCAGGCATCGCCGGAATGATATATCTCGAGGCTTCACTCATAGCGCAGTGCGTCCAATGGGGCTTAGCATCCCGGTTCAAGTCCGGGCCCTGCACCAAACTCTGAGTCGCCGACGGGATGTCTGACCTTACAAACCAGGAGAAGCGGAAGTTCGAACGCCTGTTCGGCATGGGGAGTGGCTATGTGTTCGATTTCTCGAATCGGACATTTGAGGAATTCATTATCGATGTCACCGGACGCTCTATCTACGACAACAAATACAACTACGGCAGCGGGTCAAAGGCGAATCGACTGAGGGCATTCTGGAACGAAGAGCCCAATCACCTTACCGCGAAGTTGCTTCGCGCATTGCTCGACTACGGGCGCGAGCTGGGAGCCTTCAAGGATCATCCTCCGGAGGTCTTTGAGGCTTGCAGCAACACCGTCACTCGGTTGGCGCAGGGGTCCGCCGTTGCAGATGTGGATGCGCTAGTGGCGACCTCTGACGGCAGAGATTTTGATGCAATCGCGAGAGCCGTCCGGGACGCTATCGATAGCAACAATCTTGAGACCGGTCTTGATCGGCTGCACACCTTCACGGTCAAGTACGTGCGTACTCTCTGCGAGCGGCGAGGCATCACCGTAAGCAAGGAGAAGCCCCTGCATAGCATCTTCGGAGAGTACGTAAGGAAGGTGAGGGAGTCAGGGCATCTCGAGTCCGAGATGTCCGCAAGAATCCTAAAGTCGAGCGTATCCGTGCTCGAGGCCTTCAACGACGTGCGCAACGACAAGAGTCTTGCCCACGACAACTCGCTGCTGAACTACGACGAGGCCCTGCTGATCTTCAATAACGTCGCGGCCTCAATCCGCTTTCTGCGCTCGTTGGAACGAAGACTCGCGACTTCTGGCGGGAGCCAGCTTCACGCAGCGGCGGAAGCCGCTTCGGATGACGATGTTCCGTTCTAGGCCTCGGCGGAACCGACCAGGACCGCCGAAACCTGACACCCCGTTTGACACCCCGAGCTCGGGGCCACATGACACCCAGTGAAATTGACTGGATAAAAATCCAATTAAATCAATGGTCGGGGTGACAGGATTTGAACCTGCGACTCCTACGTCCCGAACGTAGTGCTCTACCAGGCTGAGCTACACCCCGAATGCGCCCTCGGCTCCCGCGCGGCGCACGCCGGCAGCGGGGCGCGCAGTCTACTGAACCGGCTCCCGGCCTTCAATTGCCGCCGCGCGGACTGTGCCGCGCGGCGGCCCTCAAGTCCCTCAGAAAAACTCGCCGAATGCCGCGGCGGGCGCGTTCGCCGGGGGTTCGGGGGACAGCGCAGCAGCCCGGCGCGGCTCGGGGATATCGTCGCCGGCAGAGCTCTTGTGGACCCAGATCCTGCCGAGGTGCATGACCAGCGTCGGGTGCTCGGTCGAGTGGATATCGCTGATCACGTTGCCCGGTACCGCCACGACGTCCGCCACCTTGCCGGCCTCCAGCGTGCCCACCTCGGCCTCGATGCCGAGCAGCTTCGCATCGTCGCGCGTGCCCGAGAGCAGCGCCTGCGCCGGGCTCATGCCGAGGTTCACGTAGAGGCCGAATTCCTGGGCGTTCATCCCGTGCGGGTAAACGGCCGCATCGGTTCCGAGCGCGATCGGCACGCCGACCTTGAGCGCGGTCTTGAACATGTTGGTGTGCGCTGTGGCAGCCGCGTGCGCCTTGGCGGCGATCTGCGGCGGATAGCCTTCCACTTCCTTGAGGACATACTCGACCGTCACGCGCGTCGGCACGAGCCACACGCCCTTGGCCTTCATGAGCTTCAGGGTGTCTTCGCTAAGGAAGCTCCCGTGCTCGATGGAGTCGACGCCCGCCTCGATGGCAAGGCGCGCCGCGGCATCGCCGTGACAGTGCGCGGCGACTTTGCGCCGCCAGGCATGCGCCTCCGAGACGATGGCCTTCATCTCTTCCAGCGTCAGCTGCGGCACGTCGACCGGATCGGCCTCCGAGAGCACGCCGCCGCTTGCGGCGATCTTGATGAGGTCCGCACCCCATTTCATCTGGTAGCGCACCGCCTGGCGGCATTGCTCCGGACCGCTGCAGATGCCTTGCATGGGCCCCTCGGGCTGGATGCGGTCGGGGGGAAAGGACGCCTCGTCAAAATGTCCGCCCGGGGATCCGACACCGTGCGCGGCGGTGAGCATGCGCGGGCCCTCGGTAACCCCGGCGTTGATGGCGTTGCGCAGACCGATGTCGACGAAGTCCTGGGCGCCGACGTTGCGCACCGTGGTGAAGCCGGCTTCCAGCGTGCGCTTGGCATACAGCGCCGCATAGAGAGCCTGCTCGGCCGGGAAGCGCATCAGCTGGTGGTAGCGCATGAGGTAGTAGTTCTTCTCGAGCTGCATGGTGAGATGCGTGTGCGCATCGATGAAGCCGGGCAGCAGCGTCGCATCCCCGAGATCGATGACGCGGGCGCCGGCCGGGGCGCTGCCGCCGACCGCAACGATGCGCTCGCCCTGCACCACGACCAGACCGCCGTCCTTCAGAGCGCCGTCCCGGGCATCGAAAATATGGGCTGCCTTGAGAACGATGGTCTCGGGTGGCGTCTGCGCC
>Ga0335085_10013853_pt1 | contig 11797 bp, 4 predicted proteins | sample Lox_Sample_45_FD_206712 | JGI IMG/M metagenome (GOLD analysis project Ga0335085, IMG submission 206712) | Soil microbial communities from Loxahatchee National Wildlife Refuge, Florida, United States - Lox_Sample_4.5 | ecosystem: Environmental > Terrestrial > Soil > Wetlands | place: USA: Florida...
TGCACCAGGGCTTCGGCGACCCGAAATACCGGCCGAGCCCGCTGCTGGTGAAGATGGTCGACGCCGGCTGGCTCGGAAAGAAGTCCGGCCGGGGCTTCTACGAATATGAGACGCGTTAGGATCGCGGTGCGAGGAGTCCCCGCGAGGGAAGCGGAGGACGCCTCGCGCCGCGGGAGCGAGCGCGAAGGGAGGGGCCAGGCGAGCGGTCGAGGCCGCATCCGGCCGAGCCGCCCGCCGGTGGGCCGCAGGCCCAGACCCCGAGCGAAGCGCGAGCGACGGTGATGTTCTGCCAGGTCTGCGGCCTCAAGAACCGGGACGACGAGGAGTTCTGCTCGCGGTGTCACTCGAAGCTCCTGGTGCTCTCGGGCGTGGGAGTGGTCGAGGAGGGCGGCGAGACGCAGGAGGAGATCCCCTTCGACGAGCACCTGCTCGAGCGAATCTCGACGCTCGAGGACGTGGTCAAGCGCACGGGGGACGCCGTCAAGACCCTCTTCGAGTCGCTCGGGAACCTCGAGAAGAACCTCTTCGTGGCGCACACCGGAATCCTCGCCCTGCAGGAGACGCTCGAGCGCCGCGGCGCCGTTCGCCCGGAGGAAGTCTTCGACCTCTGGGAAACCAAGATGGACGAGCGCATGCAGGCCGTCGAAAAGAAGGACCGCTTCCTCGAGTGGCGCGACCGGATCATCGCGCGCTTCTCGGGGGAGCAGCGCGACGCGCTGCGCCAGAGGCTGCGGGAGGCCGAATTCGCCATCATGGCGCTCGACTCCGAGCGCGGCGTCCGACTGCTCGAGGAGCTCTATCGCGGGAACCGCGAGAACGTGGACCTGGGCTTCTACCTCGGGGAGACGTTCTTCTCGGCGGGCGAGATCGAGAAGGCGTCCGGGTTCTTCAAGCGCGTCCTGTCGATCGAGCCGAGCCACTTCGAGTCGCTCGTCTATTCGGGCATCATCGCCTCGGAGACGGGCGATCCCCAGACGGCGGAAACGCTCCTGCGGCGGGCCATCGAGAAGAGGCCGGACGCCTTTCTGCCGCACTTCGCCCTGGGCGCGCTCCACGCGCATGCCTCGCGCTGGGCGGACGCCGAGAAGGCGCTGGCGCGCGCCATCGACGTCGCCCACGTGCCTTCGGCGCACGTGCTGCTCGGCACCGTCCTCCGGGAAAAGGGAGAGGTGGGCAAGGCCATCGAGCAGTTCGAGGCCGCTCTCGCGATCGAGCCGGGGATGGAGGACGCGAAATTCCAGCTCGGGCTCTGTTATCTGGAGAAAAACTGGCCCAAGCGCGCGCTCGAGTGCTTCCACCATGCGCTCGAGAAGAACCCCAAGCGCCTGGAGTTCCAGGAGGCCGTGCGCCTGCTCGAGCGCCGGCGGCGCTATTCCTTGCCGCGGGTCGACGGGCCGGGAGCGGAGAGCTACCGCGAGGCGGAGGAAAACGTCTCGAGGGGGTCGCTGCGCCGCGCGCACGCGCTGTACCTGAAGGCTCTCGAGGCCGAGCCCCAGAACTCGACGATCCGGATCTCCTACGCGCTCCTGTGCGCCTCTCTCGGACTCTTTCGCGAGGCCGTGGCCGCCTGCCGGGACGTGCTCGATGCCGAGCCGGAGGATGTCGTGGCGGCGGCCGCCTGTTCGACTCTGGCCGAAGCGCTGCGCGCGGAGGGAAAGCCCGAGGAGGCGGCGAGCTTCGTGCGGGAGTTCCTGGAGCGGCACGACTCGAAGACCGCGCAGACCGTCGGTTACTACGAGCTCGCCACGAGTCTCGCCGAGTCGGGGGAGGACCTGGACTCGGCGCTCGACTACGCGGGGCGCGCCCTCTCGGCCGCACCGGATGAGCTGAAGCCCTATCCGCTGGCCGCGCTGGGCTGGGTCCACTACAAGCGTCAGGAGTTCGACCGCGCCATCGACTGCCTGCGCCGCTCGAGCGACCGCGCGGCGGCGCCCACGACCCTCCAGCATCTCGGCATGGCCTACCTCGCGGCCGGAAAACCCGAGGAGGCCAAGGCCGCCTTCACCCGCGCCAAGACCGTGGCGCCCGGAGGGGCCCTGGAGGAGCGGATGATGCAGCAGGTGCGCTCGAATCTGCGGCTCGTGGAGAAGGTAGGGGGCAAGAAGAAAGCCGAAGCCTCGGCGTCTCGAAAGCCGTAAGCGCCGCGCCCCTGAGGGGATTCCGGTGCAGGCGTCCGGCCGGCGGCTGAAAGCGGACGGCGGATCTAGTATCTTCGCCCACCACATGCGCTGGTCGAAGTACTTCCTGCAGACGGTCCGCGAGGTGCCGGGGGACGCCGAGGCAATCTCCCACGTCCTCCTGACGCGCGCCGGCATGATGCGGCGGGTCGCCGCCGGGGTCTATGCCCTGACGCCGCTCGGGCTGCGCGCGAACCGCAAGACCGAGACGATCGTCCGCGAGGAGATGGACCGGGCGGGCTTCCACGAGGTGGAGGCGCCGATCCTCCAGCCCCGTGAGCTCTGGGAGCAGAGCGGGCGCTGGCAGCGCTACGCGGCCGAGGAGATCCTCTTCCGCCTGAAGGACCGGAAGGCGGGCGAATACTGCCTGGCGCCGACGGCCGAGGAGGCCTTCGCGACGATGGTCCGCGCCGGTGTGACCTCCTACCGCCAGCTGCCGTTTACCCTGTATCAGATCCGCACGAAGTTCCGCGACGAGATACGGCCCCGCTTCGGCCTGATGCGCGGGCGCGAGTTCCTGATGTACGACGGCTACTCCTTCGACGCGGACGCGGCGGGCCTCGACGTGTCGTATCGCGCGCAGGACGCGGCATACCGACGCGTCTTCGAGCGGTGCGGCCTCGACTTCACGGTCGTCGAGGCGGACTCGGGAGGCATGGGTGGAAGCCAGTCGCAGGAGTTCATGGTTCTGGCCGACACGGGCGAGGACGCGGTCGTGCGGTGCGCCGCGTGCGGCTACGGCGCCAACCTGGAACGAGCGCAGACGGGGCGACGCCGCGCCCCCTGGGAGGACGAGACGGTCACGTCGCTGACCGAGATCGCGACCCCGGGCAAGGGCGGGATCGACGACGTGGTGCAGTTTCTCGGGATCACGGCCTCGCGCATGATCAAGGTTCTCATCTACGAAACCGAGGAAGGCTACGTGGCGGCGGCCGTCCGGGGCGACCTCGACGTCAACGAGGTGGCCTTGAAGAATGCGCTGGGAGTCGAGCACCTGACCCTCGCGTCCGAGGAGAAGGTCGATCGGGAATCGCTGGGGCCCGTCGGGTACGTCGGGCCGCACCGGCTCGACCCTTTGAAGGTGCGCCTGGTGGCCGACGAATCGGTGCGCGGGGCCGTCAATGCCGTGACCGGCGCCGGGAGGCGCGACTGGCATGTCCGGGGCTTCTCGATGGAGCGCGACGCAAGAAACGTCTCCCGCTGGGCCGATTTCGCCCAGGCCCGGCCGGGGGATCCCTGCCGCCGCTGCGGCAAACCGCTCGAGATCGCCCGCGGGATCGAGGTCGGCCACATCTTCAAGCTCGGGACCAAGTACGGCGAGTCGCTTCACTGCGAGTTCACCGACGAGAAGGGAGAGACTCGCCCGGTCGTCATGGGGAGCTACGGCATCGGCATCGGGCGCACGATGGCGGCCGCCGTCGAGCAGAACCACGATGCGGACGGCATCATCTGGCCGCTGGCGCTCTCGCCCTTCGAGATCGAGCTGGTCTCGTTGAACCCCTCGGAGCCGGCCACTCTGCAGGCGGCGGACGCCTTGTACGGGTCTCTCCTGGCGGCCGATCTCGAAGTCCTCTATGACGACCGGGACGAGCGCCCCGGCGTGAAGTTCAAGGACGCGGACCTGCTGGGCTTCCCGATCCGAGTCAACGTCGGGGGTCGCGCTCTCAAGGAAGGCCGGGTCGAGGTGGTGACTCGCCGCGACAAGAAGGTGCGGCTGGTTGCGCGCGAGGAGGCGGTCGAGGCCATCCAGGAGCTCCGCGGCGCGCTCGCCGGCTCGCCGCCGCAAGCTGCGGGACAGAGACGCGCCGAGGGCCGCACTTGAGACGAATCACGGCCGAGGAAGCCCTCGAGTACCACGCCCGCGGACGCCGTGGCAAGATCGAGGTCGTCGCGACGAAGCCCTGCCGAACCGCAGAGGACCTCTCGCTCGCCTACAGCCCCGGGGTCGCCGAGCCCTGCCTCGCAATCGCCCAGGACCCCGAGAAGGTCTACGAATACACGGCCAAGGGCAACCTCGTGGCGGTGATCTCCAACGGCACCGCGGTCCTCGGCCTGGGCAACATCGGGCCGCTCGCGGGAAAACCCGTCATGGAAGGCAAGGGGATTCTCTTCAAGCGCTTCGCCGACATCGATGTCTTCGACATCGAGGTGGACGCCGAGGACCCCGCGGCCTTCATCGACACGGTCGCCCGCATCGCGCCGACCTTCGGCGGAATCAACCTGGAGGACGTCAAGTCGCCCGAGTGCTTCGTGATCGAGGAGGAGCTCAAGCGGCGACTCAAGATTCCGGTCTTCCACGACGATCAACACGGCACGGCCATCATCTCGGCCGCCGCGCTCTTGAACGCCCTCGAGATCGTCGGCAAGTCGATTGACAAAGTGAAGGTCGTCTTCGTCGGCGCCGGCGCGTCGGCCATCGCCTGCGCGAAGCTTTACCTCTCCTACGGCGTGAAGAAGGAGAACCTCCGCCTCGTGGACAAAGCCGGCGTGATTTACGCGGGACGGACGAAGGACCTGAACCCCTACAAGGCGCAGTTTGCGGTCGAGACCTCCGAGCGCACGCTCGCCGACGCGCTCGTGGGGGCCGACGTCTTCGTGGGACTCTCGACCAAGGGAGTGGTCACCGGGGAAATGCTGAAGAAGATGGCGCGCGACCCGATCGTCTTCGCGCTCGCCAATCCGGAGCCCGAGATCGAGCCCGAGGAGGCGCGGGCGGCGCGTCCCGACGTCATCATGGCGACCGGCCGGAGCGACTACCCGAACCAGGTCAACAACGTGCTCGGCTTCCCGTTCATCTTCCGCGGCGCCTTGGACGTCGCCGCGACCGAGATCAACGAGGCGATGAAGATGGCCGCTTCGCAGGCCTTGGCGTCGCTCGCCAAGATGGACGTGCCCGACTCGGTCTCCAAGGCCTACGGCGGCCAGAGCTTCCGGTTCGGGCGCAACTATCTGATCCCGAAGCCCTTCGACTTTCGGGTGCTGCTCTGGGTGGCGCCCGCCGTGGCCGAGGCGGCCATGCGCTCGGGTGTCGCGCGAAAGCCGATCACCGACATGAGCGCCTACCTGCGGCGGCTCGAGGCCATGCTCTCCCGCTCGCGCGAGGTGATGAGCGTCGTCATCCAGAAGGCCAAGGACGATCCCAAGAGGATCGTCTTTCCCGAAGGAGAGGACCCCAAGATCCTGCGGGCCGCCAAGATCCTGGCGGAGGAGGGCATCTGCCGCCCGATCCTGCTCGCCCGGGACACGAAGGTGGACGAGCTGGCGCACGACCTGAAGCTTCCGATGGACAAGATCACCCTGATCCACACCGAGACCTCGCCGAAGCTGCCCGAGTACGCCAAGCGCTTAGTCGAGCTGCGCAAGCGCTCGGGCGTGACGGTGGAGGCCGCGGCGCGGCTGGTGCGCGTGCGCAACTATTACGGCCCGCTGATGCTCGACGCCGGAGACGCCGACGGCGTGATCTCCGGCTTGACCCAGTCCTACCCCGACACGATCCGTCCGGCGCTTCAGATCGTCGGCACCGCCCCCGGCGTCCGGCGCGTTTCCGGCCTCTACATCCTGATCCTGAAGGACCGGACGTTCTTCTTCGCCGACACGACCGTCAACATCGATCCGACGGCGGAGGAACTGGCCGAGATCGCCCAGTTGACGGCCCGAGCCGTCCAGCGCTTCGACATGGAGCCCTCGCTCGCGATGATCTCGTTCTCCAATTTCGGATCCAACACTCACGAGAAGGCTCTTAAGGTCAAGCGCGCGGTCGAGATCCTGAAGGCCACGCGGCCCGACCTGACCGTGGACGGCGAGATGCAGGCGGATCTCGCCGTCGTTCCGGAGATGCTCGGCGCCGACTACCCGTGGGCCGCGGTCCAGCGGCCCAACGTCCTGATCTTCCCCGACCTGCAGTCGGCCAATGCCGCCTACAAGCTCGTCTGGCGCCTGGCCGGCGCCGAGGCGATCGGCCCGATTCTGCTCGGCATGGATCGGCCCGTGCACGTCCTCCAGCGCGGCGAAGATGTCGCCGACGTCGTCAACATGGCGGCGATCGCCGTCGTCGATGCGCAGGAGAGAACCGCGCGCGCATAATCGACCCTCGATAGCTCGGTCTCGCCCTCGAGCCCTCCGTTTCTTGCGCTCGTCCGGATCCCTGCCTCCCTCTCGCGACAACTAGGTAACCGAAAGTTCGTTTTCATCGGCGAGCGGGCGCCGCGGCCCCGCTGGTCGTCGCTGCGAACGCGACAAGGGGTCTTGAAATGAAGAGCGAAGAACTGTCGGAGTGTGTCTTCCGTTCCGTGTCCGGATCTGCCTTCCCGCGCGGGAGCGATGTGAAGCCGCGGGTTTCGAGCCGCGTGCGGCGGCGATCGCTCGGGTTTCTCGCTGCAGGCTCGATGCTCCTGCTGGTGCAGGACGCCGGCGGAGGCGGACCCTACCAGTTCTACTCCGTCACTCCCTGCCGGCTGGTCGACACGCGCGGGCCGGTTGGAGTCAACGGCGGACCGGCGCTGTCCTCCGGCACTCCTCGCGGCTTTTCGATTCGGGGAAGCTGCGGCATCCCCCTCACGGCTCAGGCGGCGGCCATCAACGTCACGATGGTCGCTCCGACGCAGAACGGGTACCTGAAGGTCTGGCCCTACGGCACGGCGGCGCCGGGCACTTCGAACGTCAATGCCTCCGCGAACACACTCGCGATCGCCAACGGGGCCCTCGTCTCCTTGGCTTCGGATCCAACCCTTCAAGTCTCGATCGTGTACGGGACCGTGCAGCCGGGAACGGCCCACGTGGTTCTCGACGTCACCGGGTACTTCCAATAGGGGGGCCGAAGATGAAGCGTCTTGCGCTGGGGTTCGGCTTGGCGGCCGTCGCGATTGCGGCCGGCGCGCAGCAGGGACCCGACAACGATCCCGCGGCCGCCCAGGGGTACGTCAAGAACGCGTTCCACCACACGGACTTCGACTCGATCAATTCTTTCAACGGCCAGTTGACCATTCCCATGCCGATCGGGCCCGCGTATCAGATCGGCCCGAGGCTGACCTTCCAGGCGATGCTCACCTATGGCCTTCGCCTGACCGAGCCGGGACACCCGACCAACGAGCTGGAGAACAACCCCAACTACTATCCCGTCGTCGGGGATCCGGCGCTCGGCGTCGGCTGGACCTTCACGCCCGGAAAGATCGCCTGTGGCGCTCTGCCGACGAGCCCTCCGCTCGGCGCCAACCCCAGACCATTCTGCTATCTGCGGCCCGACGGCGCCGAGATCGACTTCTTTGGCGCCGGGCCCGCGTACACGACGACCGACGCGACGCAGTACAAGCTCGTTCACAACGGTACTGCGCCAAACGACTCGTACACGATGTACGACGGGGACGGCAACGTCTATGACTTCGGCTGGCGGGTCAGCGGGTACGACGACGTCCCGTCCGTCAGTCCCGGATATGCCAGGGACTACGGTCGCAGCCGCGACGGGTACTACCTCACGTCGATCACGGACCCTTTCGGGAACAGGCTGACGGTCGCCTATCAGGCGGATGGCGTGAGCGCCTGTCCGTTGACCTGTTCGCTGCCGACCGGCATGCGGTGCACGGGCACGACGACGCGATCCTGGATCCCGGCGACATTCAGCATTCAGCGCGTGGGCGAAGCGTCGCAACAGATCGGAGCCGTCGTATTCGATCCGCCTGCCCGGCGGATCCGCGCCCTGCGGCTGAAGACGCTGGTCGGCGGGACGGGCCAATTCTCGGAGTGGAGCCTGCAATATGGAACCGTTCCGATCAACCGGGCCAGCATCTACTGCTCCCCGACTTTGTTGCCGACTCTGACAGGCATTGTCTTTCCGAACGACATTGCCGGATCGGCCTCCTACTCGTTTGACTACTTCCCAAACGTCAACATCGCGCAGGGGCTGCTCAAGTCGATGACGCTGCCGACCGGGGCGACGGTGTATTACGACTATGGGAACTATCACTTCTACCGGGGGCGGCTGGCGACCTTTTCGGGAAGCGACGGCTGCAGCCTCCAGCCACCCCCGGCGGGCCAGACCGTTCGCCGGTCGCAGGTCTTCACCAACAGCGGAGCTCCCGGCAGCGCCACCGCCGACTTGAACCAGCCTTTGGCCCTCAACGAAGGCCCCTGCTTGCCGGGGACAGCCAGCCGGCAGTACCAGCAATCTCAGGTGGGAGTGCTGCGGCGCACAGTGGCGGGCCCCGACATCTCGACCGCCGTGACGGAGTACACGCAGTATTCCTTTCCGTACGGCGAGAACGCCACGACGACCTACACCTCGGCCCAGACCCTCACCGTGGCATTGATGCCCGCCGATGCGGACGGGAACCGGCGGGCAGAGGCGACACTCTTCTGGGCGGGTAACGGTCTCGTCGACCCACAGAATCCATCTCAGCCCGGAGACCGCGTCGGCGCGGATCTTCGGCATGCGGTGTACGCGAGCGACCCGAATCCGGCGGGAATCGGCAGCGTGACGACGCCGGTCTGTGGCTCGCTCTATGCGGACTCGCTCTGCCCGAGCCACGCGATCCGGGTCATCCAGCATGTCTTCGAATACGACCTCGGTGCAACCGACGATGGTTCGAATCGCCGGATCAAGTCGGAGACGACCTACCTCGGTCCGATCAACAACCCCGATCCGCTCGCGCTCGACTACTGTCCCGCGTGCCCGAAGCACTCGATCGTCTATTCGCTTTCCGCTGGAGACACCTGGGAGGGCAACGGCAGGCACTACAACGTCCAGGCGCATTCAGGAAACCTCGGCAACGACGCCCGCGTGATCACGACCGACTGGGCGCCCAGCACAGGGGCCAACCTTCTCAATCTCTATGCGCGGAGGACGGAGGCCGACCTCACGATCCCGACCCCGACCCAGCCCGCGAGCCGGCGCAACGCCATCGACCACTACTTCGATTTCGATTCGGCGACCGGTTTTCTGAAGGGAGACTGGGCCTGGGACCCCCCGACCAGCCGGTATCTCGCGCATTGCCGCTACGGGGACGGTCAGGGAAACGTCCGAGACGACGTGTCGGCGGCAGTCGTTGCCGTGGCACCGCCCGCGACGGATCCCTGTCCCGGTTCGCTCTCCGCGTGGCCGGCCGCGACCATCGGATTGAACGACGACGCATTCGGCCAAGAGATGACCTATGCGGGAGGTCTCCGCGCGACGAGCTCCTGGCTCAAAGACAAGACTTCGCTCAGTCAGAGCGCGGGCGGCTGGTTTGCCCAGAACCTCACGCGGGACTCGGCCACCGGATGGGTGAAAGATTCCTCCGACACGGCGGGAAAGAAGACGAGCTTCCTCTACGACAGCCTGGGGCGCGCGACGGTGATCACGCCGCCCGACGGCGAGGCGCCGACCGTGATTGCGTACGAATCTCCCACGCGGACTACCGTGAGCCGGTCCGGAGGAGGAGACAGCACCCAGCAGGTCTATGTTTATGACAACCTCGGGCGGCTCGTCCGCGAGATCCGACAGATGCCGACCGGCTACTCGGTCCGGACGCACGAGTTCGACGCCCCGGGGCACGAGATCCAGGTTTCCGAGTGGGCAAGCTGCACCAGCGCGGCGGCTCCCTCCGGCGCCTGCCTGACCGTGGCGCCCTCGGGAACCCTGCGGTCGAACTTCGATCCCTTCGGCCGGCCGCAAGCGATCCGCCGGGCAGACGGATCGACGACGACGGTCGACTTCACCGACGGCGCCGTCGCTTTTTCCGAAACGGCCAAGAAGGTGACGGTCGGGAACGTCGGAGGGAGCTGCTCGGGCGGCGTGTGCTCCGGCGGGGGTTCCGCCACGACGACGTTTCGCTACGATGCCTTCGGCCGCCTCACGAGCGTCACGGAGCCCGCCGCACCCTCGGCCGACGCGACGAGCTACGGCTACGACGCAGGCAACCGGCTGTTCTCGGTGACGCAGGGCTCCCAAACGAGGACCTTTGCCCATGACGCCTTTGGCTTCCTGGTCCAGGAGTCGACGCCCGAGGCGGGAACCGTCACCTACACCGCGGTGGCGGGCGGCAGGACCTACTCGAACTGGGGCAGCGTCGGTAACCTGCGCGGCAAGGCCGAGGCGGACGGGACCTTGTTGAGGTACACGTACGATTCGGCCGGGCGGCTCAAGACATTGACTGCAGGGGGAGCGAACCTCCTGACGAACTGTTATGACGGAGAAGCGGTGTCACCGTGCTGGTTCGCCGGGTCGGGGGCGAGTGGGGGAAAGCTGTCACAGCGCCTCGGGTCCAACACGGGTGTGGCTTCGACGGTCACGGAGACCTTCACCTATTCCGGGCTCGGCGGTCGGTTGAGCCAGAAGGACCTCACGATCTCGGGAACGCCCCAGGGCTCTTTGACCTTCACCGAGTCGTGGTCCCACAACCTTCTGGGCCTTCCCGCTTCGCACACCCATCCCAGGAGAGCAACGGATGCGCCGGTGACCGCGGGCCTGACTTACACGACCGGTCTCGCCGGCGGGCTTTCGTCGGGCGTCCAGACAGTCGTTTCGTCGGCTGCATACAACCCATCGACACTGCTTTCCTCCTGGAAGGCAGGCAACAACGTTGTCACGACGATCTCTCAGGATTCGGCTCTCCTGCCCCGGCCTGCCCGAATCTTCGCTTCGCTTGGAGGGTTCGACACCGGGCCGTACACTTACGACGGAGCGGGCAACATCACGGCCATCGGCACGGACCAATTCGGCTACGACGCGAGATCGCGGCTCGTCTCGGCGACGCTGGCCGGCCAGCCAACGCAGACGTACGGCTACGACCGATTCGGGAACATGAACCCGGCCGGCGTGAGCGCCGCGACCAACCGGCTCTCGACGGGCATCTACGACGCGCGGGGTAATCTCCTCTCGCTCGCGGGCCAGACGTACTCCTACGACGCGCTCTCACGGCAGACTTCCGCCGGAACCGAGCGGTATGTCTACGACGGAGCGGGGGAGCGGATCGCGAAGGTAACCGGAGGAGACAGCTTCTTCACGATGATTCCGTGCCGGTTCCTGAACACGCGCCTGACGCCGAGCGGCCCGGGCAGGGGACCGAGCCTCGCGCCTTCGGAGACTCGGGCGCTGCCGATCGTCGGGAACCCCCTTTGCAGCGGCGTCCCGTCAAATGCGACGGCCGTGTCCGGCAACCTCACCGTGACCTCGATCACGGCTCCGGGGTCCCTGCTCCTCGCACCTGGAGGAGTGTCCTCGGTCACGAGCACGTTGAACTACGACGCGACCCCGGGCGTCTTGAACGACAGGGCCAACAACTTCTCGCTCGGGCTCTCTTCGAACGGTCAGCTGCTCCTGACTAACGCCTCTCCGGCCGCCGTGGACGCGCTGGTGGACGTCACGGGATACTTCACTTCCTCCACCGACACCTGGAGCCTGACACTGCGGGACGAGTCGAATCGGCTCTCGACCGAGTACCTCGTGACTCCAACGGCGATAACGCGGACCAAGGACTACTTCTACTTCGGAAACCTGCTGGTGGCGACGCGGGATTCAGGCGGGAGCTATCTCTACTACTCCTCGGACCATCTGGGCACGCCTCGCCTGGTGACCAACTCCGCCGGCGCCGCCGTGGAGAGCCACAAGTACTTCCCGTACGGGTCGGAGATCTCCGGAGGATTCGGCA
>Ga0335085_10013855_pt1 | contig 11796 bp, 11 predicted proteins | sample Lox_Sample_45_FD_206712 | JGI IMG/M metagenome (GOLD analysis project Ga0335085, IMG submission 206712) | Soil microbial communities from Loxahatchee National Wildlife Refuge, Florida, United States - Lox_Sample_4.5 | ecosystem: Environmental > Terrestrial > Soil > Wetlands | place: USA...
CGATGGGCTTTCGAAGAGAACTCTGTTTTTTTTGTCGGACACTACGACGTCGACGAGCACGAACCGGTCGAAGAACCGGGGGGAGATGCGTCCAACTGATAGTTCGAAAGGCGTGCGCAACCGCACCTCGGACTCCAGTTTCGACCTGACCCGGTCAAAGGGGAACAGGAAGAGGAGAAAAAGCAGGAATGCCGCAATAAAATAGGCCGTGAACGATAGCCTTCGGATGAGTGTTTTTTTGTCGACCATATGGTCTACCCAGCGCTCGAGACGAGGATCGTTGCGTTCAAAAGCTTCGGGTTGTCGAAACGGGGTTTGAAGTACAGTTTTCTTATGCGCAACGTCTCCTTCTCAAGCTGGTTCACATAGTTCACGATGTCATAGAGCGTTACATTGTCGAGCTTGATCTCGACGATGCTCTCCTGGAAATTCGCCGCCTGAACGCCGGTTTGTGGTTTGAGCGACACGATTTTGCTGCTCAGGTTGGTCCGTTTGGTGATGTTCTCGATGTCCGTAAGCAAGGGGCCGCGCTTCGATGCCGCGATCTGCAACTGCTGCAGCCGTTGTTGCATCTCGAGATATTGGTCCTTGAGCATGCGCATCTCCGCGAGATCACGCTCCTTCCTCGGGATCGCATCCCGTTTACGGGACAGGTCGGCGTACAGCGGGGATAGCACGAGTGCGTAAAGCAAGATCACCGTCGCAGCAATAACGCCGGTGATGAGGACCTTTTTATCTCTTTCTTCAAGTTTCAAGAAATACCTCTATCATTGGGACAGAATCCCGAACGCTCAGATTCTGGCAGGGGACTATCTCACCTTGTCCTTGCCCCCGGCCTCTATTTCGGTCCCTTGTTTCAACTTGATATCCAGCCGGAACTTGACCTTGTTGTCCGTACCCATCCGCGTGTCCAGCACCGTGACGTCGCTGAACAGCGCCGCCTTCTGGAGCTCGGCCTTTATCTTGTCCACCGACTCGAAGGAAGCCGCTTCACCCTGGAGCTTGAGGCGGTCGCCTTCGAGGTTAAACTCCTGAAAACCGACGCGGACTTCTTTCGGGATACCATCAGTCACTGCTTTCATCGCATCGAGCGCCGAGGTCCCCGTGCCCAGCACGCCGAACTTCTTCCGAGCCTCCTCAAGGCTGCTGCGCAGTTGACGTAGCGGGTCGGCCACAACCTTCGCATCGGGAACAGCCTGCCGGTAGACGTCCCTGATCTCTTTGTCCAGCTTGCCGTACGCCGTCTCGACCACATAGAGCTTCACGCCAAGGTTCACCACAAGCAGTGCGGCTGCGATAACTCCGGCGATGATGAGCGTACGTTTTCTTCGGCGCGCGCCTTCATCCGCCAGATGGTAAGCGAATTCCTGTTTGCGAAAATTTACGTGCTCGGACAGGGCGAGTCCGAGGCTCAGGGGATCAGCGGCTTTTTCGCCGCCAAGCTCCGGCACAGCCTGTTCCACAGCAATGCCCATCTCCGCGAATATTGTCTGCAAGCTGTCGTCCGGGCACAGGGCCAAAACCTTTTCTACTCGTTCTTTCTGCTCTATCTCGAGCGCCTGGACCGTGTGGCGGATACCCGATGTTGACCCGGAACCAGAGAAGCTTCTAAGCCCTTTCACCGTTTCGCCGCTACGCAGGCAGAGGTCACTACCGCAGGTCAGGAGCGTGCATCCCTCAACCTTCATCATCTTTGAAAGAGCGTCGAGACCATTATATGACGGTACGATGACCTGGGGGTCGATCCCCGCGGATGCGAGAAGCTCAAGGTGCCGTTTCAAAACCTCCTTCGGCAGCATGATGCCGAGGACGGCGGCTTCTTTCGACGCGTCGGTGTCCTTAGCTGTTTTTCCGCCATCAAGAATGAGATAATCGATGACCACGTCGTCGAGCGCAAAAGGCACGCTGTCCTCGAGCTCGAAAGGCAATGCCTTTTCCACGCGCTTCCGGTCGGAAAAGGGGAAGTGCACGAGGCGCTGTGTGAAGCGGTGGCCCGGAATTGACGCAATGATCTTCGCGCCGGCCCAATCTCCGGACTTATTCACAAGAATATCGATAAGTTCAGCGTCTGTGGCAAACGGCTGGCTGAAAGAGTCCACGAGTTCCATCCGGCGGAAATCCTTCTGCACAACTGCCGCGGCAACAAGCCCCTTCTCTATCTTAATACCTACGATCTTCACAATGCTCTCCAATAGAGGCGGTTGCCTCCCTGGACGATGGCTTCAACCTGTTTCGTATATCCGCCGACCGCGGAGTAGGCGTAAACTTTATAAATGTTGCTCGACGACGCTGTTGACAAATAATTCAAGACCAGCACGCCGTTGATCTTGATGTCTCCGATACCGGGCACTTTCCCAAGATCCGTATAGGGAGCTATCTGTCTTTCTTGTAAAATCAAGCCCACGGCACCAGCGCTTATGCCGAGACTTTGGAGTACGTCCGCAGAGGCAGTGTTGATATTGATTTTGTCCAACGGCACCGGGCTTACGGTCAAAGAGTCACGCACCTTGTTGAAATCCTCGTCGCTCATGTACTGGTGGAGTCCCGTCAGCACACTAAGCCTATTGATTTCGCTTGTCTGGTCGGTCATTCTGTCATAAACAGCGGTGTCTATGCTTTTGTTTTCGAAGAGTGTTTGTATCATGCTTTGTGTTACCTTGTCTGTCTTCACTTCGGTGACCCGTATTTTCCCAGATTCATCTTCCCACTTAATCCTGACCTCGGCGTCGCCCTCGCCAATGATCGGCAAAACACTCCATTCTCCCTGAGGAATGAGGTCCCGCAGCTTATCGTATCTGACAAAGGCGTAAACGCCGGAGCGTGCGAGGAAGTATGCGCGCTGGCTGTCGCGAAAATTTATCGCGCTGTTCAGACTGATGCGTGTCGCGTAGGAGAATTCGAAAATGAGCGCGATCAAGAGCGCAGTCACCAGAAGTACGATCAGTAGCGCAATGCCGCGATCGTTATGCCTCTTCAAGAGTATCATCCTTTTTTAGGTTCGCCCGTCATCCATCGTCACTGACTTATACTGCCGACATCCACCTGCGTAACGTACACTTTGCCTGTATCGAGCGTGAGTGTAATTTCCACTGCTGTCGGCACCTTGTTCAACGATTTGTCCCATGCGTCGGTCCAAGTAGATCCGTTGTAATATCTGAGTTGAAGGCTCTCCACGCGGTCCGTAATCTCGTAATCAACTCCCCCTTCAAGTGCCGGCACGTCCTTGCTCAGTTCCCGTTTCTCTCTTCGGAAGAGGGTGTATCCGCTACCGTCCGGCTTTTCTTCGAAGAAATAGCCCACTTCCCAGAGTTCCATTTCCTTTGAATCCGGCTTACGCCAGTTCGTAAGTGTGGTAAGAGTAATGCTATCATGCCTTACCTTCTCGCCGCCGTTTTCGACCTCATCTTCTTTGCCGTCAAAAATAGTTATGGGCGCTGAATAATTCATGTTCCTATTGACGTAAGCATTGGCAATATCATCTGAAATCCGGGAAATCAGTGTCCGCGCCATATCGGTCTCGTCGCGGATCGTTTCTGCCTGTTCAACGTCTCTTCCTGCCGCGGAAAAGCTCGTGTAGATCACCGTCATAACGATGGCAAGGATCGCCATGGCAAGAAACACTTCGATAAGCGTAAAACCATTCGATTTCTGATTTCGGATTTCTGATTTCGGATTTTGGTTCTTTCCCCGGTCCAGTATTTCGCAAACCGCAATTCGCGATCCACCATCCGGAATTCTATTCATAACTCACCAGCTCCACCATCTCCTGCCGTTCACCCTCTTTCCAGAGCACGGCCACACGCACTTCCAGGAGCTTTACCTCAAGCGGCGTGAGCGAGATCGTCTTTTTCCAGGTGTAATCCTTAAACTCATCTTCGGGAAACTCGCCTTCATCTTCACTCGGGCCGAGTGTACCCGTCAAAAGAGTCTGGGTCATCATACGCTTTGCCAGAAGCGTGGCTGTCGTGATGTGGTCCGCGAGCATCACATCCCGCGTGCTCCCGTTCTTCACTCCCATGAGCGTCACAAGCACCATTGCCAGAATGGCCACGGCGACCATCACTTCGAGGAGCGTAAAGCCCCACTGCGTGCGGTTCAAAGTATTTTCCCTGCTTCCTGCCCCCATACTCCACGTTAATTGCCGTACTTACCAAAACCACCGCAGAAAGCCCCTGGCTTTAGCCATGAGGTGGGTCAGCGCTCCTCCACATATCCTTTGCGGAGTTCGGTATCTCCGGTGAGCGGCTTTACAAGCAGCGTAAAATCCCGATCCTCGCCGTCACGAAGGTGGATGGCCGCATTCTCGACCCACCCGTCGGGCGTGAACAACAGATACGGTTCTTCGCGGTGGCTGCCTGCGATAACATCGCGGAAGGACGTTTGGCCAGAGAGGTTTCCCTCGCCGGCTATCACGGACTGCATTCGTTTGAACTCAGTGGTGTTATCCGATGTCGTCGTCAGCGCCTCTGCCCAGTAATGTCCCTCCTGAATGTCAAACCGGAGGCGATAAACCGTCTTTTTCGCCTGCGACTCCTCATGCAGGAAACGGATCATGCCCGTAAGGTGGCGGGCGCTTCGCTTAAGGTTTACCTCACCGATATCGGCGAGCCACGGCGCAACGAGCGCGATCATCACGCCCAGTATGGCGATGACCACGGCAAGTTCGATGAGGGTGAAACCGCTTCTATATCGGATTTCGGATTGTAGATCGCGGATCATTGTTTTATCTTCTTTCATTCTGAAATCCGCGTTCCACATTCCGTGATTGTGCCTCATTTCGCAATTCGCATTTTACTGCATACTCCAGCTTTCGATGTCTGCATTATTGCCCTCGCCGCCTGGCTCGTTATCCGCACCGTAGGAAATGATATCATACTCCCTCCCCTCGTTGCCCGGGGAGAGGTAGACATAATCCTTGCCCCAGGGGTCCTTGGGGATGCGTGCCGGCTTCAGGTAGCCACCATCGCGCCAGTTGTTCGGGATGCGCCCGGCATCCGGCTTCTTGATGAGCGCCGCGAGCCCCTGGTCCGTGGTAGGATAAAAGCCGTTATCGAGCTTGAAAGCGTCCAGGCCGCTCTCCAGCGACCGGATCTGAACCTTTGCGGCTTCGACCTTCGCTTTTTCCTCCTGGCCCAGGATCCTGGGCAGCACCAGTCCGGCGAGTAATCCGAGAATAATGACTACCACCATGATCTCAATAAGGGTAAAACCTTTGTCTCTTTTCCTGTATGATGTCGGAATATTCATCCTCACCTCCTTATATTTCAGGCGTGATTTTCATCGGCCGCGGACTATCAGCTATAAGGTGTTTTCAGCTCTTCCCTCGACTACCTGACTCCCGAGCTCATCTGGAGTATCGGCAGCATGATGGCGATCACAATAAAACCGACGACGAGGCCCATCACGAGAATGATCACCGGCTCGAGCAGCGACATAAGGGCCGTGATACGCGTTTCGACGGTCCGGTCGAACGAATCGGAGATCTTAAGCAGCATTTTTTCGAGTTCGCCACTCCTTTCTCCCACAGCTACCATTTGAACAACGACCGGTGGAAACAGGCCGCTTCTTCTCAGCGGGTCAGCGATCGATTCACCTTCCCGCACGTTTTCCCGCGCCTTATGGATCGCATCGGCGAGCACGGTGTTCCCGACCACGCTCTTCACAATATCGAGCGCCGTAAGCGTCGGCACGCCGCTTTCGAGAAGCGTCCCGAGTGTTCGCGTGAACCGTGATACGGCTATCATCTTGATGAGGTTCCCGAACACCGGGAGCCTCAGGAGCCATGCATCGAGCCACTCCTTGCCCTCGGGCGTTGAGACGTACCGCCTGAGATAGTAGCCGGCTCCCCCCAGGACGATCAGGATCGCCCACCATGCTGAAGATATTACCTTTACAACCCAGAGGAGCGCAAGGGTCATAAAGGGGAGCTGCTGTTTCATGTCCTCGAACATGCCGACCACGCGGGGCAGCACAAAGCTGAACAGGAAGAAGAGCACGCCCACGCCGATCACCGTCATGAGTACAGGATAGGCAAGCGCTGCCGTGAACCTGCCACGGAACCTGACCTGCTCGTCGAGGAAGTCGGCCAGCCGTGCGAGGGTTATCTCAAGCGTGCCGCTTGCCTCACCAGCCGAGACCATGTTGACATAGAGCGTCGAGAAGGCCTTCGGGTTGGCTTTGAGCGCCTCCGCAAGCGATGCTCCTTCACGGACAGCATCGCGGATCGACGACAGCGCCGATTTCAAGGCCGGTATCTCTTCCTGTTCAACGAGCACGGTGAGCGCGTCCATGAGCGGCAGGCCGGCAGAGAGAAGCGTGGCAAGCTGGCGTGTCGCATTGGCAAGGTCGCCGAGCCGCACCCTGCCGGTGCCGAGCTTGAACTCCCGCGGACGCTTGGCGGCGCTCAGTGTTCCGCCCTCGTGGATATCGAGGACCACGATCCCGTCTTTTTTCAGCTTTGCGCGGACGGTCTTCAGACCTTCCCCATCCTGCGCACCGGAGACCTTCTTACCCTGAGCGGTAACTCCTTTATATTCGTAGACAGGCATAGTTTCAAAATGCAGAGGACAGCTGCCAAGGGTAGGATAAGGTTGAGAAAATCTAAACCTTAACCTCGACCTCAATCTGCATTCATAATCTCTTACACTTCCTTCTGCGTCACGCGCACGACCTCGTCGACGGACGTAATGCCCTGGAGCACGTTGTTCGCGCCGTCCTGGCGGAGCGTACGCATGCCATACTGCATGGCGGCAGTCCTGATTGTGGCCGCGTCGGTATTTTTCATGATGAGCTGACGGATATGGTCGTCCACGATGAGCAGCTCATAGATCGCCTTCCGGCCGAGGTAGCCCGTGTGGAAACAAGCCTCGCATCCTTTCGCGCGATACACTGTCGCACCTGCCGCGGTCTTGAACTCAAGTTCCGTTATCTCTGCGGGCGTTATCTCATAGGGTTCACGGCACTCCTTGCAGAGTACGCGCACGAGCCGCTGGGCCAGGATCGCCATCACCGAGGACGAGATCAAGAAAGGCTCGATCTTCATGTCGATCAATCTCGTTACGGCACCCGCCGCGTCGTTCGTATGGAGCGTGGAGAACACGAGGTGGCCGGTGAGCGCCGCCTGGATCGCGATCTCAGCGGTCTCCGAGTCTCGGATTTCGCCCACGAGGATCACGTCCGGGTCCTGCCGGAGAACCGACCGAAGTCCGGCCGCGAAGGTTAGCTGGATCTTGGCATTCACCTGTATCTGGCCGATACCCTTGAGCTGGTACTCGATCGGGTCCTCGATGGTTATGATGTTCTTGTCCGGCGCATTGATCTTCGAGAGAGAGGCATAGAGCGTCGTGGTCTTACCGCTTCCCGTGGGGCCCGTCACGAGGATAATCCCGTGCGGTCGGGTAATGAGTTCATTGAACTGGGCGAGGTACTCACCGGAGAACCCGATCTGCTCGAGCGGAAGCAGGGCGCTCTCGCGGTACAGGAGCCGGAGCACGATGCGCTCGCCGAAGGCCGTGGGCACAATCGAGACACGGATGTCCACGTCTTTGCCGCCGATCTTGATCCGCATGCCGCCGTCCTGCGGGAGCCGCTTCTCGGCGATGTTCAGGCCCGACATGATCTTGACGCGCGATGCGATGCTTGCCTGGTACCGCTTCTGGATCGTAAGAATGTTGTAGAGGATGCCGTCAATGCGGAACCGGGCGATCACGTCCTTCTCGAAGGGCTCGATGTGTATGTCGCTCGCGCGCTCGCGGATGGCCTGCGAGAGGAGCGAGTTTACGAGCCGGATGATCGGAGCGTCGTCGGTGACCTCGAGCAGGTCCGTCGGTTCTTCCAGTTCGGCGGCGAGGAACGAAAGGTCATCCTCTTCCATCTCCTGGACAGTATCTTCGGCCTTGTTCATGTCCTCGCTGTGGAGACGGTTAATGGCGCCGAGGATCGTGTCCGACGGAGCGAGGCAGATCGAGACGGCAGCGTCGAACAATATGCCGAGGTCATCAACAGTCGAAAGTGCGAGCGGCTCGGACGTCGCAGCAATGACTGTCCCGTTCTCCCGTCGGAGGGGAAGTACGACCGCCTTTTTTGCGTACGTGATCGGAAGCTTGAGTGCGAGTTCCCGGTCGATCTCGCCGAGATCGGGAATGAAGGGCAGGCCCAACTGCGTGCCGAGCGCTTTGAGTACCTCAACCTCGGTCATGAAGCTCAGCCGGACGAGGAGGCTGCCGATCCTGCCGCCCCGCTTCTTCTGAAGCTCGAGCGCCTTTTTGAGCCGCTCCGGGGAAAGCCCTGACTCAACGAGTATCTCGCCGAGCAAGCGTCTCACCGCACGCCCTCCGCCGGGGCGATCTGAGTCGTACCGGTGGGCGCAGACTGAACAGGGGCGGTGGTTCCTGATTTCTCAGCGCCGGTCTCTTCAGCAGGCTTGGCCGGGTACGGGGTGGTCCCTGTTGGAGCTGTTACGGTCGGAGGGGGCCCGGGTTTCTTCGTTTCGATGAGACCGCCCATATCCTTCTTCTCAATTCTGTACTTATCACGGAATTTATCGATGGCGTCCGCTTTATTCTTCGTGAGCTCGGCCACGTCCGACTCGTTCTTGATGATATACGGCGTGATGAAGATCATGAGGTTCACTTTCTGGACATTGGTGGTCTTGTACTTGAAGAGCCATCCAAGAATGGGAATATCACCGAGGAGCGGCACTTTCGAGGTCGTAGAGTTGACATTGTCCCGAATAAGCCCGCCGATAACCATGGTCTGCTTGTCCCTGACCACGACCGTCGTGCTCGCCGAACGTTTGGTCGTGCTGGGTCCTACGATGTTGGGATTCAGCCCCGGTGTCGTAGTGATATCCGAAATCTCCTGGTAGACGTCGAGCCGCACACTGTCTTCTGATGTTATCTGCGGAGTGATCTTCAGATTGATGCCCACGTCTCTCCGGTCGATCTGGGAGAAGATCTGACCTCCCGTCGCAGCGGTCTGGCTCTGGCCGGTGACGAACGGAATGTTCTCGCCCACCATGATTTCAGCCTTCTGGTTGTCCGTGGTGAGGATGTTCGGCGTAGAGAGAACGTTCACGTCCGCATCAGTCTGCAGAGCGTGCAGGAGCGCACCCACATTCAGGTATTCAACGCCTTTGAACGTGAAGGTGCCTTTCACGGCGCCCACGTTCAAGCCGGTCAGCGACGCCAGGCCTGCAGGCCCATTCGCTATCACATTGCCGATGTTACCGAAGTTCGTGCCGCCGACGGCTTGGCTGGTGTTACTGTTCTCGATACTGTTGAGGTTAGTGGCCTGGAACTCAAAACCGAGTTCAGTGGCCTTAGTCAGGCCCATCTCGATGATCGCCGCCTCGACGTAAACCTGTCTACGCCTGATATCAAGCTTCTGGATAACGTCCTTTATGGTTTCGTAGTCGCCCGGCGAGGCCACAACGATGAGCGAATTGGTTGCCTTGTCAGCGGTGATCGTGACAGTTCCTTCGAGGATGGTCGCTGGACCCGCTGGCTGGACACCGCCAGCCGGCGGCGCCGGCAGTCTGGAAACGAGTGCTGACATCACCTTGGCGAAATCCTCAGCGTTCGCGTGCTTGAGGTAGTAGACGTTGATCTTCCCCTTGCCCTCAGGCGCGGGGACGTCGAGCAATCGGATCAGACTTTCCATCTTTTTGACATTGGAGACTGAATCGGTAATGATAAGGGAACTCGTTGCAGCATAGGGGATCAGGGATCCATCCTTGCTCACGAGCGGGGTGAGCGTGCGTACGATCTCTTGGGGAGCGACAAAAGACAAGCGAAAAAGTTTGGTCACAAACCCCTCACCCTTGAAATCATCATCCTTAAACACTTTGAGTCCGCTCTGCCGGGCGCTGGCGGCGGGAATGATGCGGATGATCTTGCCGTCCTCCACAGCGGTAAAGCCCTTGATCTCCAGCGCGGATTGGAACACCTGGTAGGCCTCATCCGGCGATATCCGCGTGGGGGTCATGAGCGTTATTTTGCCGGTCACACGTTCGTCGAGGATGAAGTTCTTGCGCATGAGCTCGCTCATCACCTTGACAAGGGCGGTGATGTCAATGTTCGTGAAATTAAGGGTTACATAATCTTCCCCGGATTTTATCTTCTGGATATCGGCCTGCTGTTCGGAAGGTGAAGGCGGGGCGCCTAAGGGAAGCAGGGGCTTCTCCTGGGCGCTTGCGACATTGACGGTAACAAGCCCCGCAAGCAGAAGGGCTGCTGTTTTATTCACTCTCAGCCTCCATGTGCAACCAATGAATTCCCAATGCCCAAATCCCCGTCACGGATCAAGCTCGCATGATCAAGCATCAAAATGACTTTATTTGGAAATTTGGATTTCACGTGAACTTTGGAATTTGATACTTGAACTCATTACGTGATGCGCTTATCGTATTTCGTAGTTCAGTGTTTGACGCTGACCGCCCCGCATCAGGTCGATGGAAATGCTCCGCTCTTCTTTCAGGCTCTGGTACATCTGGAAGAACTTGGCCGGATCGTCCACATCCTGCGAGTTGATCTTTTGGATTATGTCGCCGTTCACGAGCCCGATCTTCTCATAAAGGCTGCCGGGCACGATCTCGCTGATACGGAAGCCGACGGTTTTGCCCTGCTCCATATAAGGAAGCGCCCGTGCCTGTGTCAAAAGCTGATTGACGTTCTCGGTGCTGGCGGTAACCTCCCGTTGGTCGATCATAAATTTGCCTTCGGAAAGCTTCCGTATACCGGCGCCGGTTGCGACCGGTCTCGATACGTTGACGATCTTCGTGTCATCGACTACCTGGATCTCGGTCGTACTGCTGTCCGCCCTTCGGAGCACGATTTTGTTCCGCTGGACCTTGATGATCTGGGAGCCGTCCGGCAGCTTCTGGTTGATGCGATAGAATGCCTGTCCGCTCGCGTCTTCGAGCACCGCACCGGAGAAGCTGGCGCCTTCGATGGTGCCGATCAGGCGATAAACGGAAGACTCGACTGCGGCGGGACTGCTTGACGACCCCTTGCCCTCACCGAACAGGCCGCGATCGAGAATCGTTGAATAGTCGCTCAGTTCGCGCCGCGGTTCAAGGATGGCCCGATCACGCTCGATGGGCGCGGTAAGGCGGGGCGCCGCGTTCAGGCTCCGGCCGATCATCGCGTCCACTGTATCGGCGAGAAAATACGCCGACACGGTCAGGAGCGCAATGAGCAGCAACGTATATAAGGTCTTATTCTCTTTCATAGTGCACTGCAGACTTCCACTTTGTGCTTAAGAGCCTTAGTAAAAAATTATACTCTTTACAATGTCCATTGTCAATTGTTAACTGCATGACATCAAAAGGATTTTTCTACCTGTCATACCGGCAAAGCGAATTAATTTCGAGAATCCTGCGCTTGTCAGTTAATTCGGCTCATGTTTTGAAGAAGCCCTTGTAAAAATTCATGGCTCTGACGCGGTAGGGATCGTATATCCTGGCCGATTCAGCTCTTACCTTGTTCAGATCTACCCCTTTTTCATTCTTGAGCCAGTCGAGAACGATGACGGGTGTGACCTCGATATGGAACTGGAGGGCGTATACCCGGTCAGAGTAGCGGAATGCCTGATTGGGATAAATGCCCGATGACGCCAGCCGCACGGCACCCGCCGGCAGATCGAAGGTGTCTCCATGCCACTGAAAAACCTGGGCGGATTTCTTGCCGTCATGGGCCAACTGCGACACGCAGGGGTCCCGCATCCCGTCATCGGTCAACGCCACTTCGTACCAGCCGATTTCCTTTTGCCCTCCCGCGTAGACCCGTGCACCGAGAG
>Ga0335085_10013856_pt1 | contig 11796 bp, 8 predicted proteins | sample Lox_Sample_45_FD_206712 | JGI IMG/M metagenome (GOLD analysis project Ga0335085, IMG submission 206712) | Soil microbial communities from Loxahatchee National Wildlife Refuge, Florida, United States - Lox_Sample_4.5 | ecosystem: Environmental > Terrestrial > Soil > Wetlands | place: USA: Florida...
GGATAACCTTTCCCGTTGCACTGTTCGTGATGGTGAAGAACGATCTTGAGGATGTTCTCGGAGAGACCCACCGGGTTAAGAAGCTTAACCGCGTTGGCGGGATGGGCCTTCATGATCTCAAACTCCTCTTTGGTCAGGCGGTCTTTTTTCAAGAGGATATCCTCGCTGCTTCCGATCTTGCCGATGTCGTGCAGAATGCCCCCGATCTCGATCTCGTCGATCTCATTGGCCGACAATCCCATCTCCTGGGCCAGGGCCGCGCCATACCTTGAAACATTTTCGGAATGGCCCGAGGTGTAGCTGTCTTTCAACTCGATGGTGGCTACGAGCGAACGGATCGTCTTGACATAGCTTTGATGGAGTTCCTGATAGAGCTGTGCGTTCTCGATCGCGGCGGTGGCTTGCCCGGCCAGAAGCGTGACCAGTTCCAGGTCGCTCTCGGAGAACGGCCCGGAGCCGGGGCTGTTTTTTGAGATGTTGAGAACCCCGATCAGACGTTCGTGCGTCGTAGGCGGACGGGTGAGGGACGATATCTTTGTATAACCCTTTCCAATGAGGGGGATCGATACCGAAGAGAGAATCTCGGCATCTTCAAGGACGTTGGCCAGGGTCGGGTTTTGCTGAACGCCTCCCTGGATGATGAGCGGTTTTCTTGTTTGGGCGACCACGCCGGCCACGCCTTGGCCGAGTTTTTTCGTCATTTTCGAGGGAATGAGCACGGAAAATCCGGAATGGCCTTTAACCTCCAGTTCCTGGCGGGTTTCATCAAACAACATGAGCGAGGCGCGATCGGCCTTCGTTTCAAGACGGGCGCTCTGTGCGACTTCCTTAAAAAGATGGTCCAGGTCGGTGGTCACCAACCTTCGGTTGATCTCAAACAGGGGCATCAGGGATCGGAGACGGATATTCTCTTTGATAAGCCGATTCTTTTCCGTAGCATGCTGAACGGCGGTGAGCAGCTCTTCCATTGTGAACGGCTTAATGACAAAGCCCAACGTTCCGAGCTTGAGGGACTCGATCGCCATGTTCACGGTTCCATGGCCGGTGATCACGACGATCGCGATCCCCTGATCGAGCTTTTTGGCGGCATCGATCAGCTCCAGGCCGCTCATTCCACGCATCCGAATGTCCGTCAACAGGAGATCAAACGGTTCGTCTTGGAAGAGATGAAGCGCCTGAAGCCCGTTCGAAGCGGTCTTGACCACGTACCCTTCTTTATTTAAGAAACGGGTACAGAGCTCCACGATCGTCGGTTCGTCGTCTACGACCAAAACTTTTTCTTGCGGCATCGCGAGATCTTCTTCTAATGGTGAATAACGGCCTCTTCTTTAACCGGGAGCTTGACGACAAACGTCGCCCCTGCGCCCACTTCGCTGAAGACCGTAATCCGGCCTCCGTGTCGTTCAATGATTCCATAGCTCACCGCTAGTCCCAAACCGGTCCCCATCCCTTCTTTGGTGGTGAAGAACGGATCAAAAATCTTCGGGATATGCTCTTTGTCAATTCCAACACCGGTGTCCTGAATCCGAATTTCGATCATTTTTCGGGAAAAGACGGGTTCATCTTCGCCGAGCGCTGTTTGAGGGGATGAGCCGTCGAAATTGTGAGCCAAGGTTGTCACAGTGAGCGTACCGCCCTTCGGCATGGCATCGAAGGCATTTTTTAATAGATTGATAAAGACCTGTTTCATTTGGTCCCCGTCGATAATGAGCGTGGGGAGGTCGGGTGAGTATTCTTCTATCAAAACAATGTTGGAAATATCGGCCTGGTGGCGAAGCAGGTTCAACGTATTCTGAATCAGTTGATTGATGTCGATCAACTCTTTCTTGATTCCCCGTTTCCGGGCAAAATCCAGCAAGTTTCTGACGATGTCACGGGAACGGATCGCTTCGCTTTGGATGATTTTCAAATCCTTCTTGTGAGGGTTGTGGTCGTCCAAATCATCGAGCATGAGGGTTGTGAAACCCAAAATGCTGGTGAGGGGGTTGTTGATCTCGTGCGCGACGTTAGTGGCCAATTCTCCGATGGAAGCGAGCTTGGCCGATTGGATCAACTGCTGCGTTTGACTCCCTTTCAGTTCTTCCATCTGTTGCTGAAGCGTTTTGTACAGGCGGGCATTCTCAATCGCCACACCGGCTTGGCGTGCGATAATCTCCAGCAGTTTCAGATCGGCCAGAAAAAAACTGTCTCCCGATCGTTTGTGACCCAAGAGGATCAGTCCGCTGAGCTGCTCTTTGGTAAAGATGGGCACCGAGATGGCGACATTAAGATCTTTCATGGCCGAGAGCAGATTTACGCGTGTTCCTTCATCGATCGACATGATCGGCTGGGCCGTTTCCATCAACTCCTCTTGGAGAAGGGCCTCCCGTTTTGTGGGCATCTTCAAATAGTGAATCGGCGAGATGGAGGAATAATACTGGATCAGAGGATGGTTCCGATAAAAAGGAGTCGGCTGAACAGAACCCTCTCGGTCGGTGCCGACCGATAATTCCTCCGAATCCGTCAGGACCGCCAAAATCGCTTGGTCCGTGCGGAATGCGCGGCACAGTTGCTGAGCGATGCTTTTAAGAAGGCTGTCCAGGTCTTTCACCATGCTGAAGGTTTCGCTCAACTCGCCCAACAAGCGCTGGGCATCCAACTCCCCTCGGAAAAAGATCTTTTCGGTCGTCCTTTGGAATAATTTTTTCAGAGGTTCAAAACCCAGCGCGATCAGAAGAGACCCGATCACAAGACTGGTGGTATAGCCTGTTTTGTCTTGAAAGAATCGCTGAGCGAGAAGGATAAGCATGGCATAGAGCATCAACGTGCTGGCCAAGAGCAGAGAGTAGACGATTGTGCGACTCAGTATGAGGCGGATGTCCATTAAGCGGTGTTTAATAATCGCGTACGAAATGAAGCCGATCATAAAAAGGGAAAAATGAGGACCCAGCCACATCAGGGTCGTATCCCCGGTCCAGGGCAACCAAAGGTTGAAATAGCTTCCGAATACCGCCGCGATACCGGTTCCGGCCACTACGTAACGGATCTGCATCCTCTGTCGTCCTGAAGATCCCCGATATCGGTTCAGGAGAAGGAGAAACCCCCATCCCATCAGGAGAGAGAAGCCGATGGTGTAGAAAAGGTAGCTGGGCTTGATAAAGACAACCTGCCCCTGATGACCCGATTGTGTGAAGGATTTGATCAGAACGTTAGGCATAAACAAACCTGCCGAAACCAAAATCGGGAAGCCGATGCTCAATAAATTGGCCGGAAGATTGGGTAAAGGAGGAACGATTGGGCTGGGAAAAATTCTTGCGAATTGAAAAAAGAATGTCGCGATGAAGGCTCCTGCGACGTAGGTAAAGTAAAACCAAAACAGAGGAGATGTGTTGTTATCTAGCGTGAACATCCCATGGCCAAACGCCCATGCGGCTACCGAAAGCACAGCGGCTGCGTAAGAGCGCGTGATGGGGTTTTTCCCGCCTCGACTGTAGACGATTAAGGAGAGCGCTAGATTTAAGGCGGCGGTTACAAATAGGATGATCGTTTTCGTTTCCATGATTTTCCTTATATTTTTCCGGAAGAACGAAAACAAACTTTAAAACATCGGTTGTTTCAATAATATCATAAAGAAGGCCGTTTGAGTAGAAAGAAACATAGGGTAGGGAGGTTGACATCGGCGAGAGGCAAAGTAAACTTAACGTATAACCAGGCAATTCACGGGAACCCTGCAAATTATGAAATCACTAATAAGTACATTGCGAGATTTGATTCTCCACTTGATGCCACGGTCCATCGTGCAACTCTTGGTCGAATCAGTGGATTTTGTTTTCGTTGTCCATCCCCGCTACCCTTCAGACGTCTGTCGAAAATATCCATTATTTCGGAATTTGCCTGTCTGGTTTATTGAAGCATTTTCCCGTCACCTTTGGCCGGTACTAGGCCCCTCTATTTCGGGTATAAAAACTCGGGAGGGACGGCCGATGAAAGGGCGCGTCGTTTTTTGTCCGTTAACGGCCGAGCTGATGTTCAAGGATCTCAATAAGGCCCGAAGACGAATTGTCCAATCGGTCCGGCTGGGTGAAAAACTGGGACCTAAAGTGATCGGCTTGGGTGCATTATCCGCATCCGTCATGCGCGCAAAGTGGGAAGCCTTGGACGGAATAAAGGCCCTCATTACGAGTGGAAGCATCTACACTTCTGTCTTGCTCAAGCAGGCGACGGAATCTTTGGCCCGAAGGGTAGGTTTAGAATTAAAAGATTGTACCGTGGCTGTTGTGGGAGCCGCTGGCCTTGTTGGTTCCTTGACTAGCAAACTGTTGGCCGAGAGGGTCGGAAAACTTATCCTTGTGGATCGCCGGGTTAAAGTACTCAATGAGCTTGGAGAAGAGCTTTCGAATCAGGTTAAAGCTCCGATCATTCTATCTAAGGGACTTTCTTTATCACAGAAAGCCGATCTCATTGTGGCTGCGACCAATGCCATTTCGGCTGTTTTGAGTCCGGCCGAGCTTCCGGCCGGGACTCTAATTATCGATGACAGCCGGCCAACCAGCACCCCTCTAGATCTCATGGAACAACGACCCGATATTGTGGTGGTGGAAGGCGGGGTTGGACATCTATCCGGCATGCATTGCTCTTTCGATTTCGGGCTTGTTCGAGAGGACGAAGTGTTCGGTTGTTTGGGGGAATCTATTTTGCTATGCTGGGATAAAATGTATGAGCATCGACACCTCGAGGGTAAAAAGGATCTTGAGCTGGCCTTGGAACTGGAAAAACTCGCTCTTCAAGTAGGTTTTGATCTGGCGGAGTTCCAATGGCAAGGTCGTGCGATCCATGCCTCTCAATTCGATGTTGTTCGAGCCGCCCGTTCCAAAGATCCACATCCGGTCACTTAGTATAAAGCCACCAAACAATTGATTCGACTATTCGTGCACTTTACATGCCTGTATGTCGTCGGCCGATCTATCAAACCGTGCAGGTATCAGGAGAAATATCTTGACAATAGATAGGCCAATGGTTACAATAAAATCAAACGATTTCGCTTTCAATTCACTTTCAAAAGGATAATAAAATAGAGCGGGTATCGTTAAAAAGTTACCCGCTTTTTTGTAGAGAAAACAACATCCTGTCGTATTGACTCGGGTGTCTTGGAAGTACCCATTATGGGTGACAAAGGTTGAGGAGGACCGATGTTCGAGCGATTTACCGATAAGGGGCGAAAGATCATCATTCTGGCGCGGGAAGAAGCGGAGCGCCATCAAAATGATTATCTGGGTACAGAGCATCTGGCCCTGGCAATCTTACGAGAAACGGATGGAATCGCGCTGGCGATCTTGAAGAAGATGGGACTCTCTCCTGAGCAGGTTCGCCTGGAAATCGAGCGGAATCTTCCCAGCGGGGGCAGTACCATGACCTTTGGTGAAATACCGTTTACTCCCCGTGTAAAGAAAGTTATCGAGTTTGCGGTTGAGGAAGCCCGTTTACTGGGTCATAACCATATCGGGAGTGAACACCTGCTTCTAGGGCTTCTCCGCGAGGAAGAAGGGATCGGAGGAAAGATTCTCCGAAGCCTGGGAGCCAATCTGCTCACCGCTCGTCAACTCACCGTTAACTTTCTTCGCAAATCCGTACCCCGGGAGCGTGAGAAGAAGAGCAATACTCCTGCGTTGGAAGAGTTCGGCAGGGATTTGACTCAACTGGCCAGTGAAGGTGCGCTGGATCCGGTGATCGGCCGGGCGGATGAGATTGAACGTGTGCTTCAGATCTTATGCCGTCGGACGAAAAACAATCCGGCCTTGATCGGGGAATCCGGCGTGGGCAAGACCGCGATTGTCGAAGGATTGGCCCAGCGAATTGTATCGACGGAAGTGCCGGACAACCTCCTGAATCGACGCGTCATCGCCTTGGACCTGGGTTCTTTGGTGGCGGGAACCAAGTATCGGGGACAATTTGAAGAGCGGCTAAAAGTGGTCATGAAGGAGATCGTACAGGCCGGGAATATCATCATTTTTATCGACGAGCTTCACACTTTGGTCGGGGCCGGTGCAGCCGAGGGTTCCATTGACGCGTCCAACATGCTCAAGCCCGCGTTGGCGCGGGGTGAGATTCAATGCATCGGAGCCACGACGCTGGACGAATACCGAAAGCATATTGAGAAAGACGGTGCCCTCAAGCGGCGATTCCAGCCGATCTTTGTTCAACCGCCGAGTGCGGAAGAGACGATTCGGATCATCAAAGGGCTTCGGGATCGGTATGAAGAACACCACGGCGTCGAGATCACGGAAGAGGCGATCGTGGAAGCCGTACGCCTTGCCGACCGGTACATCACGGACCGATTCATGCCGGACAAGGCGATCGATGTGATCGATGAAACCGGGTCGCGGGCCAAAATGAAGAGTTATTCTCTGCCTGAGGAGCTCAAAGCATTGGAGCAGGAATTGAAACGGGTCACTCGGGACAAGGAATTGGCTGTCACGCTCCAAAATTTCGAGGAGGCCGTCAAGCTTCGCGAAGAAGAAGAGCGGCACAAGCGGTTGCTGGAAGAAGCCAAGCGGGAGTGGAAGAAAAGCCAAGAGAAAAATCGGCCGGTGATCTCAAAAGAGGACGTGGGATATGTTGTATCCAAGATGACGGGAATCCCGTTGTACAAACTCGAAGAAGCGGAATCCCAAAAACTTCTCCATATGGAAGGGGAACTTCACAAACGGATCGTGGGACAAGAAGAGGCCATTGCGGCGGTCTGTCGTGCCATCCGGCGCTCCCGAGCCGGTTTGAAGGAGGCCAAGAGACCGATCGGGTCATTCATCTTCCTGGGGCCGACGGGAGTGGGTAAAACTGAATTGGCCAAGGCGTTGGCGGAGTTCTTGTTTGATGACGAGAACGCTCTCATCCGCATCGATATGTCGGAGTACATGGAAAAGTTTACGGGGTCACGACTGGTGGGCGCCCCGCCAGGTTATGTGGGATATGAAGAAGGCGGGCAATTGACCGAAACGGTGCGCCGTCGGCCTTATTCGGTCGTCTTGTTCGACGAGATCGAAAAGGCTCATCCGGAGATCTTCCATATGCTGCTTCAGGTTTTGGAAGATGGCTGTTTGACCGATAGCCTCGGCCGCAAAGTGGATTTCAAAAATGCCGTGGTGATTATGACCTCGAACCTTGGCACCAAGCTGATCCATAAAGGAGCCACCCTGGGCTTTCAGAAAGATGCCGATGAAGAAAAACGGTTCCGTATGAAAGAAGACGTCCTCGCCGAATTGAAGAAGGGGTTCAATCCGGAGTTTCTCAATCGGATCGACGAAGTGGTCGTTTTCCATCCCCTGGAGAAGCAGCACCTGATCAAAATCGTGGATATTTTGATCGAGGAAGTCAATCAGCGGCTTTCGGATCGCGGGATTCAACTGGATGTCACGCCCGAAGTGAAGTCGTGGCTGACCCAGGAAGGGTACGAGCCGGCTTACGGAGCGCGGCCGATGCGCCGTGTGATCCAGAAAAACATCGGCGATCCTTTGTCTGAAGAATTGCTCAAGGGGCGCTTCAAAGATGCGAAACGGATCAAGGTGATTCTCAAAGACAAGATGCTTACCTTTGTAGAAGATGAGGTTATGGCGGAGGTCTGATCGACGGATTCGACACGTGTACAGAGGCAAGAGGCGCTCCCTGGGTGAAAATGCATTATGAGCATCATTCATGAGGCTCTGAAGAAAGCGGGTCGGGATGAGGCTCCGGCGCCAGGTTTCGAAGGACCCCAAAATGTCCGATTTTCTTCCCCCTCCTCGTTTCCTCTCCAAATCAATCTGATTCGGATCGGAATCCTTTTCTGCCTGATCGGGGTCATCTATCTGGTCTATGTGGAACGAGGAGCTCTGAACGTTCTCTTCGCTTCAAGGGAATTTCTGAAAACCTCGCAAGGTGAAAGCTCTGCCGGATTTCCTGGTCCTTCAAAGGCATCCACAACTCAAGAGGACGCTCATGGAAATTTATCCGAGACGAAATCCGTTCCCGGCGAGGCTTCGGCCGAGGCCCATGAGAAGTTGGGCTCGGGCTATCTTGAAACTGGAAAATTGAGCGATGCCGAACGGGAATTTTTGTCGGCGGAGGCTCGTGATCCGCGCTCGTCCTATATTCAGAATAACCTCGGTTTGGTTCTGAAGATGCAGGGGCGCGACGCGGAGGCCGAAACTCGGTTCCGGACCGCGCTACAGATCGATCCGGCTAATGTTCAAGCCATGAACAACCTTGGGCTGCTCTTTCAGCAACAGAATCGTTTGGAGGAAGCCAAGCATCTTTATCAAAAAGCGATTCAGACCGAGCCCAATTTTCCGGATTCTCATCTAAACTACGCGGTTCTGCTCGAGCGGGCTGGATATTATGAGGAATCAAGGCAACAATACCAATCGTTTCTGGCAGCGGCTACCCCTCAACAGGAGCAAGCCGCGCAGTTGGTCAAAAAACACCTCAATCATTTGCCGTAGTTTATCCATTAACCCGCCCTCACGAATCGGCCTGTCTGCCATTAGAAAGAGATTTCGTTTCCGGTTAAAATTTCATGGGATGGATGCAACGACAGGGACTGAGCATGCTCCTCTTGGGTATTGAGACGTCTTGCGATGAAACCGCCGCATCTGTCGTTAAAGATGGGCGGGAGGTTTTGTCCAATGTGTTGTATTCGCAGGAGCCGGTCCATCAGAAATACGGAGGGGTGGTTCCGGAATTGGCCTGCCGTCAGCATACCGCCGTGATCTCGGACGTGGTTTGTGCGGCATTGGACAAGGCTCGCGTCGAGCTTCGAGATCTCTCCGGCATTGCAGTAACCCAGGGTCCCGGTTTAATGGGTGCATTGTTGGTGGGCGTCTCTTTTGGAAAGGCCATGGCTTATCGCCACAAGCTGCGGCTGATCGGGGTGAACCATCTTGAAGGGCATATTGCGGCTGTTCATTTGGAAAACCGAACCGTTGAACTTCCCGCTGTGGCCTTGGTGGTTTCCGGCGGGCATACCAATATTTATTTCGTTCCCGCACATGGTCCGTTGGAGCTAGTGGGACAAACCATCGATGATGCGGCGGGGGAGGCTTTTGATAAGGGAGCCAAGATGTTGGGGTTGCCTTATCCGGGAGGACCGTCGATCGATCGCGTATCCAAGACAGGCGATCCGAACCGAATCCGGTTTCCAAGGCCCTTTCTAAAAAACGATTCATTGGACATGAGCTTCAGCGGACTGAAAACGTCTTTGCGTTATTATTTGGAGCGATCGGGGTTTCCGCATGCGTCTGACCTACGCATCCCGGACGTGGCCGCGGCCTTTCAACAGGCGATCGTGGACGTCCTCGTTGAGAAAACGGTCTCGGCTGCGAATCGATACGGTGTACGATCCATTTGTGTAACGGGAGGAGTAGCGGCAAACACCCTGCTCCGTAGACGGTTGGCCGAAGTTTGCAGGGAACGTGGACGATCGCTCTACATTCCAACTCCGGGCTACTGTACGGATAACGGTGCGATGATTGCGGCGGCCGGGTATTTTCATTTTCATCGGGAGCGGGAATCGCCGTTCTTAACGTTAAGTCCTCATACGGCTCCCCCGATGGGCGGGGCGTGGTTTACTGGTATTTGACGTTGACCTCGGGAGTAAAAGTGAAGGTGTGAGCGTAAAGGCCGAAAAAATTATAATCCAGATCCCACCCGGTTGAGATAGACAAATCCGTCGGGGATCGATGGATCTCGATGTCCCGGTCCGTGAGTTCGATGCCTAAGTCCTTGGCCTTGGCAATGACAGATCGACGGATCGCTTCATCCGACGCCAGTTGTCCCGTATGGGCGGTCTCGACCATGAAATCTTTCATCTCGTAGGCGTTCATCCAATAGGGGGCCAACTGAAAGCCCTGGTAAACTCCTCCGGCGAGCAAGGCCAAGAAAAGGAAGAGACCGATATGAAGTTTTCCGGGCGAATGGCGGTTGAAATCTTCCATAAAAATATTTTATCATATTTTCCAATGGGCACGGCCATTCAGCGCTCCATTTTCGTCAAGATCGTCAATTTCCTTGACAAATCTTCGTGTGATCTCTATACTTTGAAAGTTTTATCATGGTTTTAGATGCAGATTCATCGATCTGATATACCGAACGAAGGGCTTGACCTTGACTACGAAGCGGATCCCGCAACGCTGGACCTGAAGGGTTCCGGCGCCGAGTTCGTGAGTCCCATCCATGTTCGGGTGCGGCTGGTTCTGACGGATCAAGCCGTCTATGTTTCAGGACAAGCCCAAGCCCAGGCAAAGCTTCAATGCGTTCGCTGCTTGGAGGTGCTTTCTTGTCCGGTCCATTCGCCCTTCGAAATGACCGTCGTGCCGAAGGAGTCCAAAACCGGCCGTTTGCCGGGTGAATGGAAGGAGCTCAATGAAAAAGAACTGGATGAGTACTTCTATTCGGGAGACGTTATTGATCTGACCGGCCTGGTCAGAGAACAAATTTTGTTGTCTTTGCCGAGCTATCCATTGTGTCGGCCAAACTGTCAAGGGCTCTGTCCTCGATGCGGCGTGGACCTGAATCGCATGGCTTGCCGTTGTACAGAGGATGAGAAGCGTCGCCCGATGACCCATTTCCAGGAGAAACTGAAAAAGATCATTAAAAAATAACGAAAGGTAAATCGTTTATGGCACATCCAAAACACAAGATATCAAAATCCCGGAGAGACAAACGGCGGACCCATAAAAAACTTCGGGCGCCCAGCCTAGTTTCCTGTCCTCAATGTCACGAACCCAAACGGCCCCATTATGTCTGCCTAAACTGCGGAACCTATAAGGGCCAGACGATCATTGCGATCAAAGAGTCCTAGTCGAAGCGAGGCGACGGAGCAATCCCGAGTTTCCGAGGTGCTCGAACGGTGAAGACGATTACCATGAAAATGGCCGTCGACGCGATGGGCGGAGACGATGCGCCGGGACCGATTGTTGAAGGGGCGGTCCTGGCCGCACGGGAGTTGGGGGTCGGGATTTTCCTGGTCGGTGATTCCGGCGTCCTTCGGGAGGAATTGGACCGTCATGCCGCTTCGGGCCTGGACATATCCATCGTTCACGCGGCTCAAAAAGTGGAGATGGATGAGGCTCCGTCCCTTGTGATCCGCCGAAAACGGGAGTCATCAATCTGGGTGGCGACCGAGCTGGTCCGCAAAGGCGAGGCCGTCGCCGTGATCAGTGCGGGGAACAGCGGCGCCACGATGGCCACAGCACTTTATATCCTGGGCCCCCTCCAGGGTGTGGAGCGCCCCGCGATTGCCATCATCCTGCCGACCTTATTGGGTTATTCGATCCTGCTCGACGTCGGCGCCAATGTCGATTGTAAGCCCCTCAATCTGTTTCAGTTCGCGACCATGGGGCATGAGTATGCGGAGTGGGTTTTGCAAAAGTCAAATCCCAAAATCGGGTTGCTCAGCATCGGCGAAGAGGATACCAAGGGCAACGAAGTGACCAAAGAGGCCTTTAAAATTCTAAAGGCGAGCCCCATGAATTTCATCGGAAATGTCGAGGGTCGAGACGTCTATTCGGGTTTAGCCGATGTGATCGTCTGCGACGGTTTCATCGGCAACGTCGCCCTGAAAATCAGCGAGGGGCTCTCGGACGTTCTGGGGAAGCTTTTGAAGCGTGAAATTGCGGCCACTCCGGGAGGAAAGTTCGGTTATCTCTTTCTCCGCTCCGCCTTTCAGCGTTTCCGGAAACGGATGGATTACGCCGAGTACGGGGGAGCACCGCTTCTGGGAGTGAATGGAATCTCGATCATCTGCCACGGCCGATCGTCGGCTAAGGCGATTAAAAACGCCATCCG
>Ga0335085_10013857_pt1 | contig 11795 bp, 9 predicted proteins | sample Lox_Sample_45_FD_206712 | JGI IMG/M metagenome (GOLD analysis project Ga0335085, IMG submission 206712) | Soil microbial communities from Loxahatchee National Wildlife Refuge, Florida, United States - Lox_Sample_4.5 | ecosystem: Environmental > Terrestrial > Soil > Wetlands | place: USA: Florida...
TGGATTAAGCCCCAGGCCGGCGTCGCGGATGGCCTTGTCCACCGGCTTAACCATGCTGCGGTCCCAGATCTGCACCGTGAGCAGCCTGGGTTCGGGGGTGGAGATGGTGCCGAGCTGGCTGACGTGCATCTGCTGGCCATACGCCTCGATCGTGATGGGATCCAGCAGGTGCGGCGAGGCCCGACCGGTGCGCAGCCCCGCGAACTCCCCCTTCACCGCCGCGATGCACCCTTTCATGCGGCGTACCATCTCGTCCTTGCTGTAGGTTTCGGCCATGTGCGCCTCCTATGCGCTTTCTCCGATGACCGTCGCCCGCCCCTCGCCCCGCAACACCGCGGCGAGCGCGCCACGGTCGTGAATCGAAAACACGATAATCGGGATCTTGTTCTCGCGCGACAGGCTGACCGCAGATGCGTCCATGACCTTCAGGTCGCGCGCGAGCACGTCGTGATAGCTTAACGCAGCGTAGCGCTCGGCATCCTTCACCTTGACCGGATCGTCGCTGTAGACGCCGTCGACCTTGGTGCCTTTGACCAGCGCGTTGCAGCTCATTTCCGCCGCACGCAGCGCCGCCGCGGTGTCGGTGGTGAAGAAGGGATTGCCGGTGCCGGCGGCGAAGATGACCACGCGCTCCTTCTCCAGATGGCGCATGGCGCGGCGGCGGATATAGGGCTCGCACACCGCGCTCATCGGGATCGCCGACTGCACCCGGCTTTCGACGCCGATGCGTTCGAGCGCCGCCTGCATGGCAAGTGCGTTCATCACCGTCGCCAGCATGCCCATGTAGTCGGCCGTGGCACGGTCGATGCCCTTGGCCGCCGCCGACAGTCCGCGGAAGATGTTGCCTCCGCCGATCACCATGCAGAACTGGGTGCCCGCCAGTTTGGCCTCCTTCACGTCGGCGGCGATGCGGTCGACGGTGTCGAGGTCGATGCCGTAGGGCTGGCTGCCCATCAGCGCCTCGCCGGATACTTTGAGCAGTACACGGCGGTATTTCGGCGCGGTCGGCATGGGCAGCCCCCTGATTAGTGGCCCGTCATTTTGGCGACTTCGTCGGCCAGGTCACTCTGCACCTTTTCGATGCCCTCGCCCACCTGGAAGCGCACGAAACCGGTGATTTCCACAGGCGTCCCGAACTCCTTGGCGGCGTTCTCGATGACCTTGGCGATCTTGGTTTCCTGGTCGATGACCCAGGTCTGCTCCATCAGCGCGACGTCCTCGTAGTACTTGCGCATGCGGCCTTCGAGCATCTTCTCGACGATGTTCGCCGGCTTGCCCGCGGCGTTCTGCTGGACGATCTCGGATTGCACCGAACGCTCGTGGTCCAGAACCTCCTTGGAGATGTGCGCCGGCGTCAGCGCGATCGGCGCGGCTGCAGCGATGTGCATGGCGAGCTTCTTGCCAAGATCCATCAGCCTGACCCGGTCTGCAGTCGACTTCAGCGCCACGAGCACGCCGATCTTGCCCAGTTCGGGCGATGAGGCGTTGTGCACATAAGACGCCACCACACCCGGCTCGACCGACAGAATCTGCATGCGACGCACGCTCATGTTCTCGCCGATCTTGGCGATCATCTCGGTGAGCGTATTCTTGACGGACGCGGCGCCCATCTTCTTGTCCATGAGGGCTTCGAGATCGCATCCTTCCGTCAGCGCGATCCTGGCGGCACCTTTGACGAAGTCCTTGAACTGGTCGTTGCGGGCGACAAAATCGGTTTCCGCATTCACTTCCACCAGAACGCCCGAATGCTCGCCCACGGCCAGACCGATGAGGCCTTCGGCGGCGACGCGCGTAGCCTTTTTCGCGGCCTTGAGCGCGCCCGACTTGCGCAGTTCGTCTTCGGCGGCCGCCATGTCGCCGTTGGTCGCCGTGAGCGCCTTCTTGCACTCCATCATGCCTGCACCGGTTTGATCGCGCAGGGCCTTCACCAATGCAGCGGTGATTTCCGCCATTGTCGTTCTCCGTTCAAAGTCTCGAAATCAGCCGGCCGGGGAAGCGGATTCACCTTCGGGCAGTGGCGCGGGTGCCATGTCGGGCAGCACCGCCGCTTCGCCGGTGTCGACGCCGGCGGCCACCTGGCCTTCCGACAACCCGTCGATGACGGCACGGGCGACCAGATCGCAGTAGAGCGCGATGGCGCGGGCCGCGTCGTCGTTGCCCGGGATGGGATGGGCGATGCCGTCGGGATCGCAATTCGAATCAAGGATCGCGGTCACCGGAATGCCGAGTTTTTTGGCTTCCGAGATCGCGATGGCCTCCTTGTTGGTGTCGACCACGAACAGCATGTTCGGCAGGCCGCCCATTTCCTTGATTCCGCCCAGCGAGCGTTCCAGCTTGTCACGCTCGCGCAGCAGGCCGAGCAGCTCCTTCTTGGTCAGGCCCGAACCCTGGCCCGAATCCAGCGTTTCTTCGATGGAGCGAAGGCGCTTGATTGAGTTGGAGATCGTCTGCCAGTTGGTTAGCGTGCCGCCAAGCCAGCGGTGGTTGACATAGTACTGCGCGCAGCGCTTGGCCGACGCGGCGATCGGCTCGGATGCCTGGCGCTTGGTGCCGACGAACAGGATGCGCCCGCCGCCAGCCGCCACGTCGCGCAGCGCCACCAGCGCCTGATGCAGAAGCGGAACGGTCTGGGTCAGGTCGATGATGTGGATGTCGTTGCGTGAGCCATAAAGAAACGGCGCCATCTTCGGATTCCAGCGTTGTGTGCGATGGCCGAAATGAGCGCCCGACTCGAGGAGCTGGCGCATTGTGTATTCGGGCAATGCCATTGGAAAAAGTCTCCTTTTCCGGTTGACCTAGCGCGAGGAGTCACCAGCTCTTGCGAGACCAGCACCGGACGGGGACGGGGGAACTCCCCCCATGAACCCAACCACGCGCGCGGAATGGAGCGGGTTATAGGGTGTGCATCTGATGCGCGCAAGGCGCGTTTTGGCCGCTCAGGCCATGATGTAAGCTATTGTTTTCTGACACTTTCACCAATTTGCGCAGCGGCGCAATTCCGCTGATCGCTCTCAGCCCGCCGACCGAACGCCGGGGCCGCCGGGCACAAGGCAGGCCACTCTCGAGAATGCTCAGCATACTGGCGGGGGCTCACACCCTGGGTCGAGCGGCGAAACGTTGCTGCGCGGGCAAAGACAACAACGACCACCGCATCGCAAACAGGGCCACGATCATTTCCGCGTCGGCCGTAAAGAGGGCGAAGGTGAAGGCAGGCGCAGCACGATCACGGTTCATTAACTGCGTGCGACCTCTTCGCACGGCATTGTTACCGGCGGTTACCTTGTCACGGCCACAATCGTCTTTTCTGTTAGGCCGGTCGTTCGGGTGGAGCCGAAACCGTGCAGGAGGGGTCCTGGTGCGCGCGCTTCGCGGCGCTGACGGCCGGCATGCTGCTGTCTGCCGGCGCCGTTTGCGCGCAATCAGCGCACGATTTCGCGACCTACCGACCGACCGCCCAGGCCACCCGCATCGACGCCCGCGAGGCGCCGGTCATCGACGGCGACATCTCCGATCCCGTCTGGCGGAAGGCCAAGCCGATCGACCAGTTCTACGAAATCGATCCGCAGCAAGGCGCCGTGCCGGCGGAACGCACGGTCGTCCGTGTGCTGTACGATGAGAACAATCTGTATTTCGCGATTCGCGCCGACGATCCTGCGCCCGTGACCGCGCGCGTCAAGCAGCGCGACGGATCGATCGACAGCGACGATGCCGTGCGCATCATCCTCGATCCGGACATGACGCGCCGCAACGGTTACGTCTTCGACGTCAATCCGCTGGGGGCGCGCCGCGAGGGTCTTATCCAGAACAACACCGACCTGATCTACCAGTGGAACACGCTGTGGAGCGCCAAGGCCACGATCACGTCGCAAGGCTGGCAGGCCGAAATCGCCATTCCGTTCCGCAGCATCTCGTACGGCACCCGCGCCGAATGGGGCTTCGACTTCGTGCGCCAGGTACGCCGCAAGAGCGAAATCATCCGGTGGTCGTCGATCAACAAGGTGATCGCCTCGCAGGACATCTCCCATTCGGGAACGCTCGCCGGAATCGAAGGCATCCGCCCGGGAATCGGCCTCGACGTGCAGGCGTTCGCACTGGCGCGCTACGAGCGAAACTGGGATGCACCGCACGACGGCAGCGGCATCAGTTTCCGGCCGAGCGGCAATATCTTCTACAAGATCACGCCCTCGCTCACCGGCACGCTCACCTACAACACCGATTTTTCCGACGCCCCGCTCGACCAGCGCAAGGTCAACATCTCGCGCTTCAACCTGTTCTATCCGGAGCGGCGGGACTTCTTCCTGCAGGACGCGGCGGCGTTCGAGTTCGGCGGCGAGGCGCTCAACGTGAATATGGATCCGAACGGCGCGCCGTTCTTCACGCGCCGCATCGGCATCGTCAACGACAGCCCGGTTAACATGCTGGGCGGCGCCAAGCTGTCCGGCACCTATGACGACTTCGGCATCGGCGCCTTGAGCGTGATGACCGCCGGCGGCGAGGGCGTGGGTGAGCAGCTTCTCTCCGCCGCCCGCGTCACCATGCCGGTGCTCGAGGAATCCAAGCTCGGGCTGATGGTCACCAACGGCAATCCAACCGGCGAATCCGAGAACACGCTGACCGGCGCCGATTTCCAGTTCCACAAGTCGGACCTGTTTGGCGACAAGATCGTAAAGGGCGACGCGTATTTCGAACGCAGTTACGACTCCAAGCTGGGCAACGGCAATTCGTTTGCCTTCAACCTTGATTTCCCGAACGAACCGTGGAAGGGCCTGTTCCGCTTCAAGCAGGTCGACGAGAACTTCAATCCCGCGCTGGGCTGGGTGGCGCGGCCCGGCATCCGCGATTACACGTCCTGGATCGCCTATCGCGCGCGGCCGGAAGATTCCTATGTTCGCTGGTGGGAGGTTGGCTTCTGGGACGACGCCGTGACCGGCCTCGACAACAAGGCGCAGACGGTATTCCACTACGACCCGTGGTTCGGCCTCTACACCCAGGATGGCGACTATTTCTTCTTCGAGGCCTTCGAGTACACGGACAGGGTGCCCGCGTTCGACCTGCCGCACGACATCGTGGTTCCGGCAGGCAGCTACACCAACCCGTCGGTCCATTTCCGCACGGAGACGGCGACGGCCCGGTTCATTTCCGGCATCTTCGACTTGCAGTACGGCGCGTTCTACGGCGGCAAGCTCCTGCAGATCGACACCACGGTCAACCTGAACCCCAACGACACCTTCGCGCTCGGCCTGCGCCACATCACCCAGCAGATTTCGGTCCCGAACGGCAACGTGTCGATCCACGTCGCCTCGATCGACACGAGCGTGAACTTCACGCCCGACATGCAACTTCGCGGCCAGCTGCAATACGACAACATCAGCAAGAACCTGGAGCTTTCGTTCCGCTATCGCTGGGAATTGCAGCCCGGCACGGAGCTTCTGGTCGTGCTGGGCGACGACGCCACGCTCTCCGGGCGCTACTACCAATCGCACGCTTCGACGCTGTCGGTGCGGCTGGGCAAGACGTTCAGATTCTAAACCGACTCCACCTCCACCACGCCCGGGACCATGCGCAGGGCGTCCTTGAGCTGGGCCGTGACCAGCTGGCGCTTGGGCAGAGCGATCTCCACGTCTTCGTCGGGCCCGCCCGGCACCACCAGCATGACGCTGCCCTTGCCCGGCTGGCGCAGAGCCGCCGCGATGCCCGCGATGGCCGCCACATCGTTGAGGCGCACGCGCAACCCCTCGCCCGCCTGGGCGGCTTCCGTGTCGAGATCCTTCACCCATGCGGCGCGCAGCTTGAGCTCGTCGCCCTCCCATGCGGCGGCGCACTTGAGCAGAACGGATTTGCCAGCCTCCAACAGGTGGCGCGAAGCGGTCAGCACCTCGGGAAAAAACATCACCTCGTACATGCCCGTCGAATCCGAGAACGACACGAAGGCATACATCTGGTCGTTGCGGCTGCGGCGTTCGGACTTCTTGATCACCGTGCCCGCCAACGTGGGTTGCGAGGTCGAGCGCCGGTCCTCCAACAGGTCGGCATAAGTCACCGCCTGCAGCCGCGTCAGCGCCACGCGGTAATTGTCGAGCGGGTGGCCCGACAGATAGAAGCCCATGGCGCCGAATTCCTCCGACAGGCGCTCGTGCGGAGGCCAGTCCGCCACGGCGGGAAGACGCAACTCCGCCTTGGCCTGGGAAGGCCCGCCGAACAGGCTCGACTGCCCGCTCTCGCGTTCCGAGGTGGCGTGCGCGGCTGAAGCCAGGATGAGATCGGCAGCTTCCACGAGCTGGCGGCGGTTCGCGTTTAGGCTGTCGAAGGCGCCCACGCGCGCCAGATTCTCGAACACGCGCTTGTTGACCTGCTTTGGGTCGATGCGCTGGGTGAAATCGGCGACCGATTTGAACGGCCCGCCTTCGGCCCGCACGGCGGTGACGTGCTCCATCGCCTGCCGGCCCACGCCCTTCACGGCGGCAAGCGCGTAGAAGATCGCCGACTTCTCCGCATCGCAGGCAAAATGGGCTTCCGAGCGGTTGACGTCGGGCGGCAGCACCTTGACGCCGAGACGCGCAGCCTCCTGGCGGAAGATGTTGAGACGGTCGGTGTTGCCGATGTCCAGCGTCATCGAGGCGGCGAGGAACTCGATCGGATAATTCGCCTTCAGGTACGCCGTCTGGTAGGCCACGTGGGCATAGGCTGCCGCATGTGCCTTGTTGAAGCCGTAGCCGGCGAATTTTGCGGCCTGCTCGAAGATCTGCTCGGCGACAGTGGGCAGCACGCCTTTCTCGCCCGCGCCCTTCACGAAGCGGTCATGCTCCTTGGCCATTTCGGAGGCGATCTTCTTGCCCATGGCGCGCCGCAAATTGTCGGCCTGGCCCATCGAGTAGCCGGCCAGCTCCTGGGCGATGCGCATGACGTCTTCCTGGTACGTCATGATGCCGTAGGTTTCCTTGAGGATCGGCTCCATCGACGGATGCAGGTATTCCGGCTGCTCGCGGCCGTTCTTGCAGGCGATGTATTTGGGGATCGAATCCATCGGGCCCGGGCGGTAAAGCGCCACCAGCGCCACAAGATCATTGATGTGGTCGGGCTTCATCTTGCGCAACAGGTCGCGCATGCCGGCGCCCTCGAGCTGGAACACGCCGACGCTGTCGCCGCGCGACAGCATCTCGAAAGTGCGCTCGTCGGTGAAATCGACGTTCTGCGTGTCGAGATCGATGCCGCGCCTGGCAAGCAGCTCCTGCGCCTTGGCAATGACGGTGAGCGTTTTGAGGCCGAGGAAGTCGAATTTTACCAGGCCGGCCTTCTCGGCGCCCTTGTAGTCGAACTGTGTGACGGGGATTTCCGAACGCGGATCGCGGTAGAGCGGCAACAGCTCGTCCAGCGGCCGGTCGCCGATGACCACCCCCGCCGGATGCGTCGAGGCATTGCGGTAGAGCCCTTCCAGCTTGCGCGCGATCGAGAACAGGCGCTCCGCCAGCGGTTCCTGCTCGGCGATCTGCGCGAGCCGCGGCTCGCCCGCAATCGCCTCGTCGAGCTCGATATGCTTGCCCGCCGGGTTGGGGATCAGCTTGGCGATGCGGTCGACCAAACCGAGCGGCATCTGCAGCACCCGGCCGACGTCACGCACAGCCGCGCGGGCTTGCAGCGAGCCGAGGGCCATGATGTGGGCGACCTTGTCGTGTCCATACCTGTCGCGCACGTAGCGCACCACTTCATCGCGGCGCTCCTGGCAGAAGTCGATGTCGAAATCCGGCATCGAGATGCGTTCCGGATTGAGGAATCGCTCGAAGAACAGTCCGAAGCGGATGGGATCGAGAGGAGTGATGTCGAGCGACCAAGCGACCAGCGAGGCCGCGCCCGAGCCGCGAACGCCCACGGGAATCCCGCGCGCGCGCGTCCATTTCATGAAGTCGGACACGATCAGGAAGTAGCCGGCAAACCCCATCTTGATGATGACGCCCATTTCGTATTCGAGGCGGGCATCGTAGACGCTGCGCTCGGCGTGGAGGCCGTGCTTGGCGAGCCGGCGCGCGAGGCCGGCTTCGGCCTGCACGCGGATCTCCTCCTCCGCGGAAAGCCCCGAAGCGGGCGAGAAGTTGGGCAGCAGAGGATCGCGCTTCTTCGGCTTCACGGCGCAGCGCTGGGCGATCTCGATGGTGTTCGCGATCGCTTCGGGCAGGTCGGCGAACTGGGCCTGCATCTCTGCGGCGGTCTTGAAACGGTGCTCGCGCGTCAGCCGGCGGCGGTCCTCCTGCGAGACGAAACTGGCGTCGGCGATGCACAGAAGCGCATCGTGCGCCTCGTACATGTCGTCCTTGAGGAAGTGCACGTCGTTGGTGGCGACGAGCGGCAGCCGACGGTCGTAAGCGAAGTCGATCAACCCCGACTCGGCCGCGCGCTCCTCGGCGAGGCCGTGGCGCTGCAGCTCGACATAAAGCCGGCCGGGAAACTGCTCTGCGAGCCTGTCGAGGATCGCGGCCGCGGCGTCCGGCTGACCGTCGGCAATGAGCTTGTTGAGCGGCCCGCCGGGTCCGCCGGTAAGCGCGATCAGACCCTCGGCGTGCGCCGCCAGTTGCGCGGCGGTGACGTGCGGCCAGTCGCCGGCTTCGACGGAAAGATATGAGGCGCTGAGCAGCTTGCAGAGGTTGAGATAGCCCGCCGCGTTCTGGGCCAGCACCGGCAGATGCGGCGGCTTGGGCTTGGAGCCGAGCGTGTTGGCGGGCGTCAGCTCCACCGGCAACAGGCAACCCACGATCGGCTGAACGCCCTGCTTGATGAGAGCGTCCGAGATTTCATAGACGCCGAACAGGTTGCCCACGTCGGTGACCGCCACCGCCGGCATGGCGTTTTCCGCCGCCAGCTTGGCAAGCTCCTTCGGCCGCACCGCGCCTTCGAGCAGCGAGAACGCGCTCTTCACCCGAAGGTGGACGAATCCCGCCGGCTTCCTTGGCTCAGCCAATGCGCAACTCCTTCACTTCGGCGCCGTCTTCAGCTTCACCAGCAGCGCCACGCTGGCCACATCCTTGGCCGATTTCGCCGTGAAGCGGATGCCGCGGCCCTCGGCGTAGGGCCTGGCGTCGGACAGCATCTTCTTGATGGCCTCAGGCAGCGTCGAATCCATCGCCAGTTCGTAGGCGCGCTGGCCCAGCACCACGCCCACAAGAAGCTGACCCGCCATGGGCATGAGGTAGACTAGCGTGCGGTCCTTCTGCCGCAGCAGGCACATGCGGCCGAATTCGAGCTTCGAGGGCCGCCATTCCAGCTCCAGCGGTGGGAAAGCCCTGCCCACGGCTTCCACGATCGCCGCCCACAGCCCGGCTGATTTGCCCAGCGCCGCCTTCAGCTCGACCTCAGATGGCGCCTTCGTCCGTTGCACCGCGCACGACATGGCCGCCGGCCTCCCGCCCCCGCCCTTCGGGGATAGGACAGATTTACCGACCGCCAGGGCCGGCGCGCGAGGTTGTGGCGCCATCCATCCACAGCAACCTCATCCGGCCGCCAGCAGCGACTGCAAAGTGCCCGTCAGCAAGAAAGCGGATGCAAAAAAGACAACCAACCCAACGCCTGCCGCCGCATCCTTCAACCAAGCCATCGCTGCCTCCGTTCCAGGGGCAGGCAACCTATTCGTTCTTATTCCGTTCGTCAAGAACAAAACGAAAACAAATGATCGTGGCTCAGTCCCTGGCGAGCACAAGCCGTAGGCCGAACCCGAGCATGACGGCTCCCGCGGCGCGCTCGACCCAGCGTTTCAGGCGGCCGTAAAGGCGGCGCACGCGCTCGCGCGAGAAGATCACGCCCACAAATCCATACCAGGCGATGCAGTCAAAAGCGACGATGGCGGCCGCCGCGCCCTCAAGCCACAGCGGAGCGCCGGGCTTCAGGAACAGAGTGAAGATGCTGCTGAAGTAGACAACCGCCTTGGGGTTGGTCAGCCCCACCAGCAGCCCTTTGCGGAAGCTGTGCGCCAGAGATGGCTCCGGTGCTCGGTTTGCGGGCTTAGGCTCCGGCCTCTTGCCGCCGCGCAGCAGCAAAAATCCGATATAGCCCAGATACAGCCCGCCGCCGATCTTCATCGCGACATAGAGCCAGGGGGCGATGCGGAACAGCACCGTCAGGCCGGACAGCACCACGGCGCACCAGATGAGCGCACTAATGAGAATGCCAAGCATTGTCGCCAATCCGGCGCGCGTGCCCCTGCGTGCGGCGACCTGGGTGACGACCACGAAGGCCGGCCCGGGGCTGACCGTGGCCAGGAAATCCACCGCAAACAGGCTTGCGAGCAGCGAAAACGGCGACATCAAGGGCTCCTTCAGGGACGGGCACGGGAATCCTAGCAGAGCTGTCAAGCCCCCTTCATGGTCCCCTCCGCTTCGCTGGCACTGCCGCACCATCGGAACACCTCCACCGCTCCGATAGGGCGAAAAGCGTCGGTGCAAACGAGCTTGGGACGGAGGGGGCTAGGCGGTCACCATCGCCAGGAGATAGCCGTCGTAGCCCTTGCTGCCCACGGTTTGGATGGCGGTGGCCGTGACTCGCGGCTCGGCGGCGACCGCTTCATGCAGCGCGCGCACGCCCTTGATGCGCACATCCGTCGATTTGGCGTCGATCACCTTACCGTCGCGCACGACGTTGTCGAAGACCATCACGCTGCCCGGCCGCGACAGCTTGAGCGCCCATCGGAAATAACCGGGGTAGCCGTCCTTGTCGGCATCGATGAAGAAGAAGTCGAACGGCCCCTCGAGCTTCGGCAAGAGATCAAGCCCCGCCCCCGTCATCACCTCGACGCGGCTCCCAAAGCCTGCGCGCTCGATGTTGCCCCGCGCCACCTCCGCGTGCCTGGGATCGTATTCGAGCGTGATCAGCTCGCCGTCCGCAGGCAGGGCGCGGGCAAGCCAGATGGTCGAATAGCCGCCGAGCGTGCCGATCTCCAGGATGCGCCGCGCCCCCATCATGCGCGCCATCAGTTCGAGCTGGCGGCCTTCGGCCGCGCTCACTGCGATGTCGGGAAGGCCCGCGGCCGCGCTCGCCTGCTGCACGATCGCGAAAATTCGGTCGGGCCTGACGACACGCTCAGCGAGGTAGCGACCGACCGCGTCCCAGGTCTTCTCACCCATGGTCTACCTTTCCCTGTCATCCCCCTGGCGGGAGGATTGAAAGAAAGACTCTTGCTCTGAAGTCAAGTCACTCGCTCGCACCCAGCTTGCCCGCCGCAAGCAGGCGGCCTTCGTGCAGCACCAACGCGCGGTCCATCCTGGCGGCGAGCTGCAGGTTGTGCGTGGCGACCAGCGCGGCGACCCCCTCGCCCCGCACGATGGCGACGAGCGCGTCGAACACGCCGGCGGCGGTCTTCGGGTCGAGATTGCCCGTGGGCTCGTCGGCCAGCAGGATGCGGGGGGCGTTGGCAAGCCCGCGCGCAATGGCGACACGCTGCTGCTCGCCGCCGGAAAGCTGCGCCGGGCGGTGGTCCAGGCGATCCTGCAGGCCCATGAGCGTCAACAGCCGCGTCGCCTCGAAGTTTGCGTCCTTGCGGCTTTTCCCCGCAATCATCTGCGGGACGACGACGTTCTCCAGTGCGGTGAATTCAGGCAGCAGGTGATGCGCCTGATAGACGAAGCCGATGGTTTCGCGGCGGATCCGCGTGCGCTCGTCGTCGGACAACAGCGAGGCGGGCCGGCCGTTGATGACGATGTCGCCCGCCGTCGGCGCCTCCAGAAGCCCCGCCATGTGCAGGAGCGACGATTTGCCCGCGCCCGAAGGGCCCACCAGCGCCACGATCTCACCCGGCATCAGGGCTGCGCTGGCCT
>Ga0335085_10013859_pt1 | contig 11794 bp, 25 predicted proteins | sample Lox_Sample_45_FD_206712 | JGI IMG/M metagenome (GOLD analysis project Ga0335085, IMG submission 206712) | Soil microbial communities from Loxahatchee National Wildlife Refuge, Florida, United States - Lox_Sample_4.5 | ecosystem: Environmental > Terrestrial > Soil > Wetlands | place: USA...
CGATGTCGTCGCCGGCGGCAGTGTCCAATCGCTGCATCAGTGCCAGGATCAGACGATCGCCGACGGTGCGCAGGATGTCGCGGCACATGTCGGTGGGAACGGTCTCCTCGGCATCGTTGGTTTCGTTCCACGCCCCCAGATCAACGAACATCTGCCACAGGGTATACTCGTCCAGCAGCGACAGCACATCGCCTGTGATAGTGCTGAAGTGCTCGTCCCAGGTGGGGGCCTGGTTCAGGGCTTCCCGGTCCAGCGTCCCGGCATCCGGCACGCGAGCGTTCACCACCACACCGACGAACGTGTGCCGAATGGTGTCCAGCATCTCCGCGCCCGGACTGGACGGGCTGTCGGGTCGACAGCAGTCCACGAGGGATGCCAGACCGTAGACGCTCATATCCTTGATGTCGGCCAACGCGCGCATGGTCTCGTTGGCATCGTTGGACGGATCGCCCATGAGCGCAGGGGTGAAATACTCGAATTCACAGTTAGCCACCATGGCAAGGTCCTTCCGTCGTCTCCGTCTCCACTCATAATACCACAGCGCCATGCAACCCCGCAACCACCACACACCACACACCACACACCACACACCACACACCACACACACAACCACGCACCCACAATCATCTACATAATCACGCAATCACGATCACCGCACGCGCAACCACGCAAATTATCGTCCGGGCCGGGGGTTGCGCTACGATGCACCCCGTGACCGACGCCGCAGCAGACGCATCCGCCCCCCGAGACACCCCACCCGCTCCCCTCGCGCCGACCGGCCTTCTGGACCTGGCCGCGCTCGCCGTTCGTCATGCCAGCGCCCTGCGCCTCGCCCTGGCCGCAGATGCCGAGGAGATGCAGCAAACCGGTGTCATCTGTGCCGAACATCTCACACAAGCACAGCGTTATGTCACCGCATTGACCGAAGCCGCGCATTTCGCCGCCACGGCCGATCTTCTCGGTTCCACTGCCGAAACCGTGATTCGGGAGAATACGGGGGCAGACGAAACCAAAATTGCCACCGGGCAGGACACCGCCCAAACCCCACAAACCGCCCAAACTGCCCAAACCTATCAACGATGGCAGACATTCCTCCGGACGCCGGCAATGGAATCGGTCAACATGCACGAGGCCAAAACCAATCTCTCCAAACTGGCCGAGCGTGTCGAACACGGGGAGTCGATCGTCCTGTGCCGCAGCGGCAAACCCGCCGCCATGCTGGTGCCGATCCGGGAGCCGTGACGGTGCCGGTATCACGGTGGCATGCCGTCACGAGACGTTTCACCGAATCCGGTGATTGCCGTCCCACGGGCCGTCCGTCCCCCGTATCTCGTTGCCGTTGTATCGCACGTCCACCGCGTCGTAGGGCTGGCATCCGTACACCTCCACGGTCACCGGGCGACGGCGGAGGGCATCGACATCCCGTTCGGGGATGCCGGTGGGCGCGGCGAATCGGAACAGCACCAGTCCGCGTCCGCCGCGCTCCGTGCCGTCGTCCCAGGTGAATTCCACGACGGATTCGGCATATCCCGGCTTACCGGGCCACCACTTCCTGATGCGGATTTTCCGGGCACCCTTATTTCGTCTGCGTATCCTCATCACTATTCTCCATCCCCAGGCACACTACTCTCCATCCCCAGACACACGTTGTGCTCCCGTTCCCATCTCTTCCCGTTCCCGTTCCCGTTCCCGTTCCCGTTCCCGTTCCCTATCGAATTTCAGCTCTTTTCCGGCCCCCGTGCCACTGCCGTTCTCCGCCATCCGGGCGGAGGTCTCGGCTTCGGCGACGAACCGGTCCGCCATCATCGCGTCGGCAATGATATCGGCATCCTGCGGGTCCACGCCCGACGCGATGATCCATCGCGTCAGGCGTTCCCTCTCCACTCTCCGTTTCGCCTCAGACATCATTCATCCTATCCAGGTACGGATACACATCAGGAGTACAGGGTAACATCAGGAGTACAGGGTAAGGGTACGGAGGCGATGCGTTCGTCGTGTTCGTTATACTCATTATGTTCGTTATACTCGTCATGTTCGTACCGTGCCGCCTTCTCCGCGTCGCAGCCCAGATGCACGTGCCCCAGAACATCCCGAAGGATCTCATGCGACTCGAAATCGCCGCCGCAGTCGACACACCACTCGTGCTGCAACCCCATGGCCAAGGTCAGGATCTCATCGGCGGATTCGTTCACCTCGTCCGGGTCCACCTCGGGCACGTGGCAGGCGGTGCCGTAGCACGAGGCGAGGGTGATCTGGAGTGGTGGCAGCCCCTTCTTCCCGAGGGCGACCGTATAGACGCCCCATGTCACGATGGCCCCGACGATCGTTTTGACCAACTCCGTGCTCAGGGCGGCATCCCACCAGCCGTGGTAGTTCACCATACCGTATTCGGCAAGCCACGCCTCCACGTCCTCGACGGCATCGGCCAGTTGCGCGTAGGTCATCGGGAGCGGGAGGGTGTCCTGCCCGAGACCTGGCCGAAGTCTACGGGGGGTGACATGATAGTGTGGCGTGGTGCCGGTGCTCGTGGTGTTCATCCCGGAGATGTCGGCAACAGTGTCCGTGCCGGCGGATGTGTCGTTTTCGTTCATGGCATTTCTTGCTTCCGTCATGAATACACTATAGCATAGATATAGCAGATGTGCCCAGAGCAACGGAAAATTACAATTCCAATGCTTCCGTCTCGGCTGCCATCGCCTCCGCGTCGTCGGCCATCGTCCGTGCCTTCTCTGCCAACGTACGCAGAAGACGCGCCCGGTCGATCATGCACATCCTCTCGGGTCGTGTGGCCAGTTCCCCCAGCACGGTCGTACTGTCAACCGTATCCCGGAGGCAGGCCAGACCACCCTTATACTCTGCGGTGATATATCCTCGGGTCATCATGTCGCCTTTCTCGGGGGATTGGACCGAAGAGATATCCCGTGTGAACTCGCTCACAGCGCCGCCACCTCTCCGAGCACGATCAGCTCGTCGTCGTGGTAGTAGTACAACGACGGTCCCGGCGCACCGTCCTCCGACACGTGCCACAGCCCCTCGTCGTCGCGCCACCCCCGGTAGTTGTTCGGCGGCTGTTGCGGGTCGCCCTGCTCGTCGTGGAATTGCAGATGGTAGACCACGTGATTCACCACGGTGATCTCGTCCGCGTCGCCCATGTTCCGGGTGAGAATTCCAACACTCATGTGCTGCCTTCCGTCGTCATGCTTCCGTCTTGACACCATCATAGCACATCTACCCGGCTAGATGTCAATCCCCGATTCGCTTCAAGTCTTCCATGCCCACACGATGCACTCGGTCCGAACAGATTCTCGCCTATAGATTTAATCCTACCACATTTTTATTCCGCGAACCCCCACAATATTGGCGCACGGGCATCCTCATGCGATAAGGTGGAGACCGGATGTGTCCCCCACATCCGGTCTCCAGTCCACGGAGAGAAACTCGATCCGTGGGCGGTGGCCACTCGAGAAAGGATTTTCAACCAGTGACCGGCCCTATTCTACCCGACAATGGCACAACAAATCCACTCCAGGCGGACGTTAGCACAGAAGTGCACGCCGATGGCGGTGTCCTCTATCGTTTCACCTACCGTGATGATCTCGGTGCTGCGACTCCTTTTCCGCGCCGATGTGCGTATCCGTCTCGTCGCGGAGGACATCGGCACCATTCTCGGCCGGGCACGGCCACGGGATGTGGCATCGAATCTCGGCCAACCTCTCGTACCCGACCGGAACCGCGCCGATATCGTCCCCGTCGTCGTCCGACCACTCGGGATGAACACCTCCGTCGTCATCCGCGTCGGGACAGTAGAAATTGGCTACGACATAGCTGTCCGGAGTGGGGGTACGGTAGAATGACGGACAGGTGTTCAACACCATGCCGAACGCGCACCCGATAGCAGCCATCGCCTCGACCACCTGTGCAACACCCAAATCGCTGTTGTAGGAGGCGAACCGTACAGTGCGCCCCTGTTCGTCGGTGGTGCTCTTCAGGTCGTCGTACTGGGGCCGCAGACTGTCGGCCACCACAATCCTGCCCGACGGCACCGACAACCGGGTCACGGTCGTGAACCCCTGGGGGTACGGGCACGGCTCCGGTATTTCCACGCGGTCGGAATGCACCACGAACTCCGGATGGGCGTCGCAGACCATACAGTTGTACCCGGGCCGTATGACCATGGGCTCGAACAAGGCATCACGCAGCATCACCGTGGCCATCGGTTTCTCGCCCGGTCTGCTGAACACATGTCCGTTCTCGATCAACGGCAGATCGAACACACTCATGATACTTCTCCATTCAGTCCCTCGTCCGAATTCCGGCTCACCGCATCATTTTCGAGGTCGAGTAATTCGATTGCCGCGACGAGCACCGATGCCGCCTTGACGAGTGCCGACCGGGTTCCTCCTTGTCGCATTACCTCATCCGTGTAGTCGATCAGGTTCCGTACAACATACATTCTGTCATGTTCGATCCTTTCCGTCGTGGTATCAGTATACCACGGGAATTCAATCCGGCATAATATTTTCCGACCCCTGCATAATATTTTCCGACCCCGGCAGGCCCTTCTCGGGCACCGGAACCGGATGTGTGAGCACGAATCCATAGCTCCCGTTGCCGCCGTGGGACAACCGGGTCGTGTATCCCGGATATCCGAGTCGCTCGGCGAACACCGGGTCGGAAGGATCGAAGGTGGGAGACACCGGCATCTCCACGGAGCGGAAGTTCGACTCGCCCTCGTCCCAGACCGTCAGATGCACCGATCCGTCCCCGACGAGTCCGGTGCCGTAGACGATGTGCAGAGCGCCACTCATGAATTCTCTTCCTCTCCGTCGTATTGGAAATAAATCGCTTTCTGGCAGCCGACGCAATGGCTGTTCCACTCCGTGATCCGAATGTGGTCGTCACGCCCGTTCCCGAAGCCCATGACCTCCAGACGGGCACCGTCCTTGCGCGCATGGAATCGCGTCGCGGCATCGCGTTCGGTGCCCTCCCGCACATCGGCGTGGACATTGAATATGTGGATGCCCGGCGAGAGTGTCACACCGATTTCGGCGCGTGTCTCGTCCTTGACGAAATTCGCGCCCTCGCGGAAGCCGCGCGTCTCCAGCGCCAACCCCGGCGAGAGGGTGGGATTGCCGCCGTCACACCAATTCTCCACGAAAATCATCGGCCGTCCGCATCCCAGCAGCGGTTCGATACGCCGCCAGGCGAATTCCAGCGTTTCGTACGACACGAACACGGAGAATTTCGGATACGCAAGTCGTTCTTCCAAGGGAAGCATGGTGGAACCTTTCCGTCATTTTTTCTTCGGCTCGTGGGTCTTGTCCCTACGGACCTTTCAGTTCGGTTTTCGTGCCGTCAGCCGTTGTCCGGCAACTCGCCGAACATCCCCGGCAATCGGCGTCGCAGGTATGCCACCGCCGCTGCCATGGCCGATTCCAGGTTGTAACTGTCGTGGGGGCTCTGGGAAATGGCGTACGCCTCATTGTCGCCGCGCACCGCCCACGCGCCGCTGTGCCACGCGCAGGCATGGAGGTGGGGAAGAATCAGGATCGCATCGCCCGGCAGAACGGCGGACGGACAACTCCAGAAAACACTGGATTGCACACCGTCGCCGGACTTCACCGGCACCTCGGTTTCCAGGTCGTGTTCGGCGACATAGAGCCGAAAGCGCGCTTCCTTCCGGTCCTGGTACAACCGGGCGACGTTTTCCCACCGCCGCGCGATATCCTTCCGTGCAGTCAGGATATCCTCGTCGACACGCCGAGTTTGCTCGCGCAATACCGCAATGAGGTTTTCTGTGTTGTCCGTCATGCCTTATTCACCCTCTCTTTCCCGGTCGAACATCGGGGCGCGCAGGTGCATCCACGATCACGTGCCCTCCTCGCTCGGTCGGATAATGCCGATTCCCGTATCGTGACGAGGATAAGGATGTACTTGGAAAAAAGGGTGTACTTGGAAGAACTGACCGCAACGTAGAATAGAGATGCGGCAACACCCATCACCGCCAATTCACCTCCGATCAGAGCAATCCAGCGCCAGGTACCCATCAGTGCCCTCCCGGTTCCCCGGGCGGAACATAGTCGGCCATTTTCTCGGCAAGATCGGCGGCGCGCCGCGCCTGCACCGCGAATTCCCGCAGCGCCTTCCCGTCTTTCGGCCCGTACAAAAGAGCCATCCGGGCCGTGACCGTGGCGTCGGGCAGCCCACCCCGCAACAGCCCGAACAACTCGCCGAACTCCGGTGGTTCTTCTCCAGTTAACATATTTCTTTCCTTCGTTTCGTCGGTCCTCATGCGAAATTTCTCGAAACTGATCGGAAGGTATTGAAACAATCCCTGTGACGGCGATCCGCTTTCCCGATTGACCAGTGATCTTTCCCAGTCGACCGGCGATTTGCCGCCCGATTCGGCACCCATTTTCGCCACGGCGCGGGTGAGCAATTCGACCCACGCCGCAGCTACGGCATCCTGATCGCCATCCTGATCGCCCATGCCCCCCCGACTGCCGGTGTCTTCCATGGGCGAGAGTATAGCCTTCTCACCACCTGATGCGTCGCCGTTGACGCGCACCGCACCCCTCCGTCCGGCACCAGCGCTGCCACTTCCACACGGTACCCAGGTCCATCCAGAAGAACCGCTCATCGACCAGCACCGCGTGCCAGCGGCTCCAGTGGTGGCAATGCAGCATTCCCATGGCGTTTTCCCGTCACTCCCGATCTTTCGGCTGATCCTGCGATGCGCCCGAGCCGGTTCCGCTGTTCAGCCGAGCTATTCCCTCGGCAATCTCGGCCTTGGCAGTTTCCACGGCATCGAGGGCATTTCCAGCCATTCTCTCCATTTCACGGCGAGCCAGCTCCGCCTGCATCTCGGCCATGCGAAGCTCCGACGCCGCACGCTCTTCTTCACGCCAGACCACCATCTCGGCCCGGCGCTTCCGCAATGCACGTTTGGAAAACCGCACCTCGCGCCGCCGTCCCTCGAAGCATAAACTCGTGGTCACGAGCCCATATCTGTTGTATCCCGCACGGGAATCCACGGCCTGGTCCGGATCGGCCAGAAAGCTCAGCAGCTCGTCGCGAGGGTCGTCACTACTCAGGATCTCGGGGTAGTCGTGCGAACCGTACGACCTGCGGTATTGCTTGTGCTTATCTCCCTCCGACCGCACGATGTGGTGCAGATTGGAGAACACCAGCCACAGGCTGTATACTCCCTGGGAGGTGTTCTCCCAGGCATTCACCCAGTAGTATTTCGATCCCATCCTCCGTACACGCCGCACACGTCGCATGATCCGTTCGGCCCGGTTCATCTCGAGATATCGTTTCATCGCTCTGCCTGTCGGTAGTTTGTCATAATGGTTCGTTCGGGTCGGACAGGGGGACGTTCGTGTCAGACATCGGGGTAGGGATCGGGTAGGATTTCCCGTGCCTCCACCATCAGCGCGCGGATGTTGGCCACGGCCTGGCAGGCGGTGACCCGGTTCAACCCGGACGGCACCACGATGTCATTGCGCTGTACCAGCACGTCGCCCTCGTAGAGGTCCGAGCACACGCTCCAGCCGTCCTCGTCCACGGGGCACAACGACACCGCGCCTCCCTCGGCCGAATCAGCGAACTCCGAAGTTTTCCAGCTCCCGTACGGCGTGATGAACACCACTCGGGCAGTCTCCGGAGGCATTCCCGGCATGAACACGGTGTTTCCGGACACGTGCACCCGGAACTCGGACACCTTCCCCGTTGACGATTCCTCGCGTCGGGCGGTACGACGGGCAGACAATTCCCCGAAAAGAGCAGTCAACTCGGCCTCGTCCATTCCACTCTCGCCGTGCACGTAGTTGAACGGGGATTCGTCCAGGAATTGCGCGAATGTGCGCAGGGTGAGCTTGGGGAAGGCGAGAGTACGAGCGTATTCAAATGTGCGCGGGGTGACAGCGTATTCAAGTATACGCGGGGTGACCTCGGGAAGGTCGGGGGTGCGAACGTATCCACCCTCCGGTACGCTGTAGACGTGTTCGGCGTATTCGACGCGCATGGGATCTCGTTTCGGTCGTTGCTTGAGCTTTATCTGGCTACACCATTATAACACAGCTGGTGTGCCCTGCGCCAAGGATTAAAATTTGTTCGGCTCCAGGGAATAGAACAGCACAACGGCATTGTCGGGGGCTCCGGTGTCGCGGCTCATCTCGGCAAGGATGTTGTCGAAAGCTTTTTCCCGGGTGTCGCGGTGTGCCGGCCTGTACCATCCTCCGCGATGTTTGTACCGCACTATCGTACCCTCCGCCCACATGAGTGTCATGAGCCAGTACCAGGTCTCGCGCGGAAATACGTGCCGATACCAGCGAATCCACCAGTGCAGCGGTTTCTTCGCCATCTGCGGCGCGTTCTCCGTCACGACTGGTACCTCCTCGACTGATACCCCTTTGTCACATCGCTCATCCGCTCCTTGCGGGACGGGTCGTTGACGAGTGCGGCGGCCAGAATGGCATGGGCCGTGGCCAATTGCGCAGTGACGCTCCCATACCCGAGACTGCTCTGTGCGGACTTGGTGGTCAGCCGAAGCACCTCGCCACGATGGTAGTCGAACAAATCAGTCGCCGGAATGGCGTCCTCGACCGGTTCCCGGTCATTATCGTTCACAATAACTCCTTTCCGTCAGTCCTACGCTTGTTTCTCTCCGTCATTTCACTACTATATCATACCTATGGTGGTGTGCGCTAGTCCTTCTCTTCCGCCCTCTTCCGTCGCATCGCGGCGAACGCATCCGCATCCTCGATATCGTAGGCGTCATTGACCTCCGGGCGCGCCCTGTCCAGCGTCACCAGAAAACTGATGGTCTCCGTGGCCGGAACCTCGGCAATGATCCTGTCCAGGTGCTTGCGCAGCCTGATCAACGCTTCCTCAGGAGACATCGCCTCCACGACGGTCACCACCGGCAACCACAGCAGTGTGTTGTATTTCCTCGGGATGTCAACCATTGCTCTCCGCCGTTTCGTCGTGCATCGTTTCGTCCATCACGCCTCCCTCGGACTCGTCCACCTCGATCTCATCGTCGCGGTCGGCCAGGTAATACACGTTGTAGGCCGTCTGGAACGTGCTGTGATCCTCCGATACCATCGCGACCGGCGCATCCGGGTACTTCTGCCGAATGGTCGCGACGATATCGTCCGGGTTGTCACCGCGACCGTGCCATCCCGTTTGGTAGTCCTCCCCGAATTTTATCCAGGAGTGCCTCCGCAGCCAGTTCTCGGCATCGTCGAACAGGAATCCTGCCGTATCGGGGATACGGGAATTCCGACGGACGAATTCCAGGGGAGCGTAATCGGAGAGGATGCACTCTCGGCAGACGGTGTTGCCGTCGAGGACGTGGAATTGCGGTCGCCAGAACGCGCTGTCGTCAACCTTGCGCAGCAATTTCTGGCATCTGTCGCAGCGAATGTACTCATCGTACCACAACACCTCGACACCCAGACCCTCCAGCGCTTCCCCGAGCAGTTCGATGCGTCGAGCGAAGTCCGGCGACCATTCGGGACGGGTGCTCCAGTTTCCGCTGACCCACACCGCCTCGGGCTCGTTCTCCATACCTACACCGGAATCGTAGATGATCTCGCCGTCCGGTGCATCCCAGCCGGTCGCATCCTTGATCAACCGCCACATCTTGGTGTACCTGTGTTCCGGGGTAAGCGTCATGATGTCCCTTCCGTCTCTTCCGTCATCACGTACACTATAGCATAGATGTCCGGTGTCGCGCTAGTCATATATGCTGCCACACAGTGTCGTTATTCCGCTGTCGTTATTACGATGTTCGGTGTCGCTGCGCATGGATGAGGCATCGCGGGCAGTTCACCGGAATGAGACTGTTGTCCCAGAGAACATCGCGGGAATAGCTGATTGCGAGGTAGGCGGGGTGGGTGTGGCAGAGTGGGAACGGCTGGGGCGTGGGTGGCGGCAGTCGGGAGGGCGCGTGGACCAACGGGAACCGGCTCCGGGAATACCGGTAGACAACACCCACGAAATCGGGCATAGCCATCATTCCCCTTCTACCGGCACCAGCCGGTAGTGACGTTTGTGTGTTTTCGCCGTTCCGTCGAGTGCCGCCGTGACCTGCCACTTCTCGCTGTTGACGGCAAGGGGCAGCCCCATGTGGTCCAGCATCGCCAACCGTACGGCGGTGTCGGCAGCCAATCGGCGTTCCATCTCCGCATGAAGCTCGGAGGGTGACATATCCCGATAATGCTCGCTCCGAACGTTGAAAAAATTCTCCCCGATGAACTCCGCAAGCTGTTCCGAGGTGAAAATCACACTGTCGTGCACGGTGAAAGAAATGTTCACCGCGATCTCGAGGTCGCCCAGCACATCGCGCAACGCCTCGGTGATCTCGGAGACATTCTGCCGATGCAAGGCGGCAACGCTACCGGAGATATCGCGTGCGCTGTCCTCGATCATGGTCGTTCCTTTCGTCGTCTTCCCGGCAGCACGGGCCGATGCGCGCTCGGTCAGCACCTTCGACACCGCTTCGGCATCCTCGTTGAGATCCTCAATCATAATAATTCATGATTGCTACTGGGTATTCGCCCCGCTACGCAGGGCGACCTTACGCGCCACGCCGATGGCCTATATCTTCGTAGCGGATTCAGATATAGATCCCGACGATCTCCTCGCGATCGAACAGGATACCCTCCTTCGTGCCGATGACCGCACAGCCGCCGTCCTCCCACATCTCGGTCGCGCTGGTGATCGTGACACGTTCGGCCCACTGCGGGGCGCGCTCGCGCACGAGCCACGCGCGCACCGGCTCCCCGTCTCCGAGCAGATCCTCCACCAGCGTCCAGACGAGCTGGGAGAAGGTGCCGCGATAGACGGAGATGTCGGTGAGGGCGAGAACGATGTCCGGGCCGTGGCCGTGTTCGTCGGTGGGCAATGCCAACGTCGGGGCGAAGGTCGGGCGAGGTGTTTCCATCATGATTGTTTCCTTCCGTCGATTTTTCTTTCCGTCTTTTCAATTATACTACATCAGGGCTTGCAGCGCAGATGATCCAATAATCTCACCAATCGCACCAATCGCACCAATTCGTCCGCCGAAACCCGGAAGGTCCGGTACGCGCCGTCGAGGTGCAAACCGAACTCCACGGAGCCGCCCAGGAGAACCGCTGCGCTCAGGGGCGTATCCTCCCACCAGAGGGTGCGCGCGTCCTCCTCGTCGTGCAGGGGAATCTGCGCGTCGAGCTTTATCTCCCGAATCTCCATACCTATTCCTCTCTCTCCGGCCCGCTGCCTGGCGGGCCGTTCACGGTGTCGTCGCCGTTCAACTCCACCAGCGCGCGGCAGCCGCCGCACACCCGGAATTTCGGCTGCCTGCGTCGGAAATCGCAGACGCAGATCAGTCCCGCGCCCACGTCCGTGTCGTTCATGTCATTCGTCGCCATTTTCGTAGATTCCCAACACGAAACCGAAGATGGCCTCGTACAGCACGCCTCCCGGCATCTTCACCGTGCCGGCGAACATCAGATCGAACAGGCGGTACACCCATTCGTCCGGAGACCCTTCCTCCCACGCGACGGCCCAGCAGCGGCGCGAGTAGTCGTTGTCCTCCCAGACCACCAGCTCCGGTCCGTAGCCGGGCTCGATCCGGTAGGCGAATGCCTGTGTCACCGTCGCCAACACCGCTTCGGCCACCTGCCGTGAGACGCCCTCGACGTAATCCGGCAGATCCGGGTTCTCGTCGTTCACAATTTCGAGTCGTATCATGCGTTTATTGTAGCATAGAAGTGGTATTCGTGTCTATAGGGTTCTCGGTGAAGCA
>Ga0335085_10013860_pt1 | contig 11794 bp, 13 predicted proteins | sample Lox_Sample_45_FD_206712 | JGI IMG/M metagenome (GOLD analysis project Ga0335085, IMG submission 206712) | Soil microbial communities from Loxahatchee National Wildlife Refuge, Florida, United States - Lox_Sample_4.5 | ecosystem: Environmental > Terrestrial > Soil > Wetlands | place: USA...
TGGAGCTGAGGGGATTTGAACCCCTGACCCCCTCGATGCGAACGAGGTGCGCTACCGGACTGCGCTACAGCCCCAAGAACGTCAGTCAGCCTAGCAAAGACCGGCGTTCCTCGCGCGTTAGCTAACCGGGCATCGTCCCGCCCCGGGGGACCACCGTGCCGGGCAGTACGGCGGCGAGCACAGCGGCGGCCTGGGCGGCGATCGCGCTGGCGGCAAAGGCCCCGGGTGAAGCCGGTGAGGCTGGCGGCGCCGGTGCCCGCGACGGTAACGCTGGTGGCGACGAGGCTGGACAGGATCGCGAGGCCCAGGGCGCTGCCAAGCTCATGGGAGGTGCTGACGAGGCCGGAACGGACATCGGCCTCCTCGGGCTGGACGTGAGCCAGGGCGGTGGTCGTGGCGGTCACCAGGGTGGCGCCGATCCCGAGGGCGGCCGCGGTCATGCCAATGATCAAACCCGAATCGGGGAGCCGTAGGCTCGGCGCGCCGCAGGCAGGGGCCTGGCGGGGGTGAGGTCCGGCAGCGGTGAGGCTGCTGGGGGGAGGGCCCGGCAGGGGTGAGGCCGGGGAGTAGACCCCGGCGGGGGATGAGGTCCGGCGGCGGTGAGGCTGTTGGGGGGAGGGCCCGGCAGGGGCGAGGCCGTGGAAGTAGACCCGGGCGGGGGGTGAGGTCCGGCTGGGGTGAGGTCCGGCGGGGGTGACTTCTGGCGGGGGTGACTTCTGACCGGGGTGAGGTCCGGGCGGGGGTAACTCCTGGGCGGGGATAGGCCCGGAGGGGGAGAGGCCCGGCCGGGGGAGCCATGGCGGGCAGGGCGGGGGCGCTGGTCTCAGCTAGTCTCCGACGGCGCGGAGCTTGGCGTCGGCGTACTGGTCGTAGAGCTGGTCGCCGACCCGTCCGGAGATGTCGATGATCTCGGCGTGCGGAAGCGGCTCGTGGGCCGCCCAGACCGGGGCAGACCCGCTGGGGACGGTACCGGCCTGGGCCGCGCGCCGGGTCTCCGCCGCGTGCTCGGCCTCGGCGGCACGCTGCGCCTCGGCGCGGGCGTGGCGGGCCAGCGCGGCCGCGCGTTCCGCGGCGTGCCGCTCCCGTGCCTCGACGTCGGCGTGGGCGGCCTCGCGGAGCAGCAGGAGATAGCCGCACAACAGGATCGTCGGCGGGATGACGATCCACCAGGCTGCCACCTGAAGGTAGGCCAGCCCCACCGCGAACATCATGAGGACAGTGAGCATCCACAGCGTGCGGCGGCGGCCGCGCAGCATTCGGGCCCGCCGCTCGCGCTCCGCCGTCCCCGGTCGTTCCCCCGCGTGCGGACCGGCCTCGGCGTGCGGACCGGCCTCGGCGTGCGGACCGGCCTCGGCGTGCGGACCGGCTGGGTCGGCGCGGCGCGGCCGCTGCGGGCGTTCGTCGCGGGAGCGGTCCCCGCCATTCTTCGGGCGCCCGGAATGCTCTCCGCGGGGCCGCTCGGGGCGTGGGTCACGCGGGCTGACGCGCTCCTGGCGCAGGTACTCCTCGGCCGACCAGCCATACGGCCGGACCGGTGTGGATTCCGGGCCCGTCTCATAGAGCCGGCCCATGTCGCCGGTATTCCCCCCTACGGGCATGGAAACGTACGCAGCGTTAGGTGAATGAGGCTTACCGCTATCTTCGGCGGACCGGGTATACCCGGGCAGGCCGGCGGAGTCGGCCGGATCGGACCGGGCCTCGCCGAGGCTCCCCGGGTCGGGGCTGCCCAAGCCGGGGCTGCCCAAGGTGGTGTAACGCGGGTGCCCGTCCCGGCTGAAGCCGGCCCGCGTTTCCGCGTAGCTGGCCTGTCCTCCGGCGCCGAAGTGCCCGGAAAACCGCCGCCGCAGCTGGCCGTCGCGGGCGGAATCATGCCGGAGCCACCGGGGAACGAGCACGCCAAGCCAGATCCCCACGATGGCGACGTACAGGATGGCGCTGCTCACGGTTGCCTCCCCTCGGCGCGGTCGATACCGGGCGGCCCGCGGACGCCCGGGCGATCGGGGCAGGACGTCGGGTCACCCCGGGGCGGAACCGGGCCAGCCGGGTATGAAGAACGCTGGCAGAAGCCCGCTCCCGTGACGCAGCGTAAAGGCTGGAATCAGCGGTGACGAGGACTGCGCCCGGTGTGTCGTGAGATCGCCAAAACTGGCCCGGCACGGGTGCCGGAACGGACGCACAGTCCGGGGGTTATCCCCCGTGTGCCGACCCGCGAGATGGGATACATCTGAACCGTGGCAATCTCATCCCTGTCTGCGGACGAAATCCGGGCGGCTGCGGAGACTCACCGCGAGCTCCCGCCCGAGTACCAGAACGCGGTCATCGAATCGTTCCTGGCCAAGGTCGACCGGGAAATCGACGCCCGGGTCGACGCTCGGCTGGCCAGCCATGGTCACGGGCGCCCGCGTGAGCGCCGCCCCCGGAGCCCGGCCTTTTTCGCGCTGGCGTCCATGGTGCTCGGCATCCCGCTGAGCGCCATCGCCGTCGCGGCTGGGCAGCATCCGGCTGGTTTCTGGGGGCTGCTGGTGGTCTGGGTTGGCATCGTCGCCATCAACGTCGCGCACATGAGCCGTTTCAAGCCACCGCCGAACGATCGCTACTGAGAGCCTTAGTCTGGATCGTCAGGCCCCCGGGGGAACGCCGCCCGCCTCGGCGCCGGTCCCGGACCTGGACGCGAGCACCGCACTGCGCCAGCGGGTCATCAGCCGGTCTGGCACTTCCTCCGCGGTGAGCGCGTAGCACAGGTGGTCCCGCCACGCCCCGTCGATGTGCAGCTGGCGGCGGCGCAGGCCCTCGTCGCGGAATCCCAGCTTTTCCACGACCCGGCGGCTCGCGTGGTTCTCCGGCCGGATGCTGGCCTCGAGCCGGTGCAGCCCCACGACCCGGAAACAGTGGTCCGCGGCCAGCGCCAGCGCGGTCGGGATGACGCCGCGCCCGGCGAACTTCTCGTCGATCCAGTAACCGACCTGCCCGGAGCGGGCCGAGCCCCACACGATGCTGCCGACCGTCAACTGCCCCGCGAACTCGTCACCGTACGTAACAACCCAGGGCAGCGCCTGACCGAGCCGCGCCTCCCGGCGCATCGCCCGTACCATGGCCACGTACGGGCTCAGGCTGGAGCGGTACAGCGGGGTTTCGGGGTTCGTCGGTTCCCACGGCCGCAGCCATGGGGCGTTCCGCACGCGGATCTCTCGCCAGGTGCGTGCGTCCCGGACCCGGACGGGGCGCAGGGCGACCGGTTCGTCCAGCAGCCGTGGCTCGTACAAGGTGACGGGCCAGCCGCGCATTCGTCCCACGGGTCAATCATTCCCTGGTAAGTGCCTGGGCGTCATCTAAATGCGCCGTGATCACCAGGCTAGCCGCTGGCCGCTTCCGGGGCGCTCCCAGATTCAGCCGCGGTCTGCGCCGGACGGTGATCGCCCCCCTGCACCTGATCGACCGCGTGCTGGAGAATCCGGCCCAGGACCGCCATCCCGTCCTTGACGCCGCCAGTGGAGCCGGGCAGGTTGACGATGAGCGTGCGCCCGGCCAGCCCGGCGAGGCCACGGGACAAGATCGCGGCGGGCACCCCCGCGGCGGCGCCCGCCGCGCGGATCGCCTCGGCGATCCCCGGGATCTCCCGGTCCAGCAGCCGCCGCGTCATCTCCGGCGTGCGGTCGGCGGGGGTCAGCCCGGTGCCGCCGGTCGTCACCACGACGTCGTAACCGGCCGCGACCGAATCGCGCAGCGCCTCTTCCACCGGATCGCCGTCCGGAATGACCAGAGGCCCGTCGACGATGTCGCACCCGGCCCGGCGCAGCAGGTCAACGAGCACCGGCCCGGACCGGTCCGGGTAAACCCCGGCGGCGGCCCGGTTGGACACGGTAACCGCGAGCGCCCGCATCACTGCTCTCCTGCTGCCGTCGACTGGATAGGGGTCATCGATGGGGCCACGCCCAGCACAGGCGCGTTAGGTACGGAAAATCCCGATCCGGTGGTCAGGGGCGGTGCCATGTTCCGCTCTTCCCCCCGGCCTTCTCCTCCACGCGCACGTTCGTGATCACCGCGGCCGGGTCGATGGCCTTGACCATATCGATGAGCGCGAGTGCGGCGACACTCACCGAGGTCAGCGCCTCCATCTCGACGCCGGTGCGGTCGGCGGTACGGGCGGTCGCCGCGATGTCCACCCCGTCGTCGGTCACGGTCAGGTCGACAGTGACGCCGTGCAGCCCGATCGGATGGCACAGCGGGATCAGGTCCGGGGTCTTCTTCGCGCCCTGGATGCCCGCGATCCGGGCGACGGCCAGCGCGTCGCCCTTCGGCACCCGCCGGGACCGCAGCGCCGCGACGGCCGCCGCCGACAGCAGCACCCGGCCGGACGCGCGCGCCGTCCGGGCCGTCACGTCCTTGCCCGAGACGTCGACCATGCGGGCCTGCCCGGCCTCGTCGAGGTGGGTCAGTTCCGTGCTCATGGCAGGCACAGCACCTCGGCGTCGTCTCCTTCTTCCATGTCCACGACCCATTCGGGGACGATGATCAGCGCGTTGGCCCGGCCGAGCGTGGCGACCTGATGGGAGCCCTGCCCGGATAGCGGCACGACCGTGCTGTCCGCCCGGTTCAGCGCACCGCGCAGGTAGGACCGCCGGCCGGCCGGTGAGTGCAGCGGCCCGGTCACGGTCGCGCGCACCGAGGGCAGCTGCCGGTCCGGCTGGCCCTGCAGGGCGCCCAGCGCGGCCAGCACGAACAGCTGGAACGACACGTAGGCGCTGACCGGGTTGCCGGGCAGGGTGAAGATCGGGGTGCTGTCCTCGCCGATGGTGCCGAAGCCCTGTGGCATCCCGGGCTGCATCGCGACCTTTCGGAACCGGATCGTGCCGAGGCGTTCGAGCGTGTGCTTGATCACGTCGTGCTCGCCGCCCATACTGACCCCGCCGCTGGTCACCAGGACGTCCGCCCGGAGCAGCTGGTCCTCGATCGTGGGCAGTAGCTCCAGCGGGTCGTCGGGAACGGGCCCGTGGCGGAAGGCCAGGCAGCCGGCCTCACGGGCGGCCGCGGCGAGCATGAAGCTGTTGGAGTCCCAGATCTTGCCCGGGGCGAGGGCGTGACCTGGTTCGCTGAGCTCGTCGCCGGTCGAGAGCACCACGACCCGGGGCCGCGGGTAGACCGCGGCGCGGGCATGGCCGGAGGCGGCGAGCACGGCGATCTGCATGGGGCCGAGCCGGGTACCCCGGGACAGCAGCACGTCGCCCTGCCGTGCGTCACCGCCGCTGAACCGGACCGCGTGGCCCGGCTCCACCGCCGCGCGGACCGTCACCCGGGCGACCCCGCCGTCGGTGTCCTCGATCGGCACCACCGCGTCCGCCCCGCCGGGCAGCTTGGCGCCGGTCGTGATCCGCAGGCAGCTGCCGGGCGTGACCGCGTAGGCGCCGGTGTCGCCGGCCGCGACCTCGCCGCTGACCCGCAAGGTGACGGGGTTGTCCGTGGATGCGCCCGCGACTTCGCGGGCGAGCACCGCGTACCCGTCCATGGCCGAGTTGTCGAAGGGCGGGAGCGGGCGGCTCGCGGTGATGTCCTCGGCCAGCACGCACCCTTCGGCCTCGGTGATGCCCAGCTGGGTCGGCGTGAGCGGGCGGATGCTGTTCCGGATGTCCGCCAGATGAGCCTCGACGCTGGTCAGGTCCTTCGCGTCCGCGTGGTGGTGGTGACCGACCTCCGTGGTCACGGCCGCGACTCCAGGTACCCGCGCAGCCAGGGCACGAACTCCTGGGCCAGGTCCGCGCGCTCGGAGGCGAACATGACCAGGGTCCGGAGGTAGTCGAGCTTGTTCCCGGTGTCGTAACGCCGGCCGCGGAAGAGCACCCCGTAGACGCCGCCGCTGTCCGGGTCATTGGCGAGCACCTTGAGCGCGTCGGTGAGCTGGATCTCGCCGCCACGCCCCGGCGGGGTCTGCCGGAGGATGTCGAACACCTTGGGGTCGCAGATGTACCGGCCGATGATGATCCACCGGCTCGGCGCGCTGCCGGGAACCGGCTTTTCCACCAGGTCGGTGATGGTTACCACGTCCTCTTCGTCGGTCGGCTCGATCGCGGCGCAGCCGTACAGCGACACCTGCTCCGGGTCGACCTCCATCAGCGCGACGACGCTGCCGCCGAACTGCTCCCGCACCTCGATCATCCGGGTCAGCAGCGGGTCCCGGGGATCGATCAGGTCATCGCCGAGCAGCACGGCGAACGGCTCGTGCCCGACGTGCCGGGCGGCGCACAGCACCGCGTGCCCCAGGCCCCGCGGATCGCCCTGCCGGACGTAGTGCACGGTCGCCAGCTCGGCGGACGCGCGCACCTGCGCCAACCCGTCCGCGTTGTCCTTCGCGGCCAGCGCCTCCTCCAGTTCGTAGGCACGGTCAAAATGGTCTTCGATCGAGCGCTTGCTGCGCCCGGTGATGAGAAGCACGTCATCCAGGCCAGCGGAAACTGCCTCTTCGACGACATACTGGATCGCGGGCTTGTCGACGATGGGCAGCATTTCCTTGGGCGTCGCTTTGGTGGCGGGCAGGAACCTGGTCCCCAGACCCGCGGCAGGAACGACGGCCTTCGTGACGGCAGAAGAATCGGCCATGCTGGAAACCCTAACGAGTTTGCGGAGGCACACGTGCAAGAGGCCGATTCTGAAGCGGGGCGCGCCGGTGTGGCGGCCGGCGGGCGGGCGGGCGGGCACGCCAGCGCGGCGGCCGGGAAAGCGGCCCTGCGAGTGAGACTGCTCGCTGCGCGCGAGGGCCAGTCCGCCGGACAGCGCGAAACGGCGGGACGGCTGATCCGCGACCATGTGCTGTCACTCCCGCAGGCGCAGATGGCGGGTACGGTCGCCGCGTACTGTTCCGTGGGCACGGAGCCGGACACCCGCGGTCTCATCTACGGGCTGTGGAAACGCGGCACCTACGTCATCCTGCCGCTGCTGCGCCCCGGCGGGGACCTCGACTGGGCGTCTTACGAGGGCCCCGAGTCGCTGGTGCCGGGGCCGAAAGGCCTGCTGGAGCCGTCCGAGCCGCCGCGCGGCCCGGACGCGGTGGCGCGGGCGGCCCTCGTCCTGGTGCCCGCGCTGGCCGTGGACACCAGCGGGAACCGGCTGGGCCGCGGCGGCGGCAGCTATGACCGGGCGCTGGCCCGCGTCGGTCCCCGGGTTCCGGTCATCGCCCTGCTGAACGACGGCGAGCTGATCGACCATGTGCCCGCGGAGCCGCACGACCGCCCGATCGGCATGGTCGCCCTGCCGTCCCGGGGAATTGTGACCATTCAAATACCGTTATGCGAGTGCGTTAGGATTAGCACTCGGATTGCGTGAGTGCTAACATCGCGCGACGCGAGCACAACCTGCCGCCCGTCCGCCTGGCCCTGGGCGGCGTCGGCACAGCACGGAGGGAGATCCTGTGCCCACGTACCAGTACGCCTGCACGGCATGCGGCGAGCAGCTCGAGATGGTGCAGAAGTTCAGTGATGACCCGCTGACCGTATGCCCCGCCTGCAGCGGCCGGCTGCGCAAGGTCTTTTCCCCCGTTGGCATCGTGTTCAAGGGCTCGGGCTTCTACCGGACGGACAGCCGCTCCAGCAACGGGTCGCTGAACGGCGCGACGGACGCCAAGACCGGCGAGTCGCCGGCCGCGGACTCGGGCTCCAAGGCGGACAGTTCCGGCGCCAAGGGCGCCAAGGGCGACAAGAAGCCCGCCGCCTCGTCCTCGTCCTCGTCCAAGGACTCGTCCTCCGGGGTGCCTTCCGCGGCCAGGTCGTCCGGCTCGACCGGCGAGAAGGTCGCCTGACGTCCATGTTTTCCGTCGCCGATATCGGGGTAATCGGGGGGTCCGGTTTCTACGAGTTCCTCCACGCCGCCGAAGAGGTCAAGGTCGACACCCCGTTCGGGCCGCCGAGCGACCCGGTCACCGTGGGGGAGGTCGCCGGTCGGCGCGTCGCCTTCCTGCCGCGCCACGGCCGGGACCACCGTTTCCCGCCGCACCGCATCCCCTACCGGGCCAACCTGTGGGCGCTGCGCTCCCTCGGCGTCCGCCAGGTCATCGCCCCGAGCGCGGTCGGCTCGCTGGCAGCCTCGTTCGGCCCGGGCACGCTGGTCGTTCCCGACCAGCTCGTCGACCGGACCCGCGGCCGCGCGCAGACTTATTTCGACCACGGTGGCGTCCATGTCGCCTTCGCCGACCCGTACTGCGGGAGCGGCCGTGAGCGGGCCATCGCGGCCGCCGACGAGGCCGGCTGGGCTCCCGTGCCGTCGGGCACGCTCGTCGTCATCGAGGGCCAGCGTTTTTCCACCCGGGCCGAGTCGCGGTGGTTCGCCGCGCAGGGCTGGACGCTGGTCGGCATGACCGGCCACCCCGAGGCCGTGCTGGCCCGCGAGCTCGCGCTCTGTTACATCCCGCTGGCCCTGGTCACCGACCTGGACGCGGGGATCGAGGCGGGCGGGGGCGTGACCCAGGCGGAAGTGTTCGAGGTCTTCGCGGCCAACGTGGCCCGGCTCCGGGACCTGGTGGCGGGCCTGATCGCCGCTCTCCCGGCCGAGCAGCCGGACGACGCGTGCGCGCACGCGCTCGACGGCCTGCCGCTGCCGTTCGAGCTGCCCTAGGTGTCTGTCCGCCGACCGGCGCGGGACCGGCGGTCTGCGATCCCGGCCGTCAGGCCAGGTCGCCGCGCTCGATCCGGGCTAGCCGGCGCTTGCGGACCAGCTGGTCGAATTCGTGCTCGATGTCGATCTCGCTGTCGCCCGCGCCCAGCGCGCCGAACACCCCGGTGACGTCGCGCATGCTGACGACGCCGAGCAGTCGCCCGGTCTCGACCACCGGCAGGTGCCGGATCCAGCGGCGGCCATCTCTCGCGCCGCCACGTGCAGCGGCATGTCCGGCGGAACCGTGTACACGTCGATGGTCATCGCCTCGTCCACGGTGGCCCGGTCCGGATCGGCGCCCAGCGCGACGGCCCGCAGCACGTCCCGCTCGGTGATGATCCCGGTCAGCCGGCCATCGGTGGTGATGAGCAGCGAGCCGGTCTGCTCCCGCCACATGCGTTCGGCCGCGGAGCGGAGTTTGTCGGCCGGCGTCTCGGTGATCGTCGCCTCGGTCATCACGTCCCGGACCTGCACCGTGGCCACCCTCCTCCTGCCGCGCCAATGGCCCCCAAGCCTACGATGCCCCATCGCCCGATCGCGGACCCGGCGGGGGACCGGCTAAGCTTGGCGCGGCACCGTGGCCCCCTGGTTGCCGTCGGGCCCGCCGTGCCGGGCGTGTCCGGCGTGGTACCCGGCCCCGATAGCTCAGGGGATAGAGCGACCGCCTCCTAAGCGGTAGGTCGAAGGTTCGAATCCTTCTCGGGGCGCCCAGTCTTAGTGAGGTTTCCAGCCCTCTCACCTGCGACAACGCAGGAAGAGAGGGAACCCGATGGCGCACGCAGCGCTGGCGCGGACCAAGATCAACACAGAAGTAACACAACCGGGCCGCAGCCGGGGGACACGGTCCCCGGCGGGACCGCGGAAGGCAGGCCGCCCGCCGGGAGGCCCCCGCGTGAGCGGCGAGGCCCGCGAATCCGCCCGGCATCCCGCCCGTCCGGTGATTGAGCTGGGGTGCGGGATTGTGGTGTACCCGCCGGAGGCGGACGGGGAGCCGTGGCGGGCGGTCTTCACCGAGAACGGGCAGCGGCGGTACCGGCAGGGCGCGACCGAGGCGAAGCTCGCCGCCAAGCTGGAAAACGTCACCGAGCGGCTGTCGGTCGGCGCGGCGAACATGGAACGGCCCGGCGCGGACCTGATCGCGCACTACCTGGACCCCGGCCGGCTGCCGGTGCAGGACCGCTGGTCCCGTAAGCACGCCCACACCCAGCGGCGGCTGTGCGAACGGTTCGCCGCCCCGTCATCGGCGCGGTCACCTGCCAGGACATCACGACCTCGCACACCCAGCAGATCGTCAGCGCCGCCCCCACCGCCGGGGAAGGCGACCGGGTTCACCGGATGCTCTCCGCGCTCGTCGCGGCGGGGATCGAGGGCGGGTACCTGGCCAGCCCGCGGCTGGCCATGGTGCACTGGCAGGCCGGGGACCGCCCGCTGCCCGCCCCGCGCGTGACCGTGTCCGGGGAATCGGCGCTGTGGGTCGGCCCCGCCGAGATCCCGGCCGGCGCCGACATCGGCAAGCTCGGCCAGGCACTGGCCGCGGGCCGGCACGGCGAGCGGGATGAGCTGATGGCCAGCACCGCCGCCTACAGCGGGCTGCGGTGGGGCGAGCTGACCGCCCTGACCACCGGCCAGATCGACCAGGCCGGGCGCGTCATCACCGTGGACCGCAAGGTGATCGAGGTCGCCGGGCACCTGTACATAGAAGCGCCGAAGAACCGCAAGTCCCGCAGGACGATCTACCCGCGCATCACCCCGGCCGGGTACCCGCTCGCCGAGAAGCTCGCCGCCCGCATCGAGGCCGCCCGCGCCGAGCAGGACGCCGGCACCAACCCGCTCGGGCTGATCTTCCCCTCGCCGAGGGGCAGGCACTGGCGGTCCTCCAACTTCAACCGCAACGTCCTCAAGCCCGCCTACCTGGCCATCGGCTGGCGTGACGCCGGCGGCAACAGCAGGTGGACCTGGCACAGCCTGCGGCACGTGTTCTGCACCACCGCCCTGTTCACCTGGAAGCTCGACGCCACCGACGTGTCCTGCATGGCCGGTCACGCCAACGTCCGCACCACCCTGCTGATGTACGTCGGCTCCACCGCCGGCGTCCTCGACCGCGCCCGCACAGCCACCGACTAGACCACACCCGTCCGCGATGAGGGACCGGGCATGGCTTACGAGCGTGTGAGATGCCCGGTTCCTCCGCGCCTTCACGGAGGAACAGCATGACTGAGACTGATTTTCTTCAGCCCGATCCCGGCCCGCTGCGCGCAGCAGCCGAGGCCGCGGAACTCGCGCGGGCCGTATCCGGGCTGGTCAGCATTGACGGGTGCCGCCTGGCGGACGGAGACCCGCTGGCACCGCTCGCCCGCGATATCGCCCGCTCGATGACCGAGGTGGGACTGACCGTGCACCACTGCGCACAGCATGACCCGCTCTACCGGCTCGGCGAGGTGTGCCTGCTGCCGGTCCCGGCGGAATCCGGGACCGGCAGCAGCGCAATCGCGGTGTCCTGGACCGCGCATAACCTGCTGCTGGACTGGGACAGGTACGGCACGTACTCCGGCACGCAGCAGGCCATGAATACCGCGCTCGGCGGGGTGCTGCGCGCTTTCGGGTACCGGTCACGCCGTTCGGGTCCGGCAGCGCATGGCTCGTGACAGGCCGCCGGGGAACGGAGACGGGACGATGACCGCTCTCGCATTTGCCCCCGGCACGAGGATCAGTTACGAGCCTGCCGAGGCCGCTGGGGTTGACCGGGCGATCCGCGTGTCGACGGCGATCGCTGTCCTGGCCGTGGCCGGCGTCGCGGCGTACGTGTCGTACTTGCACGCCTACGCTGTCGTCTGCGCCCATGGCGAGACCGGCATCACCGCCCGGCTGGAGCCGGCTACCATCGACGGGCTCGTCTACGCCAGCTCTATGGTGAACCTCTACGCCGCCCGGCACCGGCTGCCGGTACCCGCCCTGGCCCGCTGGCTGCTCCTGCTCGGCATCGTCGCGACGCTGGCCGCCAACATGGCCCAGGGCTGGTCCCGCGGGCCGGTCGGCGCGGTCATCGCTGCCTGGCCCGCGGTCAGCCTCGTCGGCAGCTACGAACTCCTCGTGTGGATCATCCGGACCGCAGCGGTGAGCGAACCGGCCCGCGTACCAGCAGCGGACCACGGCCGCC
>Ga0335085_10013861_pt1 | contig 11794 bp, 9 predicted proteins | sample Lox_Sample_45_FD_206712 | JGI IMG/M metagenome (GOLD analysis project Ga0335085, IMG submission 206712) | Soil microbial communities from Loxahatchee National Wildlife Refuge, Florida, United States - Lox_Sample_4.5 | ecosystem: Environmental > Terrestrial > Soil > Wetlands | place: USA: Florida...
AGACCATTTTGTCCGCAAATATGCTCCAGCCTCACGCTCAACGGTCACAGAGTTTTCCCCCGAACTTCTGGGCCGGCTCCAGGCATACGAATGGCCGGGCAACGTGCGGGAGCTCGAAAACTTTGTCCGCCGCGCCCTCGTGCTGTCGTCCGGTCCCATCGCAGGGCTGGAGCTTCTCCCTGATGCGGGGCTGCAAAAAGACGAGGATCCCATGGGAGGAATTGAGCCGGGTCTCACCTTGCGAGAACTGGAGCGAACACTTCTGGAAAAGACTTTGGATGCAACCGGAGGGAATCGAACGAGGGCCGCGGGAATGCTTGGCGTCAGCCTGCGCACTGTTCGCAACAAAATTCGGGAATTCGGCCTGCCTCCCTGGAGGGCTGCATGAATTGGCTTGAAACCCCCACAATGCACCGCGTAGAGCATTTCCTGGATTTGGTTACTTTTCGTTATGAACTGATATCCAGTAATCTGGCGAACGTCGATACCCCCGGGTACCGAACCCGGGATATTGATTTTCAAAACGAGTTGCAGCTTGCCGAACAGCGGCAGCAGGGTGAAACAGTCTCCCCTCGCGCCAAGCAAGTGAAGGGTCTGATCGAGCGTCCCGACGGCAATAATGTGAGCTTGGAACGGGAAACGATGGCCCTGGCGCAGGTTCAACTTCAATATCGCGCCGGCGTGGAGTTGCTACGGAACGAGATCCACACCCTCCAGTCGGCAATTAATGAAGGGAAGTAAACCATGAACCTCTTTGGAGTGCTTGACATTAACTCTTCGGCGCTTACCGCTGAGCGCGAACGGGCGGAAGTGGTAGCCAGTAATTTGGCGAATGCTGAAACAACGAGCACGCCCGGCGGTGGCCCCTATAAGAAGCAACTGGTGGTCTTTGGGGCGCGGCAGCCTGCGCGCGCCGAATTCAGTCAGACTTTAGCGGGCATGGGCGACCTCCACGCGCGCGGGGTAAAGGTGGAGAGGGTAATCCAAGATAAGGCCCCCGCCATACGCCGGTATGACCCAGGCCATCCCGATGCGGATGCCGACGGATACGTCTCCTTCCCGAACATCAATCCGGTGGAAGAGATGGTCAATTTGATGGGCGCCGCCCAGGCATATCAGTTAAATGTTGGGGCCGTACAGGCCACTAAATCTATGATTTCGGAGACGCTTCAGATTCTCACCTAGCATTACCCTTCCGAGCCGGCACAGTGCTTGGAAGCGGATGGTGGCGAACGGTGCAAATGGCGGCGTAGGAAGGAACTCAGTTCCGTCACAAGATGCAAGAGTGTATTTGAGGGGAAATGGCCGTGGGGAACACGATTTCAGGTTTACCACAGATTGATTGGGCAAACGTTCAACTGGATGTTCGCCAACCTTCCGGGAGCCGGTCTGAGTTTTTCCAGACGCTGGAAGGCGCCATGGATAAGGTTCAGGAGATGCAATCGGGAGCGGACCAGGCGGTGGCGGGTGTCCTGCAAGGTAACGGGCAGGACCTCCACGCGGCCATGATAGCCGTCGAGAAAGCTGATCTCTCTTTTCAATTGATGATGCAGGTGCGCAACAAAATTGTGCAAGCGTACCAGACTGTTTCGCAGATGCAGTTCTAAAGTGTTGATGTATGGCCTTGAATACGGAGCAAATTACCAAACAAGTTGTAACCTTCGCCCGGGGCCTCACTGCCCGGCAGAAGATCACCATCGCCCTGGGCGCTGCCGCCGTGGCAGCGACTGTTTGGGTCTTTGTCACCTTGCTAGATAAGGTCGACTACAAAACACTGTACTCCGGCCTGTCTTCTGGGGACGCGCAGGCGATCTCCCATCGGCTGTCAGAGAAGAATATCCCTTACGAGTTGTCGAGTGACGGAACCAGCATCCGGGTCCCCGCAGACCAACTCGACAAAGCGCGCCTTGACCTCGCCGCGGAAGGGATGCCACAGACCGGCAGGCTAGGCTTTGAGCTCTTTGACAAGCCCAACTGGGCCGGGAGCGACTTTGCAGAAAAGGTGAACTATCAACGTGCATTGGAGGGGGAACTCGAGCGAACAATCCAGACCTTGGGGGAAATTGAAGCAGCAAGGGTGCATCTGGTACTCCCCCAAGAGTCCCTCTTTACCGAGCAGGAGCGCGAGGCGAAAGCCTCAGTGGTGATCAAGCTTCGAGGCGGGCGGCTGGGTGATGAGGCCCAGGAAGCAATAACCCACTTGGTGGCAAGTGCGGTTGAGAACCTGAAGCCTGAGAACGTTACGTTGATCAATGCCGATGGGGGCATGCCCATCTTGGCGCGCGGCGGCGGCCAAGCAAGTCGTCCGAGGGTTTGGGCTGAGTTTGAGACGGCACTGGCACAAAAGGCTGTGGCCACCTTGGAACCTATCGTCGGCCCAGGAAAGACCCGCGCGAACGTCACCGTGGAATATGATTTGGCAACCAGCGATAGTACGTCAGAAATTTACGATCCGAATGGCGCCGTCGTACTGACCTCTCAGATTTCTGAAGAGCGCGATGGGGAGTCAGGAACGGATGGCACTCCTGGAACACCATCGAACGTCCCAGGAAAGCAACCTGCCCCCGCGACGAAGCCCTCTGCCCCAGCCGAGGCAGATTCGCAGGGCGTTCATACGGAAAGCAAGACCTACGCGGTCAGCAAAACCGTTCGCCACTCGCTGCAACCTTCCGGGACTCTCCGACGGATTACCGCAGCGGTGCTTGTGGATGACGCCATGGAGGCTAAAGAAGAAAACGGACAGAAAGTGGAAACCCGGCGCAAACGAACCCCTGATGAGATCAAACAGTTTGCGGACTTGGTGGCCGCAGCGATCGGGGCCGATGCCACGCGCGGCGACAAGGTGGCTGTTGAGAACCTCTCCTTTCAGACAATACCTTTGGCGACGCCTGCTCTTCCAACCCTCACCGAACGCGTGGTTCCCCTGGTGGATAAATGGATCAATCTGGTCCGCTATGGGGCGCTCGTCCTACTGTTTTTGCTCATTTACGTGCTAGTTCTCCGTCCCATCAAACGCCAAATCGTGGCGACCTTCGAAGAGCTTCCTAAGCAATTGGGAATGGCCTGGGCTCACCCCGAAACTCTTCCAGGAAATACACCTAGTATGCCATCCGCCAAGGCCGACGATGTGGCCACTATTGAGGCATCGCTCCAACAATTAGGGGACTCCCCGCTCGAGGCTAAACAAGCCATCCTGCTCAAGAAAAACTTGCTGGAGAAGGTCAAAAAGGAGCCGGCGACAGCCAGCCGCCTGATTCAAAATTGGATGCGGCAGGAGGGTAATTCATGACGGCGGCCGCAGAGACAGCCAAAACTCCAGCTGGTCAAAATTTGACGGGAATTCGTAAGGCAGCCATCCTGTTAGTCCTCTTGGGGGACGAGGCCGCCAGCCTGGTTTACAGGAACATGCCTCAGGAGGATTTGCAAATGCTGACGGAGGAGATTTCCGAGCTCGATTACATTTCGCCTGAAATTGGCGCCCAGATCCTTCAAGAGTATTACCGCTTGACTGTCACTGAGGAATATCTCGCGCAAGGTGGGGCCGATTATGCCAAAACACTCCTGGTGAAGGCTTTCGGCGAGGACGGCGCGAAACAATTGCTGGAGCAGGTGGAAAGCTATCAACAAGCCCGTGCCACAAATCTTGACTCTCTTCAAAGGGCGGACCCACAACAGCTTGTAATGTTCGTGGAAGGGGAACACCCTCAAACCATTGCTTTGGTCCTGGCCCATCTCGGATTAAAGTCGGCGTCGGATACTCTGCTTCTCCTGCCGGAAAAGACGCGTGCGGAGGTAGTGCGCCGACTCGCCGAAATGCACCAATTCTCTCCGGAAATGGTCCAGAAGATTGCTCTGGTACTCAACAAGAAACTCAAGGCTCTTGGGGAACAGAATCGCCGGGCGTACGGCGGTATCAAGGCAGTCTCCGACATGCTCAACCGGGTCGAGCCCGGCACCGTAAAGACCATTCTCGAGACAATTGAGCAGGATGATCCCAAGCTAGCCCTAAGTATTCGTAATCTAATGTTCACTTTCGAAGACTTTCTATCCGTGCCGGAGAGTAGTATGCGTGAGCTCTTGAGTCACTTGGACAAGAAGACCTTGGCCATGGCGCTTAAGGGTTCCTCGGAGGATATGAAGAACCACGTCTTTAAGACCATGTCTTCTCGCGCTTCACAGATGTTGAAAGAGGACATGGAGGCGCTGGGGCCTGTGCGGTCTCGGGAAGTCACGACGTCTCAGCAGGAAATCGTGCAACAGGCACGCAAGCTTGAAGCTGAGGGAAAGCTAACTCTGAAGAGCTTTGGGGATGATGCCTATGTCGTCTGATCTCAATGCGTCCGCCGACGAGGCTGCGGCCAATGCGCAAACCTACGTATATCCGCCGCCGCTGATTTCCGGGGCGGCGCCCAAGCCTGCGGCTTCCGGGGGTGGCCCCTCTACTCTTGAGCGTCTCTGGACCCCGGAGACAAAGGCGCCCGGCCCGCTGCCCATCACTGAAGATCAAATCCGGGCCCGGGAGGCGCGGGCCCGAAAAGAGGGCCGGGACGAGGGCCTGGCGCAGGGCCGCGCGGATTTTGAGAAAAAGCTCGCGGCGGAGCGCGAAACAGTGGTTCAGGCGGTTCGCGAATTTGCCCACGAACGCGAAACCTACTTCCAACAGGCAGAAGGGGAAGTGGTTGGATTGGCCTTGGCAATTGCGCGCAAGATCCTGCATAGGGAGGCTCAGGTTGACCCCTTGCTTCTGGCAGGCGTTGTTCGAGTAGGCCTCGACAATGTCGCCGCCGGGGAGCGAGTCCGCTTAAGAGTTCATCCCGATCAGATTCAGGTTTGGCGGGACTTTTTTTCCCGCCAATCAGACTTACGTTCGCTTCCCGAAATGATGGGCGACTCCACGCTCGGACCGGGGCGCTGCATCTTGGAAACAGAATTGGGCTCGACGGATTTGACCCTGGAAACTCAACTTAAGGAAATCGAACGAGGCTTCTTCGACCTTCTGACCGAGAAACCCCGGAGAAAAGCGTGAATAGCTCCTTGCTTCTCTCCCCATACTATAGGCGATTGGAGAGTCTCTCAACAGCACGTTGGTACGGACGGGTCACCAAGGCGGTGGGACATATTGTCGAGTCTGAGGGTCCATTCTGTTCCCTGGGTGAATGTTGTGAGATTCTTGGTCCCGGCGGCGAGTCTCACGCAGGGGAAGTGGTGGGCTTCCGCGGCACCAGTGTTATCTCGATGCCTGTAGAGAGGCTAAGTGGCATACGTTATGGAGACCGCATCGCGACTTGGGGCGCCAAACCAACCCTGCGAGTGGGGGATGACCTCCTGGGGCGCGTCATTGACGGGTCCGGTAAGCCCTTGGATTCAAGGCCGGATTATGTAGCCCGCGATTACTGGCCGCTTTATTCCCTCGGCCCTCTACCGCTAGACCGCCACTCAATTCGTGAGCCTTTGGGTTGCGGCGTGCGTGCTATAGACGCATTTCTAACTTGTGGCCGTGGGCAGAGGGTGGGCGTTTTCGGGGGAAGCGGGGTTGGGAAGAGCACTTTGCTGGGGCTCATGGCCCGCGGGAGCGCGGCGGACGTAACGATCCTGGCGTTGGTAGGAGAGCGCGGTCGCGAGGTGCGAGAATTCCTAGAGGGAACCCTGGGCGAGGAAGGCAGGCGGCGCTCCGTCGTTGTGGTCTCAACGTCCGACCAATCGCCGCTCCTGCGAATCCGAGCGGCGCTCGTGGCAACCACAGTCTCCGAATACTTTGCCATGAAGGGTAAGAGCGTCCTGCTGGTGGTTGATTCGTTAACGCGCTTTGCGATGGCGCAACGCGAAATTGGCTTGGCCGCGGGAGAACCTCCGACCGCAAAAGGGTATACCCCCTCGGTATTCACCCTGCTGGCGCAACTCATTGAACGTGCCGGGAATTTCAATGGGGGGAGCATTACGGCCTTCTATACTGTCCTGATGGAAGGAGATGACCAACAAGATCCCCTCGTAGACGCCGTCCGGTCCCTGCTGGATGGCCACGTGGTCCTTGACCGCCGCCTCGCGGCCCAAAATCACTATCCGCCGATCTCGATCCTAGATAGCCTGAGCCGGCTGATGCCATCCGTTTGTACTCCCGAACACCTAGAAAAAGCGCGCCGGCTGAGGAGATTCCTCGCCGCTTATGCCGCGTCCGAGGATCTTATTCGCGTCGGCGCCTATCAAAAGGGTCTGGACCCAGTTCTTGACCAAGCAATCGAGGTCATGCCAGCACTCAACAAGTTTCTTCAGCAGAGAGGGAATGAGAGCGCACCCCTGAAGAATACGCTAGCGGCCCTCCAGTCGCTTCCGGGATGACGACTAACGTGAACTGCTCACCAGCTTTGGACACAGATGGAGGGCGGGGCTTCAGCCCCGCCTTAGACGCGCCCCCGCCCCTTTTTGAGTCTCTCGCCGCGCACGGCTTGCGATCGCAAGTCGTGCGCGGCGAGGGACGTGGGAATATTCAAAAGGCCTTGTATCGGCGGAGCTGAATCCCCGCCCTTCCACCGGCGTCCAAAGGTGGTGAGAAGCTGGGGCCAGTTCCGAAGCAAAACCTTGACCCGCTTCTGCCAGAAGTAATTGTGCAAGCATAAGTTTTGGGGATTCATCACAAAGCGGCGCCATGCCCTTTCGTTTCTCACTACAAGCCGTGCTCCGCTTTCGCGAGAGTTTTGAACGACGCGAGCGTCTCCGCCTCGAGGCCATTACCCGAGAGGTATCTAAGGCGCAACAAGAGTTGGAACAAGCGAAATTGGATCGGGCCCAAGCGGTCATCCAGTGGCAAAACAGGGTTCGCCAAGGTGTGGCAGCGGGGGAAATGCACTTTGAGTTGGCTTGCGATCGATCCCGTCTCCGCCGCATTGCCGGTTGGAACGAGCAAGTGGCCAAACTAGAGGATCTGCGGCAGGGCCAAATCGAGATCTACCGCAAGGCCCAGCAACAGCGCAAAATCCTGGAAAACCTCCGCAATCGCCAGCTTGCCGCTCACCAAATTGTCCAGGCCCGGCGACAGCAGCAGGAACTGGATGACAGGTTCCTGCTTACGCACGCGGGAAAGTCACCACAGATGTGAGGGGCAAGGGAGGGGAGGGAGCGCTACGGTGCCAGCCATCCTGCCCCCGAAGGGAGGCCGGACGCCGGACTACCTCCTTGTAGCATAGCGGCCCATGAAACCCTGGAAGTGCGAGCAGTCGCGAAAGGCTTCTGTGCCGCCCGGCTTGGTAGTGGAACATGCACCCGCAAGATTGCCCTGGCGGAGGCAGGTAGCGAGGTCGGCGCCGCGCACAAACTGGTGGATAAATCCTGCATCGAAGCTATCGCCCGCGCCCACGGAATCCACTGGCTCGACGCTGAAGGGTGGGGAGGTAACTTCCGATGCTCCCTTGCGAGCAACGGCCCCCTGAGGGCCTTGCTTCATCACCACCAGTGGAACAATGTTCGCCAGCTTCGCAAGCCCCTCTCCCAGGTTATTTGTCCGCGTGATCTTTATGACTTCGCGTTCGTTGGGCAGAAAAACGTCCACATATTGTAAGACCTCCAACAAGTCATCAGCCCAGAGATCCTCAGGATCATCGTTGGTGTCCAGGGAAGTTGTGAGGCCGGCTGATTTCATTTGGCGGAAAAGGTCGGCAAAGCGGGGGCGAAGGGCTCGGTGAAGGAAGAAGGAAGATAGGTGAAAGTGTTTCGCGGAAGCGAGGTAAGTTAAATCAAGATCCTCAAAGCACATTTCAAACATGGTGCCAGGGTAGGTAAGGATGAGGCGACCTTGGGAGCGTGGCAGGATAACCGTGAGACCCGTCGTGGTGGGCCCATTGACTGTGCGGACCTTAGAAACATCCACGCCTCCTTGAGCAAGGCGCTCCAAGCTAATGCGCCCCAGCGGATCGTCGCCAATACGCGATATGAACCCCACTCGGCTACCCATCACTGCCAGATTATGGGCGAAAATTGCTGAGGAACTACCCAAGGTGAGAGTCAAGCGGTTGGCGAGGACCTCATGCTCAGTGGCCAAGGGCTCAGGTAAGCCATAGAGTATGAGGTCCAGGTTAAGTTCACCAACCACCGAAACGTCGAGGTTTGACATCCTGACCGCTATTGTGCTCTTGCCTCGTCGTCGTCTGCAATCTCTGCGACCACGCCGGGGGCCTGGGGAATCGCAGGCTCGGTAGTTACTGTGGCTGCTGCCGCCTGCGGTTGTGGCGGCTCAACTTCGGTGAGCAGCTTGAAGTTCCGGTAGAACTCTAATCCCGTACCGGCAGGAATCAAACGGCCCATGATCACGTTTTCCTTCAAACCGCGGAGATGGTCGACAGCACCACGGATGGAGGCTTCTGTCAGGACGCGAGTCGTCTCCTGGAAAGAGGCGGCTGAGATGAAAGAGTCGGTAGCCAGCGAGGCCTTGGTGATACCGAGGAGTAAGGGACGCCCGATGGACGGCTTTCCCCCCTTGGCTTTGGCACGGTCATTTTCCTCGCGGAACTTAAATTTGTCCACCTGCTCGTCAAGCAGGAATTCCGTGTCACCCACTTCTTCAACTTTCACCCAACGCATCATCTGGCGCGAGATCACTTCGATGTGCTTGTCGTTAATATTAACGCCCTGCAGACGGTAAACTTCCTGGATCTCATCGACGAGATATTTCTGAAGTTCCTTCTCGCCCAGGACCAACAGAATATCGTGCGGGTTGCGCGGGCCATCCATGAGCGGTTCACCCGCCTTGACGCGTTCACCTTCCTGAACGGAAACGTGCACTCCACTGGGAAGCAAATATTCCTTGGTCTCGCCCTTATCCGGGACCACCATAATCTTGCGCTGGCGCTTGACAACCTCCCCATAGCGAATGATGCCGTCGATTTCCGTAATCACCGCGGGCTCATGAGGCTTGCGCGCTTCGAACAGCTCGACCACGCGCGGCAGGCCACCCGTGATGTCCTTGGTTTTGGTGGTTTCACGCGGGATCTTGGCGAGCACATCGCCGGGGCTCACTTCATCACCCTCTTGCACCATCAAGTGGGCGCGTCCAGGCATCAAGTACTTCTTGGTCCCCTTCTTTTCGCTGCGGATGACCATTTGCGGTTGGAACTTTTCTTCGAATTCCGGTTTCACCACCCACTGCGATAGGCCCGTAACCTCGTCCACCTGTTCCTGCACGGTGACTCCAGCCTCCAGGTCCTTAAACTGGGCATTCCCGGCGACCTCGGTGAGGATGGAGAACGTGTAGGGATCCCACTCCACCACGATATCGCCCAGTTCCACAGGGGTGCCATCCGCCACTTTGATGCGAGCGCCGTAAACCACCGAGTAGCGCTCGCGCTCGCGGCCTTTGTCGTCAACGATGGCCACTGCGCCGTTGCGGTTCATTACGACATGGGCGCCCTCGCGATTGGTTACCGTCTGGATGCCAATGTACTTGAGGAAGCCGTGGTTCTTGGCTTCCAGGGTGCTCTGCTCGGAGATGCGGCTTGCTGTTCCACCGATGTGGAAAGTCCGCATGGTAAGCTGTGTGCCCGGCTCGCCGATGGACTGCGCGGCGATTACCCCCACTGCCTCGCCCATTTCCACCATTCGCCCGGTGGCCAAGTTGCGTCCGTAGCAGCGAACACAGACTCCGCGCCTGGACTCGCAAGTCAGAACGGAGCGAATTCTTACCCGCTCGATTCCGGCCGCCTGAATCGCCGCCGCCAGGTCCTCATTAATTTCCTGGTTGACATCCACGATCACATTGCCCTCGTAATCCTTGATCTGCTCGAGCGATACTCGCCCCACGATACGGTCGCGGAGTGGCTCCACCACTTCTCCGGCCTCCACGATCGGCTCCACGTAGATCCCGTCCAGCGTGCCGCAATCGAACTCAGAAATGATCACATCCTGCGCCACGTCCACCAACCGGCGGGTAAGGTACCCGGAGTCGGCGGTCTTGAGCGCCGTGTCCGCCAAGCCTTTGCGAGCGCCGTGCGTAGAGATGAAATACTGCAACACATTCAGGCCTTCGCGGAAATTCGCGGTGATGGGGGTCTCAATGATTTCCCCGGAGGGCTTCGCCATCAGTCCGCGCATGCCGGAGAGCTGCCGGATTTGCTGTTTCGAACCGCGAGCGCCGGAGTCCGCCATAATGTAAATAGGATTCATCTGACCGGTGGTGTCTTGCTTCTCCATCGTCTGGAACATCTCATTGGCCACGTCATCTGTAACGTTGGACCAGATTGCGATCACCTTGTTGTAACGCTCGCCGTGGGTGATGGCGCCTTCTTGATACTGCTTTTCAACTTCGATAACTTCTTTTTCCGCGTTGCTCACCAAGGCGGCCTTGCTTTGCGGAACCACGAGGTCGTCGATGCCGATGGAGATTCCAGCCTTGGTGGCGTAAAGGAACCCCAGCGTCTTAACCCCGTCCAGCATCGCCACCGTGGTTTCAAGGCCGAAGCGCAAGTAGCAATAATTCACCAGCGCCCCCAGCCCCTTCTTTCGCAAGAGACCGTTCACAAAGGGCATGAGAGGTTGGCCTGTGGTGGGGTCTTTGGGCAGATGGTCATTTAGAATCACACGCCCGACCGTCGTGTTGATGAACTGGTTCTTAATGGTGATGGGCTCCGTGTGCAGTACGTCCTGATTATCGTAGGCCGTGGTCAGGTCGATCACCCGCCCGGTGTAGCGCAACCGGATTGGGGTCAGGGTTTCAACCTCGCCAGCTTCCAGGGCAAGCAACACTTCATCCGAATTGGCGAAGGCGCGGCCATCACCCTTGGCGCCCCGTTTATCCTTGGTCAGGTAGTAGACACCCAGAACGATATCCTGCGTGGGAACGGCAAGCGGCTGCCCGTTAGCGGGTGAAAGAATGTTCTGCGCCGAGAGCATCAGCACCGATGCCTCAATCTGGGCTTCCGGCGAAAGTGGAATGTGCACGGCCATCTGGTCGCCGTCAAAATCCGCGTTGAAAGCCGTGCAGACCAGCGGGTGGATCTTAATGGCTTTACCTTCCACCAACACAGGCTCGAAAGCTTGAATGCCCAACCGGTGCAATGTGGGAGCGCGGTTGAGAAGGACAGGGTGGTCCTTGATGACCTCTTCCAAAATATCCCAAACCACCGACTCCTGGCGCTCCACCATTTCTTTGGCGGCTTTGATCGTAGTGCAGTGACCGGCTTGCTCAAGGCGATGGTAGATGAAGGGCTTGAAGAGCTCGAGCGCCATCTTCTTGGGCAAACCACACTGATGGAGCTTCTGCTCCGGCCCCACGACGATTACGGACCGGCCGGAATAATCGACGCGCTTGCCAAGCAAGTTCTGGCGGAAGCGTCCCTGCTTGCCTTTCAGCGTGTCCGACAGGGACTTGAGCGGACGATTGTTAGCTCCGCGCAACACACGGCCGCGGCGGCCGTTGTCAAACAGTGCGTCCACCGCTTCTTGTAACATGCGCTTTTCATTGCGGACGATGACGTCCGGCGCGTGCAACTCCATCAGCTTCTTAAGCCGATTGTTGCGATTGATCACGCGGCGATAGAGGTCATTCAAATCAGAGGTTGCAAAACGACCGCCATCGAGGGGGACCAAGGGCCGCAACTCCGGCGGGATCACCGGGATCACGTCAAGAATCATCCACTCGGGCTTATTCCCCGACTTGCGAAACGCTTCCAGCACTTTCAACCGCTTGGCGTACTTCACTCGCTTTTGCTGCGAGGGATCGCTCTTCATTTTCTCGCGCAGATCTTCCGCGAGCGTGTCGATATCAACCTGCTTCAAAAGTTCCTTGATGGCCTCGGCGCCCATCATGGCT
>Ga0335085_10013863_pt1 | contig 11792 bp, 8 predicted proteins | sample Lox_Sample_45_FD_206712 | JGI IMG/M metagenome (GOLD analysis project Ga0335085, IMG submission 206712) | Soil microbial communities from Loxahatchee National Wildlife Refuge, Florida, United States - Lox_Sample_4.5 | ecosystem: Environmental > Terrestrial > Soil > Wetlands | place: USA: Florida...
CCACCGCCAGGTTCGCCCCCGGATCGGCGCTCGACGTGATCCCGTAGCCGTTGCCGGCCAGCTCGCTCGTGCCCCCGCTGCCGTTGACGATCCACACGCTCTCGCTGCTCACGGTCAACACCAGCGGACCGGACTGCGCCGAGCTGTACACGGCTGTATTGGTGGGCGTGAAGCTGGCCGTAATGTTGTAGCTGCCTGCTGCCAGCGTTGCCGTGCCGCCCGTGATGTCGATCGCCGAGCCGCCTCCGGTCGGCGTGGCCGAGTACGCGAAGCTGCCGCTCACGCCGCCGGCGCTGGCCGTCAGAACGTTGCCGCCCGCGCTGCCGAAGAGGATCGTCGTCGCCGGAGTCCAGCTGATGCCGGGCATCGTCAAACTCACCGTCACCTGCGTCCCAGCCGTGCCTGTCGAACTGCTGTATGTCGAAGAGCTCCCGCTGTCCGGCGTGTAGGTCGCCGTGAACGTATAAATGCCTGCCGCCAGAGTCTGCGCTGGAATCGTGATCGTCGCGCTACCCGCCGTCAGCGTCATCGGTGAAGATGTGTAGCTGCCTCCGCTCACCGTCACCGTCCCGGTCGGCGTCGGCGTCCCCGATACCGTCACCTGCACCCCCAACGTCTGCGTCGTCGTCACGCTCGATGACAAAGGCGATACCGTCACCGGCGGCGCAGCGGTGGACACAACTGCCGGCAAAATCTCAATTGCACCTGAGTCGTAACCTGAAGCGCCATTGGGCAAACCATTGGCATTCGCCATCTGCCAGTCAAATGAGATTGGATCAGTCGAGGCAGTGTAAATATATCCATAGCAATCGCCTGAATCCCAATTGGTCGCGTCCGTCATGCCAACGGCCCAAATAGAGGCGAACACGGCCCCAGGGGTTTGCGTTCCAGACGGCGGTCCAATGCCTAGTTGATTGACGGCGATGATTAGACTACCGGGCGCCTCCGGACTGATGACGGGAGCGCCCACGATACTGGCATTGGCGCTTGGAGGCTGTGTTCCAGTCTGGGAGTCGACGGTCGCTCCCACGCATCCGATTGATCCACCTGTAGTTTTGGCACCCGCAATGTCATAAACAACCATATGCGTTGTTCCCGTATCGGGCAGCCAATTGATCGTCAAATCTCGTCCGCCCGCCTCCGCACCGAAACAGGAGTAGTAGATCTGTGGGTCCCCATTGGGTATTGAGAAAGGGATGCGCGTCCATGTATCGCCACTGTTGTCTCCTACGTCCGTCATGGCTCCTTCGTATTCGCTGGACGCATAAGCGCTTGAGATAACGACCGCGTTGCCTGTCGAAGGAAATGCGATCCATGCAGGAGTCAATGGCAGGGCCGGATTGTAATAGTGCATTATGCGCGTGACATGAATCCCAGTCGGCTGTGTACCCGCGCTGAGAGCTGACTTAAACGCGGCGGCAACTGAATTCCAAACGCGAGCGTTGAGATCGGCATTCACGTAAAGCGTTGGGGTGTATGGACCATGCCCGGCTTGGACGGTCACCTGGCTAGCAAACTTGTCCCGGGTATTCTCCATTAGCAGGGCTGAATTGTCATCCGGCATAATCCAGCCGACTGGATCATCATCCTCTGGATAGTTGAAGCTCTCTTCTGCAAAGTTATAGATCAGGTCACCGTCCAAAGAAGTTACGATCGAACCGGGTTGTAAGTCTCCAGCTAAACCGTTTGCTCCCGTCGCACCATCCAAACACCCCGATGGCGCAATCCCGCTGACTTCGTTGTAAGAGAACTGCAATATTTCTCCCGCAACGGCTGGGTCACTAAGCTGCACCTCGATGACGTTGGTGCCCGCGACCGCTCCGCAAATGTAGAGCAAGTCCGTTTCTATCTGGTCGTCGGCATTGGTCGTCGTAACAGCCGATCGCCAGTTCCCACCTTTATTGTCGCTGACAGTGATGGATTTCGTGCTGGCATGGGTGACAGTAAGTGTCAGCAGATTCCCTTGCGAACTGGGTACAGTGGTGATCTTAAGTCCATTCGGCGTCTCGTTCTCCGCGAATCCGTCCGATACCGTGTCAATATGGTGCACAGCACAAGGATGCGCGGGATCACAATCAGGCCAGATGTATGTCCTGGGGGCCGCGGACCGTAGCTCAATTCCCGTGGCTGCCCAAGGGTCAGTGCTGACTGTGTCGCGACAGGAAACGCTGGAAGCAGTAGAAATGGCGTTATCGACGACGGCCCCCGCCACATCGTCGATCGTCGTTCCGGTGCTATTGGCATCGCGTAGTATACCCGTTCCGGGTGAAGGGATCCCATCGCTGCCGAGGCTGGACGTCGCACACACGATCCAGTCATTCGCATCGCCGGTCGTCATTGTCAAGCCGGGATTAGGTGATGATGTCTTGTCCGCTCCAGTAATCCCGAGAGCCTGCACGCCGGAATACTCTTCCACGGTCGTCACGAAGACTGTTCCACTGCTCATCGTGGTCGTGACGAAAGTTTGAGCCTCACATTTGTGGCAGACCAAAGTGGCAACACATTCACCCGCCGGATTGCAGACTGCGCCGTATAGCGGGAAATAAGATGTCGATACACTGCCGTAAACGTTTGCGATGGTGCTTCCGGTGTTTTGCCACGCTATGCCTACAACAACATCGTTCCCGGCGGTGGTGGGAGTGGGCAAGGTGCACGTCTGAGTTGTCATGCGAGAAGATGACTGAGCGCAAACTGAATGTGACGCGCTTACCCATGCGATCGTCGCATTTAAGTGCACCGATCCAATTAAGAGCACCGTTGCGGCGAAGATACACTTCGCCATTGATCGCCCCAAACCACAGCTCTGCAACCCGCACAACTTGGACATTGAGACCCCGCCAGGCGCGGCCCGGCAACGAACAAAGTGAGGGGAGGGTCAGTTTGGGGGAATCTGCCCGGGACTTTAGAAACTCGCGGACAGGCTTTCATTTTAGAACACCTTCACGCTTCTGATCGACAACGCTGACATAATTCATTTGAGCCCGTCGCGGAGAGTCGAGAAGACGCCGCCTACGAGATTGTAATTGATTTATTCAATTGACCATGTGCCTGTGTCGGAAAGCGCCAGCCGAAGCTCCCGACGAGATTTGAACCCGTCTTATCGTCGAGAAAGGGACCCCGGTCGACTTTGCAGATCGAAGATAAAGGACACATTTGCTCATGGTTAGGAGCACGGGGATCGGCGGCGGCTCTCCCGCACTCTTCGATTTCGAGCCCGCTCTCGATCCTGCATGGGCGCCGGACGGCTGCTTAATGCTCTTTTCCGGACCGGACATCGGCGCCACATTTTCTGTCAAAGCGGTCACGCCCAGCGGATCAAACTTTGCACTGCCGGCTCTGACGCTGACGCGCGGAGTACTTCACATGGCATTCATGCCCGGAAAATCCGCTTTGGTCGCCTTGCGGGGAGAGATTCAGCACAAGAATCTTTGGCTGATCGATCTGGCGGCAGGCGCTGAACATCAATTGACCGATTTACCATCCGGTTTTGACGTACACGACTTCGACCTTTCGCTCGACGGCCGTGAGGCTGTCCTTGAGCGCGTGCCAGATCGCTGCGAAGTCGTGCTCGTAGAGCTGGCTCCGCCGTAGTCCCGTGCAGGGCAGATTTCACAAAAGGTCTGGCATGTTGAGGGAGAGTCGGGTTTAATACTTGACATATCCCCAACCGAAGGCGCTCCGATGACGAAGTTGAGTTGTTCGCGCAGAGAGTTTCTTGGCGCTGCCAGTATGGCAGCTGGTCTGGCGATCGCACGGCCGGCCTGGGCGTCGGCGTTGGTCGTGCGTTCGAGCCGCGTGGCCATTGGAATGTGTCCTGATTACAACCGGAACGTTTCCGAGGTGCTTGGCGCGATGTTCGACCAACTCGGCGGGCTCCAAAAGCTCGTTCGGGGCAAGACGGTGGCGATCAAATTGAACATGACCGGTGGGCCGGGCGCCAGGCTGAACAACATGCCCAACCAAATGACCCATTGGGTTCACCCACAAGTGATCGGGTCATTAATCTCGCTGCTCGGCAGTGCCGGAGCACAGCGCATCCGCCTCCTCGAAAGCGCTCCCAACGGCGGAAAGCCGCTTGAGGAGTTCATGCTCTCCGCGGGCTGGCAACCGAAGGATTTTGCAAGTGCTGCGGCGCAAGTGGAGTTTGAAAACACGAATTTCCTCGGCAGTGGAAAGACCTATGCCCGCTTCATGGTTCCCGGTGGCGGCTTGATGTACGCCGGTTACGATCTGAACCGCTCCTATCTCGATGCGGACGTCTTCGTCTCGCTGGCCAAGCTGAAGGAACACCGCACCGCAGGCGTCACCCTGTCGATGAAGAACTGGTTCGGCATCACGCCGTGCACCATCTACAGCCGCGAGGCGCCCCAGGACGAACCAAGCATCGTTCCGATGGGATTTCGCGAGCCAATGCATTCCGGGTCACGCGTGCCGCCCAGGAGCGCGCCGCAGCCTGTCGCGGAATCGACAGATCCCGGCTTCCGTGTACCGCGCGTGACCGCCGATCTGGTGGCGGCCCGGCCCATTCACCTCGCCGTGATTGACGGAATCTACACGATGACCGGCGGCGAGCTGCCCAATCAGCAGCGCAATTGGATCCATCAGCCGGTTCGCCCAGGTGTGTTAATCGCAGGCCTGAACTGCGTCTCGACCGATGCAGTGGCCACAACAGTGATGGGCCTCGATCCCATGGCGGATCGCGGAGCCGCGCCGTTTGAAAAGTGCGACAGTACCCTGCGCCTCGCTGAGCACCTGGGCGTGGGCACGCACGACCTGAGCCGAATCGAAGTCGTTGGCACGCCAATTGCCAAGGCGCAATACCGCTTTCCTACGCTGACCGAGTTAACGACGTAGCTTGCGGCTCATAGCTCCTCAGCTGAAGAGCGCGTCATCCCACGACTGCGGCTCGTCCCAGATCGGTGTGGGGTCAAAGTAACCCGTTCCCGGCTTGAGATGACGCTTGAACTCGTCATCATTCAACTCGATGCCCAGACCCGGCGTGTCAGGCACTCGGATATAGCCCTTGTTGATGATCGGCTTTTCCACTCCGGTGACGAGACCTTGCCAGAACGGCACGTCGAGAGAATGGTTCTCGAGCGCAAGAAAGTTACGCGTGGCTGCCGCACAGTGGACAGACGCCATACAGGCGACGGGCGTTCCGGCGAAATGCATCGCCATGGGCACACCATATTTGAAGGCCATGTCGCCAATGCGATGGGTTTGGAGGATTCCACCCGACGTGGCGAGATCAGGATGGATTTTGTCCACAGCGTGTTCCCGGCACAGTGTTTCAAAATCCTCGATCCGGTAGATATCCTCGCCGGTGAGTGTCGGCGTTGGGCTCTCCTGAGTGATCTCTTTGAGCAGATCCGTATAGAACCACGGAATCACGTCTTCCATCCACTCCAGATTGAACTTCTCATATGCCTTGCCGAGCCGGATCACCGATTTGACTCCGATGTGGCCCAGGTGATCCATGGACAGCGGCATATCGTAGCCGATGTTTTCGCGTACCGCCGCCACGTATTCGCAGAGCCGATCGATGCCCTTATCGGTGACTTCGACCCCGATGAATACGTTTGGCTGCACACGCTGTTCCCAGTTACTTAGTCCTGACGGCTCCATCACCGTGCCGGGAATCCCATCGAACACGTTGATGCCGAGGTCCATCTTCACCCAGGTCAGACCCATTTCCTTGCGCGCCTTGGCGCGCCGGCCGTATTCGGCTGGGTCCATTGATTCCGTCGTGTCTGCGTAGATGCGAATCTCGTCGCGCCATTTGCCGCCGAGCATCTGATACACGGGAATGTTGTAGACTTTGCCGGCAATGTCCCAGAGCGCCATCTCCACTGCGCACACTCCGCCGGCCTGGCGTGCATTGCCGCCGAACTGCGCGATCTTCTGGAACAGGTAATCGATACGCAGCGGATTCTCTCCCAGCAGCCGGCTCTTGAGAACCATCGCGTACTGCGGTCCGGCAATGTCGCGTACCTCGCCCAGTCCGTAGACGCCTTGGTTGGTATCAATGCGGATGAGCACGCAGGGGCTTGGCCCCGGCTTGACAATCACCGCATAGCGCATATCTGTGATCTTCAGCGTTGACGGGCTTGAGGCAGGGTTCACATTTTTGATCTCGGGCTGGGCGTCGGCAGCGTTCGCAATCGCACCGCCGGCAAGCAGGCCCAGTGACGACTTGAGCATCTTGCGGCGGTCAAAACGGAATCGGTTGGCGTTGGACATTGCAGTCAATTCCTTCCATTGCAGCATTTTTAACGATCCATCTTACTCTTGCTGTTCCCGTTCTGATGCTGCGTTGGAATTCCGTCTATGGCGACACGGCGGATCGTTCTATGGAAGAATGCAATACCGTGCAGGAGCCTGATCGAAACCAGCGAGGATGATTATGAAGAATCCCATGCTTTCCCGTCGCAATCTCATCAAGACCATGGCAGCTGCCGGCTTGGTGCCTGTGCTCGAATCATGGAGAGCAAAGGCGCAGGAAACGCCCAAACCTTGGTGGCTGGGCAACGGAATGCCGCAGGAAAGCGCGTCAACTCCAAAGATTGCTTGTCCGATCAACTTGTACAACGGCGCGATGGACGAGGCCATTCGCAGCGTGGTGCAGATTGGCGTCTATCACGTGCTTTCGGGCGGACCGGCGATACCGTGGACTGCAGACCAGCTACAACCGATCGTCGACAAACTCAAGGCTGGAGGCGTCACGCTGGGGAACCTGATGATGGCCGGCTTTCCCAACGTCCTCTACGGTCGACACGGACGCGATGAGGAGATCGACAAAATCCGGCAATCGATTCAGGCTGCAGGCCAGATCGGTGTGCCCGTCGTGGAATACAACTTCTACGCGCATCGGGCTATGGAGGGCTACTTTGAAGAGACCGGACGCGGCGGCGCGGGGCTGACCGGTGTCGATTATGACCGGGTGAGAGATCTCCCGCCCCTTCCCGAGGAGGGCGCGCACACGCTCGACGAGATGTGGGCCCATATCACGTATTTCCTCAGGGCAGTGATTCCTGTCGCCGAAAAAGCAAACGTGCGCCTGGCCCTTCACCCCAACGACCCTCCCTTTCCGCTCAGCCGGGGATCGCAGCAGATTATGGCCACCGTTGCCGGCTGGAAGCATCTCATCGAGATAGTGAACAGTCCGGCGAATGGGATCACCTTCGATTGCGGAGTGACGATGGAGATGGGCGAGGACCCGGTTCAGGTTTGCCGCTACTTCGGCAGTCGCGATCGCATCAACCACATGCACTATCGCAATCCTCATGTCACCGTGCCCTACCTGAAATACGATGAAGGCTTTATCGATGAAGGCGACGTGAACATGTTTGCCGTGATGCGGGAACTGATCCGAATGAATTATTCACGTGAGATTTATCCCGAACATCCCCGCGCCATCGACTACGACCGGCAGCGCGGCCCGATTCGCGGATACCCCGGCGGTGGAGGCTACGCCGGGAATGTGTACGACATCGCCTATGCAAAGGCAATGCTGCAAGCGGCGCTGATCATCGAGCGAACTAAGTGAGCGCGTTTTGCGCCGGAACGATTCCAGGGCGCTAAAACTCTAATGCTCCGGCCTCGGTTGTTTGGCCTTAGCGAGCAGCGCATCAAATTCGCTGCGCGGCATTTTCAGCTTTTCAGGATGCGCGTCGATCCACTTGGCGAATGCGTCGTACTTTGCCGGCGTCCATCCGCCCTCGAATTGCGCGCCGTTTTTCCCCTCGCGATTCAACTCAAAGTTATAGTCGTCGGTGAGCGCGGTAAACTCTGCCGCGCTGATGGCGTCTTCCGCGAGGATCGCAGGAATAAAGAGAACTCCCTCCGGCTTTGCCAGCACCAGGTCGCCCGGCAGCACGATGGCTCTTCCAATGCGGACCGGCACATTTATCCCGGTCAACTCCATATCGGCCCAGGCTGAAGGATCGTATCCCCGATAAAACCCGTTGAAGTCGGGGATTTCCCGGTTCTCTTCCTGGTCGCGGATCCCCCCATCGAACACGAAGCCCGTGTGCGTATGCGCGGCTACCGCATTCCCCAGGTTCGACCCGACCAACGTACCCTCAATGATTTTGCCGAACCCGTCCGCAACGTAGACATCTCCGATCTGCAGTTCCTTAATAGGCCAGCTGTTGGTCCCGCTCACGCGCCCCTCGGCTTTGCCTTCGGCCAGGATCGCTCTTTGCATGTCAGGCCGCGTGGGCATGTACTGTGCCGTGAGCGCGCGGCCAGCGAATGGCTTATCGATATGCAGCGCTTGCCAGTTGCCCTCAAACTGGTTGCGATATCCGTGGTCGCGCAAGTATTCCCATAGATCCTCCATAGTCATATCCAGCGCCCGCTTTAGCAGATCATCGGGCAGCTTTGGCCGCCCATCGGGAAAGCGGTCGCCCTTCCACTCCGATGTATAGAAAAGAATCTGATCGCGAGTCATCTTCACTTGGGCGCGCGATGGCAAAGCCGGCAAAAGTGCGCAAAACACCACCGCTATTCTGACCATTCTCTTCATCGAAGGTTCCTCCCGTAGGCACTTTACCTATCTCCGGCGCATGAAGGCTGACACTTGTCATGTCAACGCATTGCGAAGGTGATCGAGGAGCACAACAATTGTAAGACTACGCGATCACCAGCAAGAGGTTCTCACTGCAACTCCTCTCGCTGAACCTTCGCGCTACACGAACAGTCGCACCTCTGCAGAAGGCCTCGCAAGCCGCGAGAGGTTCGAAAGCTATATCCCAATGTTCACCTTCTTAGAAAGCCGGATCGGTGAGATCCGGTCGATGGCGCCGCGGGCGCGGAGCAGGGTATCGTGCATGGCCCTGGTTTCTGCGCGGTTCATCTCGACAACGGTCTGAATCAGCCTGATGGCGGCTTGTTGGCGGCACATGTTGTCCAGCAAGTTGACCATGGCGGCTACTCCGGCAGGAGTGACGACGATGGGAACGCGCTTTTTCGTCTGACTTCCTTGTATGCGCCGTGCGTGTGCAGCATGCGACGAGGCTCTCGAGATGCCGAGTGCCCGGGTGATCTGGCCTTGGCTCTGATCGCTCCGGCGATCTACACCCGCGTTATCCGAAGCGTCGCCACTTGCCGCTTGCGTCAACTCAACCGGTGGACTGGCGGGGCGCGGCGTAGGCCAGCATGAGTTTTTCGAGGCATAAGCGATCCATGGTCCGGTGGGGATGACATCTGGACGGAGCAAGACGGTGTTCCGCCCAGATCCTCACCGGCTCGATGAGACCCCGTCCCGAACCAGCGTCGTGATATCGAACACCAGAAACTGCTTCGCACTGGAAGCGGTGATTTTGATGGGGTTGCCGCCGGTGGCTGACACTCCGACGGCGGGTGCAGTCTTGTAAGTCAGCGCGCCCTCTGCCCAACCGCTCGTGCTCTGAAAAACATCGAAATTGCCGGCAGGGGTGACGGAGTCAAGAAACAGTCTCAAGGTCGCTTTGCTGATGGCTATACCTGGAGGCAGTGTTGCGAGACTGAACTGAAGACACCTCTGGTTTGTTGTGCCGAGCAACCGGGTCGGCGGAGTGCCATAATTCGTGGTCGCATTCTTGCTTGAGTAATAGGTATCTGCTGCAGGGGGTGCCGATTGTGCTAAGCCGACCGAGCATAGAAAGAGCGGCGAACCGATCGATAGAACTCCAGCTGAAACGTGGGTTCGTCTGTTCCTCTCACCTTTTGAGGCCTCAGCCGGGGACCAGCAGATTGGCGTCGAAAACTCTGTCTCAAAAATCAGACCTCGCCGGTATACTATGGCGTGTCGATAGAAATTGATTCCCGCTCCGAACCTCGACTGCGTCGAGTTCAGATTCCCTCCACCCCATCGAGGGATTTCCCTCATTCTCCCAACGACGGACGCTTTTGCGGGCAAGTTGAGCTCTTGGCAGCTGTTCCCGGCTTATCAGAGTGTCGCTTTCGCGACGCCCGTCTTTGCCGTCAGCCACTCCATCACCCATGGCACCTCGCTCATCAGCTTCGACGGCTTCGCACCGGCCAGTCAATGGCAGGGACGATCGGCTCCGGTAGGCGGGACCCGAGCCGCGGAGTTGACCAAGGTGGCGCGTTCAGACGGGAAGGACTTCATTTGTGCAGCATGGATGCACAAAGCCCGCTCCTTGCCTCGGGATCCGTTCCGACGCGAGGTGGACCAACATGTCGCCGGCAAGGACACCGAGCCGACCGAGATCATCGACTCCAAGTTCTATCGGAGCCAGATTCCTGGGATCGAGCAGGCCATCGAGACGGCAGCTCTGATGCTGGGCTCAGACAAGTCACGCGGCCATTGTCTGCAGATGATCGGCGCGGATTGTCGAGCTTATCTTCAAAACAGAAACTTCTTATCGGGGCTGCTGGTCCAAGGCGGACATGCGGGACAGCGACGCGAAGTTGCGGATTATTTCGCAAGATCTCGCCCATGGCTGGCGCCGCTGGGCCTCTGAGCTCTTGAAGAACGGGGACAGCAACTGCCCGAGACCGAAGGCCCTCTTCGACGGACTGATTTACCCGTGGTGGATGGAGAAAACTTTTGGCGGGTGCTGTTAGAAAGCGCCGCTAGGACCAGAAAAGGGCTCGGCGAAAAAATGCGGGTAACCTCTCGGGGCTGCCAGCAATGATGGTCGGCCTCGTCACAGGATCTCCGGGACTTGCCGATGGTGTCCTCCGGAGATCGAGCCAGCAAATTAATTATTCAATTAAGCGCCCTGGTCCGCCAGGAAGTCGATGCCGGTCCCGGACGCACTTGAAGCAGGAAAGCCATGAAATAATTGGCGACTCCGAACGCCAGGGGTGCACGCTTTGCCGATCCAATGCCCGCCCAAGTAAGCGAGATGTGATCTTGCCGAAGAGGACACCGCACCGGCAGTTGAGGACCCCTTGCGACCGGCGGTGTTGTCAAACCAGGAGCCGGCGCTGGCGTGAGGGTCTCCACCGAGGTTTCGCCCGCAATGGAATACGGCACGGGCCCTCCATGCGCATCACGTGAAATATTTTTGTAGCCCCGCTGGCTGATTGGGGCAACGACCCTGGCACCCACCTGGGGGCTTCTCCGAACGTCGATTCAACAGAATCGCCAGAATCACCGGCGACGGCAGAGCCTGGGGCCCGTCGCGAATCCCCCAACAATGGCGCGCCTTTCGCGCCATTTGGCAGGCCCCAGGAGCCTCAATCCGTAAAAAAGACAACTTTCAACCTCTCTTAGCAGAGACCGTCTCGGGCCTGCATCAGGTCGGGATCCGTAGCGGCCACCAAGAAGGAGAAGTAAGAATTATGAATAACGAAATTATCGCAAGCATTGCCACAGGTTCGGAACAGCCGCAAGCCGATGCCCCTACAGCTGAGGCCCCTACAACTATGGATACGTTGCCCAGTGCGACAGATTGCGAGGCAGCGGTGATCGCGGATCCAGCTACGGCCCTCCGTGGAGACGGACCGCCAAGCCAGCTCGGCAACGGGGACCCAACGACCATATCGAGCAGCGTGGCATCAGTATCCGAGGATCCGGTCCAGACCCCCACTGTCGACGGACCACCAAGCGCGCTCAGCGACGAGGACCCGACGACCCCATCGAGCAGCGTGGCATCAGTATCCGAGGATCCGGTCAAGACCCCCACTGTCGACGGACTACCAAGCAAGCTCAGCGACGAGGACCCGACGACCCCATCGAGCGGCGTGGCATCGGGGCCCGAGGATCCGGTCCAGACCCCCACTGTCGACGGACCACCAAGCCAGCTCGGCAACGGGGACCCAACGACCCCATCGAGCAG